>Ga0210401_10006122_pt1 | contig 12287 bp, 7 predicted proteins | sample IncBWH32MmetaG_FD_150866 | JGI IMG/M metagenome (GOLD analysis project Ga0210401, IMG submission 150866) | Forest soil microbial communities from Barre Woods Harvard Forest LTER site, Petersham, Massachusetts, United States - Inc-BW-H-32-M | ecosystem: Environmental > Terrestrial > Soil >... | reverse complement strand
AAAAGCGGGAGCAGGCGAGCCCAGCAAACCGGCGCCTCCCGCGTCCGCCCGAGATCAAGACGTTTCTCGACGGATACGTGATCGGGCAGGAGAAGACGAAGAAGAAATTGGCTGTAGCCGTTTACAACCACTACAAGCGCGTTTTCCTGAGCCGGCAGCCCGGCGATGTGGAACTTGCCAAGTCTAACATTTTGCTGATTGGCCCGACCGGCACCGGCAAGACGCTTCTGGCGCAAACGCTTTCGCGGATGCTGGATGTGCCGTTCGCGATTGTCGATGCGACGACGCTGACCGAAGCCGGTTACGTGGGCGAGGACGTCGAGAACATCATCCTCAAGCTGCTGCAGGCGGCCGATGGTGACGTCCAAAAGGCCCAGCAAGGCATCATATATATCGACGAGATCGACAAGATTTCCAAGAAGGACGAGAATCCCTCGATCACGCGCGACGTTTCGGGCGAAGGCGTGCAACAGGCGCTGCTGAAGATTCTGGAAGGCACCGTCGCCAACGTTCCACCGCAGGGCGGCCGCAAGCACCCGCACCAGGAATTCACCGCCGTAGATACGACGAACATCCTATTTATTTGCGGCGGCGCATTTGTTGGACTGGAGAAGATCGTCGAACGGCGTGTGGGCCAGAAGGCGATGGGGTTCCACGCGGACGTGCAGGCGACAACGGCGACGCGGCGCAACATCGAGATGCTCGAGCAGTCGCAGCCGACAGACCTGATCCGCTACGGGCTGATTCCCGAGTTCGTGGGCCGGTTGCCCGTGATGGGCGTTTTGAACGATCTGGACCGTACGGCTTTGGTTCGCATTCTTACGGAACCGAAAAACGCTCTGGTGCGTCAATATCAGAGACTCTTCGAATTCGAGAATGTCCGCCTGCGTTTTACCGACGATGCCCTCGAAACGGTTGCCGACCTGGCTTTGCAGCGCAAGGTGGGAGCGCGCGGACTTCGGATGATCCTGGAAGATTTGATGCTGGAAATGATGTACAACCTGCCCGCCCAGCGGAAGCTGCGTGACTTCGTGGTGACGGCGGACATGGTGAAGGGCCGTGAAATCAACTGGGGCCTCCTCGAAAAGGCAGGGTGAAGCTGCTTTCTTCGGCAACTTCATTCCACAACCGGGGCCGCTTCGCGCTATCGGTGAACCGCAGGGTCGTGAAATCGCATCTAAGTTAGCAAGCTGCACGGTTGGCCGGGGTTCTGGACAAACATCGAAATGCTAGGCAGGGAAAAACTCGAGATCAAGAAAGTGCCGATGATGCCGGTGCGGGATATGGTCATCTTCCCGGAAATGATGCACCCGTTCATCGTGGGGCGCGAAGCGTCGGTGCGTGCGCTCGAAGAGGCGCTGGCGGGCGACAAGAAGATCTTTCTTGTTACCCAGCACGATGCTTCGATCGATGATCCCAAGCCGGAAGAGATCTACCAGGTCGGAACGCTCGCCAATATCGTTCAGAGCGTGAAGCTGCCGGACGGCAACATTCGCGTGCTCGTCGAAGGAACCGAGCGGGCGCGGATCGTTTCTGTTTCGAGCGAGGACGGGTTTTTCCGCGCGACCGTGAGACTGTCTCCGGCGCGCGTTGAATCTTCCGAACAGCTTGGCCAAGCGCAGAATCGCGTTACAAGCCTGTTCGAACAGTATGTAAAGCTTTCGCAGACTCTCAACTACGACACGATGATTGCGGCGGTTCGCGTGGATGATCCCGGAAAGCTTTCCGACGCGATCGCCGCGAACCTGCAGATTCCCGTCGAGGAGAAGCAGGAGCTGCTCGAGATCTTCGAGCCGCCCGAACGCCTGCAGCGGATTGCAGATATTCTCGACGCCGAAATTGAAAAGCTGAACGTCGATCGCTCGATCAATACGCGCGTGAAGCGGCAAATGGAGCGCGCGCAAAAAGAGTATTACCTCAACGAAAAGCTGAAGGCGATCCAGAAAGAACTGGGCCGCGGCGAAGCGAGCGAGATCGAGCAGCTGAAGAAAAAGATTGAGACTTCCGGCATGCCGGAAGGGCCGCAAGAGAAGGCCTTGCAGGAACTGAAGCGGCTGGAGATGATGCCGCCGATGTCGGCCGAATCAACGGTTTCGCGGAACTATCTGGATTGGCTCCTGGCCGTGCCATGGAAGAAGCGCTCGAAAGAGATTCGCGACATCAAGAAAGCCGAGACGATTCTCTCTGAAGACCACTACGGCCTCGAAAAGATCAAAGATCGCATTCTCGAATACCTTGCCGTTCGTCAGTTGGTCAAGAATCCGAAAGGCTCGATCCTTTGCCTGCTCGGACCTCCGGGCGTCGGCAAGACGTCGCTGGCGATGTCGATTGGGCGCGCCACGGGACGCAAGTTTGTCCGCGTGTCGCTCGGCGGCGTGCGCGACGAGGCCGAGATTCGCGGCCACCGGCGGACGTACATCGGCGCTCTGCCTGGCCAAATCATCCAGATGATGCGGAAGGCCGGGACGACCAATCCCGTGTTCGTGCTCGACGAAGTCGACAAGATGTCCATGGATTTTCGCGGCGATCCGTCCGCTGCGCTGATGGAAGTGCTCGATCCGGAGCTCAACCACGCCTTCGCCGATCATTATTTGGACGTCGAATACGATCTTTCAAAGGTGATGTTTATCTGCACGGCCAACGTGCTGCACACCATCCCGCAGCCGTTGCAGGACCGCATGGAAGTACTGCGCATTCCGGGTTACACGGAACAGGAAAAGCATCAGATCGCGCTGCGGTTCCTGGTGCCGCGCCAGATTGAAGCGAACGGTCTATCGAAGACGAATTTGCAGGTGACTGACGAGGGCCTGACACACATCATCCGGCACTACACGCACGAAGCCGGCGTCCGCAATCTGGACCGCGAAATCGCGAATATCTGCCGCAAGGTCGCGCGCAAGGTGGTGACCGAAGGCAAGAGCGTTTCGGTCGAAGTGAGTCCGGCGAACGTCAACGACTACCTCGGAATCATCAAGTATCGCGACTTCCTTGCCGAAAAGAAGAATGATATCGGGTTCACCACGGGCCTGGCCTGGACCGAAGTCGGCGGGCAGGTGCTGACCACCGAAGCCACGTTGATGCAGGGACGGGGACGGCTCACCTTGACCGGCAAGCTGGGCGACGTGATGCAGGAGTCCGCGCAGGCCGGCATGAGTTACGTACGTTCGCGCAGCCATCTTTTCGGACTGCCCAAGGATTTCTACCGGCATATCGATATTCACGTGCACGTTCCGGAAGGCGCGATCCCCAAAGACGGTCCTTCGGCCGGTATTACGATCTGCACTTCGATCGTGAGCGCGCTGACGCGGGTGCCGGTCCGCTGGGACATCGCCATGACGGGTGAGATTACGCTACGCGGGAAAGTGCTTCCGATCGGCGGCGTGAAGGAAAAGCTGCTGGCGGCTCACCGTCTCGGCTTGAACAATGTGATTCTGCCGAAAGACAACGAGAAGGATTTGGCGGATATTCCGCCGGAAATCCAGGCCAAGATGTCGATCCATCTGGTTGAATCGATGGACCAAGTCCTGCAAATTGCGCTCGAGCGCCCGCTAACGGTTTCCGGGCAGACCCCGGTCGAAGTGGAAACGAAGTTTGGCCCTGATGATGTCGCGCAAGACAACGAATTGACCAACTAACGCTCTTCGGTCTCTCCACATCTCGTACGCCGATTTGGCCCGCGACCGAAGTGTAAAGAATGTCCGTTATCTAGCCTGTTTCGGAGCCTGAACAAGCAGGAAATTACAAAGGCCCGCGCGGCGGTCTAGTCCACTAGACCCGTGCAGCGGGGCATCAAGAAGAAAAACATGAACACACAAGTAAAAGAAGGAAAGAACGCGATGAGCATCAGCCTTGCGGAACTCAAGGATAAGAACATCACCGATCTGGCGAAGATCGCAAAGGAGCTGAACATTCCCGGCTCCTCCGGCATGCGCAAGCAGGAGCTGATTTTTCAGATCCTTCGCGCCCAGACGGAAAAGAACGGCCTGATTTTCTCCGAGGGCGTTCTCGAGTGCCTGCCGGACGGGTTCGGATTCCTCCGCGCGCCCGAGTACAACTATCTGCCGGGCCCGGACGACATCTACGTCTCGCCGTCACAAATCCGCAAATTCGACTTGCGCACCGGCGACACCGTCTCGGGCCAAGTTCGCCCGCCGAAAGACGGCGAGCGCTACTTTGCGCTGATCAAAGTCGAAGCGGTGAACTTTGAAGACCCTGAGGTCACTCGCAACAAGATCTTCTTCGATAACCTGACGCCGCTCTATCCGCAGGGACGTATTCGGCTCGAGACGACAAAAGAAAATCTCACCGGGCGCGTGCTGGATATGCTCTGTCCTATCGGAAAGGGCCAACGCGGACTGATCGTTGCTCCGCCGCGCACCGGCAAGACGATGATGCTGCAGTCACTGGCGAATTCGATCACGACCAATCATCCGGAAATCAATCTGATCGTGCTGCTGATCGACGAGCGTCCGGAAGAAGTCACCGACATGCAGCGCACGGTCAAGGGCGAAGTGATCAGTTCGACGTTCGATGAGCCGCCGCAACGGCACATTCAGGTGGCGGAAATGGTCCTCGAAAAGGCCAAGCGCCTGGTTGAGCACAAGCGCGACGTGGTGATTTTGCTCGACTCTCTCACGCGTCTGGGCCGCGCTTACAACGCGGTGACGCCGCCTTCGGGCAAAGTTCTCTCGGGTGGCATTGACGCTAATGCTTTGCAACGCCCGCGCCGTTTCTTTGCCGCAGCGCGAAATATCGAAGAGGGCGGTTCGCTCACAATCATGGCCACGGCCCTGATCGACACCGGCAGCCGCATGGATGACGTGATTTTCGAAGAGTTCAAGGGCACCGGCAACATGGAAATCAACCTGGACCGCCGTCTCGTGGACAAGCGCGTTTTCCCTACGATCGATATCAACCGCTCCGGCACTCGTAAGGACGAATTGCTTTTGCCGGCCGACGAGCTGAATCGCATTTGGGTGTTGCGCAAGGTTCTGAGCCCGCTTTCGACCGTCGAAGCGATGGAGTTGCTGCTGGGGCGCCTCGCGAAGTCGAAAACCAACGCCGAGTTTCTGGCTTCGATGTCCAGCCCGGCCTGATAACTTTCCCCCCTTCTATATCCGCCTAGCTCCGGTCCGTGGACCTTGCCCGGGACTACGGCTATTCGCTGTTCCGGGATTGCCTCCTCAGCCGGCCTGAAACTCTCACGCGACAGGATGTTCGCTCAAGCAAGATCAGCTGCCCGCACATTCTCTAGGCCGTCAATCGTCCAATATGGGCCGCGATGAGGTGACCCAGTGCATCACCGATGTGCTCGCAGGTTGGGAAATAAGCGAGACCAAGGCGCCACAAGCGGGCTTCCAATGAAAACGGCGGCCACTTGCGAGAGCGACCGCCGCTAGAAACCGCGTTAGGGCTGTTCGTTAGTGGCCAGTCAGGCCGAAGCAGTAAAATGTCCCGTCGTAAGTGCCCAGGTAGACGTGTCCGTTCGCTACGGTTACGCCCGAGAAATGGTTGAACGATTTGATCTGATCGCCGCTCGAGAATAGCTCCTTGCCTGTTTGAGCGTCGAGCACGTAGAGCGTCGCATGCGCCGCCTTCGCCGCGCGGATCGACGAATCAAAATCGAGTCCGTGCTCGGGCGACGCCTGCTGCGTGAAGTCGCCGCTGCCATAGGTGAAGATCATGCCGTTGGCGATGATTGCGGGTTCGCCGTGATCCATATCGCGCGAAACCCAAACCGCCGCGAGCTGAATCTTACCGTTCACGGCGACAACCTTAAACGCGGCGACGCCGCCCCTCACGGTTGGTGGAGTGTTCGTGATGGGAAATTTGAACTTCGAATGCTGCGGTCCCCAGAAGGGCGCGATCACCCAGCGGACACCCGCGGGATCGAGCCAGCTGGAAAGAGCACCCCAGCTGCCGCGGTCCTGGAAGTCGACTTCTTCGTTGCAGAATGGCTCGGTCTTGTAAATTGGCGTCTGGTGATCGGCACCGCCGGCCGAAGAGGTATCAAGCAAGACGACGCGGCACTCTTTGCCTGACGCGGCCATGATTTCCTTGCCGCCGTAGTTGAAGATCGTTGGTGTGTTGTTCGGATCGAGGTCGCGCTTCTGCAGCCATTCCCAGTTGGTCGGCGTGTAATAGTCGTGCAGGTTCAGATTCACGCCGGTCAGCTGAACGCCTACGACGCTGTTCCCGTAACGCTTGGAGTCGACGTCATATACGCCGTCTCCGGTGGTCGACCAGGCGATACCGTGCGAATCGACGACCACGCCGCGACGTCCCCACATGCCGCCGCTGCCGTCCGCCCAGGAAGCTACGTTGTGCTCGGGATCATCGAGGCGGATTGCGTGTACGCTCCCGCCCGTGGGCATATAAATGATGTTGTTGATGAGATTGAGCGCCCAGCCTTTGCCGGGAGCGAAGGGAATCGGCGCCTGAATTTCGGTGCCATCGGCAAGGTTAATCGTGTGAAGGAATCCGCCGCCATCCACCCAGTAAACGGGCCAGCGGCCTTGCGCGTCCTTTTGACCGATCACTGGCGTATCGCTGCTGCCGCCGGGGCCGAGGAAGTTCAGCTTTGCGGGATCGCTTGGCTGCGGTTGTCCGCCACCGCCGCCGCGGGCGGGCTGCGCCATCGGCGTGTAGGTGTAGTGCTGCTTCCAGATCAGGCTGCCGTCAGCCGCGTTGAGGGCGTAGATATTGTCCGAGATGCCCGAAAAGATCACGATCTGCTTCGGGCCGCTCGACGTCTGGACGTTGTCTACAACCAGCGCGGGCATCAGCGAGTGCAGGGCGCGCACCTGATTGTCCGTTTTGTAGGTCCAGAGAATCTTCATGTCCTTCACGTTGGCGGTCGTCAGGATATGTTCGTCTTTTTGCCAACCGCTCCGCTGGTTGTCTCCGCCGTCGGTGAGCCAGTCCGACGCGCGCACCATACCGACGCCGAAGCATAGGACCGCCACCACCACCCACAGTAGTCTTTTCATTCCAGGCCTCTCCATTTGTCCCGTTCGCTTCATTTATTTCTCCAGCGGAATGCCGTAGACGTGAAGAACGTTATCGTGCGTCGAGAAGTAGATTTGCGCGTTTGCCACGGCCAAGCCGCTTGGTGAGTACGTGCCTGCAGGACCGCTGGTGAAGTATTCTTTGCCGGTTGCAGCGTCGAGAACGTGCAGTGACGCCGGCTTTGCGAGCTTCTCCCATTCGGTGACTGAGTAAGCGCTGCCGTCTGGTTTCGCGACGCGCGACGGTTGGCCCGTCGAAAGCGCGAAGATGAGTCCGTTGGCGATTGCTGGCGCCTCGGGCGAAGTCATATCGGCCGAAGTCCATTGCGGTTCGAGCGAAGGCTTGTCGTTTTCGATGGCGATCTTGAAGGCAACGATCGAGCCGGTTGGAGCGGCGCCGTTGGACGTGGGAAACTTCGTGGCGACCGGGCCGCGAACCGATGCAAAGAGCCAGCGTGTGCCGTCTGAATCGAGCGACGTCGCGAAGCTGTTCCAGATTCCGTTGCCACCGAACTTCGTGTCGGGAGTTACGATCACATCGCTTTGGTAGAGAGGCGTGTGATGATCGGACCCGCCGAGCGAATCCGCGTCGAGAATGTAGATGCGACCGCTGCGGCTGCCGGCGATGATCCAGTCCTTGTCTTTGTAACCGAAGACGGCTGGTGTGACCGAGGGATACGCAGCGCCTTTGGCGATTTCCGGAAGTGCCTCGGGCGGAGTGAAATAGTCCTGCACGGCGAGCGTGTCCGACTTGAGTGAGACGACCGTGTCATTGTAGTTGCCCGCGATGTCACCCTTCCCGCTGGCGATTTGCGCGTAGACTGCGCCGTCGGTACCGACCGCTGTGCCGCCGGTGCCGGAACCGCCGGTGCCACCGGTCATCAGCGAGGCGAGCATTCCATCCGCAATCTTGATCGCGTAAATTCCGTTCGGATTGCCGCCGCATTCGTTGACGGTGGATGCATAAATCAGGCCGCCGTTGACGTTGATGCCGCTGACGCGCGCGTTCGCGGGCAGGAACTTCAGGGGCGCGGTCGCGTCCGCGTTACCGTCTTCCTGGCGCAGGTTGCGCAGATATCCGTCGCTACCGATGGCAAAAAGTTGTCCTGGACCGCCGAAGCCGCCTCCTCCGCGACCGAATGCCGGGGGAGCCGGAGTACGTGCAACACGCCCCACACGTGCGGGAGCGGGCGTGCCCGGAGGCGCAAAACCGCGTCCACCGCTGCTCGCGCCCGGAATCGCGATGGCCGCCGTCAGTCCTCCGGGGCAGGCGACCGAAGCGCCAGCCGCAGCCAGAGCGACATCTCCCTTATAGGCCAGCGCCGTTTTGAAGTACGGTTTGCCCAGATCGGCGTCGATCGAATAGACCATGTCAGAGCTTCCGCCGACAAACACCAGCTGCTTGAATCCCATGTAGCCGATGATGTTGGTCAGGATGATCGGCGAAGTCAGGTCGGTGGTGCCGGCTATCTTGTTGTCAAACTTGTAGGTATAGAGCGACACGATCTTGCCGCCCTGCGCGCTGGCCTTGGATAGCTTGGTTTCTCCCTGCGCCCATCCGTCCCTTTGCGGATTTCCTCCCTGGCTTGGCCAGTCCGCGGCCCAGAGAGCCGCGCACATCCCCAGCGATGTAAATATGGCTACCGCCGCTGACAGTTTTTTCATGGGCAACGTCCGTTTTTCCTTGGTCTGAAGTGGAGATGCGAGCGCCGTCCCCCCGGCACCCGCGGGGTTATATCACAGGACGCGGGTTCCCATCCATATTCTTTTTATCAGTTGAAATTGACGGGGTCAGGAGCGATCAGTGAGCCGCAGGATTGGCCTTTTCCGATGCGATCCAAGCGCCGACCTGCTTTTCGAGGATATCGAGCGGGAGCGCGCCCTGGTCGAGAACGGCGTCGTGGAAGCCGCGAATATCGAATTTGGCGCCGAGTTGTTGCTCGGCTTGGCGACGGAGTTCGACAATCTTGAGTTGGCCGACCTTGTAGGCCAGCGCCTGGCCGGGCCAGACGATATAGCGATCGACTTCGACGACCGAATTCAGATGAGGCTGTCCGGTGTTTTCCTCGAAGTACTGAATCGCCTCGTCTCGCGACCAGCCCATCGAATGAACGCCAGTATCCACGACCAGACGGACCGCGCGCCACATCTGGGCGCTCAGGTAGCCGAATTTCGAATAGGGGTCCGCGTAGAAGCCTATCTCGGGGCCCAGGCTTTCTGAATACAGCGCCCAGCCTTCGACAAACGACGTGTAGTTGAGCTGCTTGCGGAATTCGGGCACATCCTGCATTTCCTGCGCGATCGAAATTTGCAGATGATGGCCCGGAACGCTTTCGTGCAACACCAGATCATCTACTGCCCAGGTGGGCCGCGAAGGAAGGTCGTAGGTATTCACGAACAGGTAGCCCGGCCTGCCGGCGAGCGGCGAGCCCGGCTCGTAATATGCGGTGGTTTGCGATGGCGCCGCCGCCGGCGGCACTTGTTTCACACCGTAAGGCAAGCGCGGCAAAAGTCCGAACAGGCCTGCAAGCTCGGGATCAGCCAGCTTCGCTTTCGCGCGATATTGCAGCAGCATGTCGTCCGAGCTCGGGAAGGTGAATTTCGGATCGGTGTTCAGATATCGGACGAAATCGGCGAAATTGCCTTTGAAACCGGACGCGTCGATCACATCGTTCATCTGCGCGCGGATTTCTTTCACCTGATCGAGCCCGATCTGGTGAATCTCGGCGGGCGTCATCGAAGTGGTGGTCTCCCAGCGCACCAGATACTTGTAGTAGTCCGCTCCATTGGGCAGCGCGCCCGCGCCGACGGCATCGGTGCATGCGGGAACGTAGGTATTCGCGAGGAAATCGCGCAGCCGAGTGAATGCGGGCGCGACGTTTTGCGTGTAGGCGACCGTGGCCTGCTGCGCGAACTGTTGGCGCTCGCTCGGCGTGACCGACGCAGGAAAGTTCTTGAGCGCCGCGAGCAGCGGGCTCGCCGTCGGGTCCGACACGATCTGCGCTTCGGCTTGTTTGGCCACGTCGCGCATGGTGATTTTCGGCGGCGTGTATCCCTGGGCCATGCCCACTTTCATCAGCGCGATCGTCTGATCGATCGCAGCCGGGATTCGGTTCAAGCGCGCAATCAAGTCGCGATAGTCGCTCGCGCTGGACATAGGCATTTGCGCGATGACGTCAGCCACGTATTGCTGTACGCCGCCCATTTGGTTGACCGGCATGTAGAGATTTTCGGGGAACTCGCTCGCCAGCGGAAACGCGTCGTTGTGGAACGCGAGGCCGCCGATCGCCAGCTGCAACTCCTCGTGATAGAGGTCGTAATTCAGTTGTTCGGCAGAAGCGAGTTCGGCGCGCGGAATTGCTTCGAGTTCGGCGAGGCTTTGATGCAGATGCTGGTTGCGACGAGCGATTGCTTCGGGCGAATAGTCGGTCCAGCGGCCGTTTTCGCCGGGATAGCCGTAAATCGTGGCGTTTTCCGGATACTCGCCGACCCAATATTTCCAGTCTGCGTCAAGGAATGAGCGAAGGCGCTTTGTCGCGGCAGCGGATTGTTGCGTGGTGCCGGCCGCCGAGGATTGCGAATCGACCGGGAAACTCGCACAAGAAAGCAAAAGACTTATCGCAAGGCACGCGCGCCCGAGTTTGGAGGATGCAAGCACTGCTGGTCTTTGACGCGGATCGTAGGGGAACGTCACGCAACCATATTAAGTCGATAGAGCGGCTTTTCAAGGAGTTACAAGGCCCCGGTCGAGTGAGGTAAAATATGTCTTGACAATAGTCGTTATAACGACTATATTGGGGACATGGTCAGCGAAGCAACCACCGAAACCGTGACGCACCGGGGACTTTGCCCGGAGGAAGACGCTTTTGTAAGCATTCTCCGGACCGGCGATGCGCTGATGCGCGCAACCGAATTTGTGCTGAAAGACAGCGGCGTTTCGCCCACCCAATACAACGTTATGCGGATTTTGCGCGGTTCGCCCGATGGGCTACCGTGCAGCGAGGTTGCCAAGCGCATGATCAGCCGCGATCCGGACATCACTCGTCTGCTCGATCGGATGGAGAAGAGGGGATTGATCACGCGGCAGCGCGCGACGACCGACCGTCGACTGGTGGTGACAAAGATTACGCGCGAGGGACTCGCCGCACTTGCGGCGCTCGATGAGCCCGTGCGAAGAGCCCACCGCGAGACGCTCGGTCATCTTGGCGCAGCGCGTCTGCAGTCGCTTGTCGAGTTGCTTGACGTTGCGCGCGAGCGGGTCGGCTAGGTTTTTCAATCGATTCAGTTGGGCACGAATCAAAGCGAAAAGGAGAAACAGTCATGAGCACAGCAGCCATACCGGAAGCAGCCGTAAGCACCTGGAAGATCGATCCCGTACATTCGCATGCGCAATTCAAAGTGAAGCACATGATGATTTCGAACGTGAAAGGCGAGTTCACCGCGGTCAACGGTTCGCTCGAGCTGAATGAAGCCGATGTCACCAAATCGCGCGTGCAGGCCTCAATCGACGCGACCACAATCAACACGCGCGACCCGCAGCGCGACGGCCATTTGAAAAGTGCGGATTTCTTCGACGTTGAAAAATTCCCGACTTTGACATTTAGCTCGACAAAGATCGCCAAGAAGGGCGATGAGTGGCTTGAGGCCTCCGGCGACTTGACGATTCATGGCGTGACGCGCACCGTGACGTTTGAGGTTGAGGGCCCGACGGCCCAGATGAAAGATCCGTGGGGCAACACACGCATCGGGCTTTCCGCGACTGCGAAGATCAATCGCAAGGACTTCGGCCTGGTGTGGAACTCGGCGCTCGAGACGGGCGGGGTGCTGGTGGGCGACGAAGTGACGATCACGATCGACGCGCAATTTGTGAAGGGATGAAGGGGTGGCACGCTACCGGGTTGTGTGCACCGCCTGGGATCGGTGGATCGCTGCTTCAGAGGTGATCAGTGTCGCCAGTTTTGCTGTGGCCGTCGCTGTGATGGAGCGATCCGCCTGATCTTTGGGAAACCGAGCGGCGAGGCTTACCGCAATTTCTCCGGCTCTGGGCGTGATCGGGGGGACCTCGAATCTCTCTGCGATCTCGTTTGGCAAGTCGGCCGACCCCGTCATGGTCACCGAGTTGTCGTAGATGAGGTGTCAGCGCTGCGCTGCCTCACGATTTCGGGCGAGCATCGTGATCAGCCGAGCGACTTCCTCTGCATCCATCGCCGTGCTGTCGACCAGAACTGCGTCCTGGGCCTGGACGAGAGGGGAAGTAGGACGCTCACGGTCTCGGCGATC
>Ga0210401_10006121_pt1 | contig 12288 bp, 13 predicted proteins | sample IncBWH32MmetaG_FD_150866 | JGI IMG/M metagenome (GOLD analysis project Ga0210401, IMG submission 150866) | Forest soil microbial communities from Barre Woods Harvard Forest LTER site, Petersham, Massachusetts, United States - Inc-BW-H-32-M | ecosystem: Environmental > Terrestrial > Soil >... | reverse complement strand
CGAAGGGGGGATCCAAGGGACCGGTACCGCGTCCGACGCGGTGACCGTCCTGTGCCCGTGGTCGGACCCGGTCGAGCCGTTCGGTGGGCCGCGTTCGACATACGGGGCGCCGCTCGCCCGTGCGGTTTACGGCGCTCTTCGAGCCGGCATGGAGATCTCGGCGTGATCACGCTGGTTCTGGGTGGTGCGCGCTCGGGCAAGTCGGCCGTCGCCGAAGAGCTGGCCGCGCGCGGTGGCGCACCGGTGACTTACGTCGCCACAATGGATCCCTCCGGGGACGCCGAGCTCCAGGCCCGCGTGGACGCACACCGCCAGCGTCGAGATGCGTCATGGGCGACGGTTGACGCGACCGACGACCTGGCGGGCACGCTGGCGCTCGTGCAGGGCACGGCGTTGGTCGACTCGTTGGGCCCATGGGTCGCGCGTTTCGGACGCCGGGCCGGATTGGTCGAAGCGCGTGCCGCCGCGCTGTGCGAGGTGTTGGCGAAGCGCGAAGGCGACACCGTGGTGGTGTCGGACGAGGTTGGCCTCGCGGTGCACCCCTCCAGCGCGGAAGGCCGCTCTTTCCGCGACGCGCTCGGCGCGCTCAACCACGCCGTCTCCGCAGTCGCGGACCGGGCGTTCGTCGTCGTGGCGGGAAGGGCGCTCGAGCTCCCGCCGCCGGGGCCGCCCGCATGAGACGCGCCCTTTCGTTCCTCACCGTGCTCGGGCGGGCCGACGTGCCGAACGCTCGCACGCTGTCATGGTTCCCCGTGGTCGGCGCGGCGGTGGGCGCCCTGGTCGGCGGCGCGTGGTGGGCGGCCGGCCGGCTGTGGCCCCCGGCGGTCGCCGCGCTGGTCGCCGTCGCGGTGGACGCCGGGCTCACAGGATGCCTGCACCTCGACGGCCTGGCGGACAGTGCCGACGGGCTCATCCCGCCGGTGACGCGGGAGCGACGGTTCGAGATCATGGCCGACCCCCGCGTCGGAGCCTTCGGTGCGGTGGCCCTGGTCGTCGTGCTGGGCCTACGCGTCGCGACGCTCGCGGCGACCCCCGCCAAGGTGCTCGTCGTCGCGGGGCTGTGGTGCGGTTCGCGCACGCTCATGGCGGCGGTGACGCGCTCGCAACCGTATGCGCACCCCGAGGGCGGAACCGCGTCGGCCTTCGAAGCGGACCGGGCGGGGCCGCACCCGGTCCTGGGGGTTTACGGGGTCGCCGTCTACGGCCTGGCGCTGGCCGGCGGGCTCGCCGCGCTCGGCGCGGGTACCCGCGGGATCGTGGCCGTCGCCGCCGAAATTGCGGCCGCCGTGGCCGTGGTCTGGTTCGCCCGGCGCCGGCTCGGCGGCTACTCCGGTGACGTGCTGGGCGCGTCCGGGGTCATCGGAGAGACGGTCGGCCTCCTTGTGTTGGTGGCGCGATGAGGACCGGTCGGCGCCCAGGCTCGCCGCGGGTCACGCGTCCCCTGGGCGCGGCCGCCGGCATCGGGTTGGACCGACTGCTGCCCGAACCACCGGGCGCCATCCATCCGGTCGTGCTGTTCGGGCTCGTCATGACTTCGCTCGAGCACCGCCTGCACCGTGACCGAAGGGCGCCCGGACTCGTCCACGCGTCGGCCGGGCTCGCCCTCGGGCTCGCCGCCGGTGCGGCCGTGCGCTCGACCACCCTCGCCACCGCTTCGGCCGTGGCGGGACGGGCGCTCTCGAAGGCGGCCACCGATGTCGGCCGTGCTCTCGACGAGGACGACCTCGACCGCGCCCGCGGGCTCCTGCCGGCCCTGGTCGGCCGCGATCCGAGTGGCCTCGACGCCGGCGAAGTCGCGCGTGCCACGATCGAGTCGGTGGCTGAGAACACGGTCGATGCCGTCGTCGCGCCGGCACTGTGGGCCGCCCTGGCCGGCGCACCGGGTGCCCTCGGCTGCAGGGCCGTCAACACACTCGATTCCATGGTTGGCCATCGCTCGCCTCGCTACGCGAACTACGGGTGGGCCAGCGCCCGGCTGGACGACCTCGTGGCCTGGGTGCCGGCGCGGCTGACCGCCCTCCTGGTCGGACTCGTCCGGCCGCGGGCCGCCGGGACCATTTGGCGCGCGGTGCGTGACCAGGCACCGGCGCACCCCTCGCCGAACGCAGGCGTGTCGGAGGCGGCCTTTGCCGCGGCGCTCGGCCTCCGGTTGGGCGGACGGAACCGCTACGGCGGACGGACCGAGGAGCGTGCTCTTCTCGGCACGGGCCGGTTGCCCCAGCCGGGCGACATCGACGCCGCGGTCCGGCTCTCGTGCGACGTCAGCGCGGCGCTGGCCGCGCTCTTGGTCGGGCTCGGCCTGGTGCACTGGTGGGCGGAAAGGTGAGCGGGCCCTCGATCCCTGCCGCCGGCCCGCACGGGGGCGACGGCCCGGCCGTCGCCCGGGCGCTGGGCCTCGCACCCGGAGAGCTTCTCGACCTGTCGCAATCGCTGAATCCGCTCGCGCCGGACCCGAGGCCGGTAGTGGCGCGGCACCTCGACGCGCTGCGTGCCTATCCCGACACAGCGGAGGCAACCGCCGCCCTGGGGAACGCGATGGGAGTCGCTCCCGATCGGCTCCTGCTGACGAACGGGGGGGCCGAGGCGATCGCGCTGCTCGCAGCCGAAGTGGGCGGACGGGTCGACGAGCCGGAGTTCTCACTGCACCCCCGCGGCGGCGGCCCGCGGTGGCGCTCGAACCCACACAGCCCGAGCGGGCTGTTGGCCGGCTCCGACGAGACGGCCGACGTCTGGGACGAGGCGTTCTTCCCGTTGGCCACGGGTCGATGGACCCGGGGCGACGGTGTGCCCGTCGTGGGCTCGCTCACCAAGCTGCTCGCCGCCCCCGGTCTCCGCGCCGGGTATCTGTTGGCAGATCCCGGCCTCGTCGAACGCTGCCGCTCCACCCAGCCCGCGTGGTCGGTCGGAAGCCTGGCCGCGGCAGCATTGCCCGAGCTCCTCGCCGCGGTCGACCTGCCCGGGTGGCGCGACAGGATCGTCAGCCTGCGCCATCGCCTGGGCGGCGTGCTGGCGGCGCACGGGCTCAGTGCCCGGCCCTCCGACGCCAACTGGGTGCTCGTCGACGCCCCGGGGCTCCGCGCCGCGCTGGCGCCTCACGGCGTCGTCGTGCGCGACTGCGCCAGCTTCGGCCTGGCCGGCGTGGCGCGGATCGCGGTGCCCGACGAGGAGGGCATCGAGCGGCTCGACCGGGCGCTGTCTGCGGCAGGCGACCGGCGCACGACTGAGCGGCACGTCGTCTCGGCGGAACGCACGGCATGAGCTGGCAGCGTCCGATCCCGCTCGTCGGCGACACCACGTCGGCCCAGGAACGCAGCGAGGTGCCGCAGGGGTGGGCCTTCGATGCCGAAGCTCGTGACGCGTTCTACGCGGCTGTTGGCGCGCGCCGGGACATCCGTCGCTTCCGACCCGACGAAGTCCCGCCCGCGGTGCTCGAACGCATCCTCGGTGCGGCGCACGCCGCCCCATCCGTCGGACACTCTCAGCCCTGGCGCTTCGTCCTGGTCCGGGATCGAGAGACGCGCGACCAGGCGGCGCTCCTGGCCGACCGCGAATGGCACCGGCAGGCGGCGCGGTTCGACGACCGCTCGTCCCGCCAGATGCTCGACCTGCAGCTGCACGGCATCCGCGACGCCCCGCTGGGCGTCGTCGTGTGTTGCGACCGCCGCACCGCGGCGGAGGCGGTCATCGGTCGGGCCACCTATGTCGACGCCGACCTCTGGTCGTGCGCCGCGGCGATCGAGAACCTGTGGCTGGCGGCGCGGGTCGAAGGGGTCGGGGTGGGGTGGGTGACCCTGTTTCGCCCCGAAGAGCTCGCGGCGCTGATCGGCCTTCCCGACGGCGTCGAGACCCTGGGGTGGTTGTGCCTCGGCTGGCCGGACGAGCGCCCACCCGAGCCGGGGCTTCAGCGGGCCGGCTGGTCGACGCGTCAGCCGTTGTCCTCCGTCGTGCACTACGAGCGCTGGGACGTCGAGGACGAGCGCGAGCCGGCGGCCCCGGTTTCGCACCTGCGTGCGCCGGCGCCCTCGGCCGTCGTGGGCGCGCGCGACGAGGGCGACGTCCTCCTCACGCCGCCCGGGTCGCTCGGGGTCCTCGACCGGGCCGTCGACCGACTGTTGGCGGTCGGCCTTGGACCGGGGAGCCCGGTGACCGCGGTCATCGCTGCCGCTTCCCATCCGGTGACCCGCCACCGCGTCTCGACCTACGACGACAACGTGACGCACGAGGTCCTCGCAGCCACCGCGGCCGGCGAGTCTTTGGGCGCCGTCGCGGCCCGCCTCGTCGGCGCGCAGCTCGACATCGTCGACGCCGGAGTCGACGGCGTACCCGTCGTCGGCGCAGCGATCTGCCGGCCGGCCGATCCGCGGGGCGACCTCGTCGAGCGTGACGCGTTGTCGCTGTCCGACGCGGAGAGGCTCCTCCTGGCGGGCCGAAGACACGGGAGCCGACTCTCGGGTCAGATCGTCGTCCTTGGCGAAGTAGGCGTCGGCAACACGACCGTGGCCGCGGCGCTCGTGGCGGCACAGCTCAAGCTCCACGCGGACGACGCGGTCGGCTTGGGCGCGGGCGGCGAGGCCGGCACTCTGGCTCGCAAGCGAGCGCTCGTCGATGCCGCGTTGGCCCGAGCGAGCAGCGAGCACGAGGATCTCGGTGCACCCATGGTGGCCCTGGCTTCGCTCGGCGGCCCCGAGATCGCCTACCTGTGCGGTGTGACGCTGGGCGCGGCGGAGGCCGGCGCACTCGTGGTGCTGGACGGTCTCGTCACGTCATCGGCCGCGCTCGTGGCAGTCGGCCTCGAACCTGGGGTGGCGTCGTATCTCGTCGCCGGCCAGGAAAGTCGCGAACAGGTGCACAGCGTCGTGAACCGGCATCTGGGGCTCGAGCCGTTGCTCTCCCTGCGGCTGCGATCGGGCGAAGGGGTCGGTGCGCTGCTGGCCGCACAACTGCTGCGAAGCGCGGCACGTCTTCGGGCCGAAACCGGCCGAGTCGCCGAACCCTCGTGAAAGTGGCGGCTCGCCGAGGCGGTCGTGCTCCCGGCCCATTCCCGGTCACGACGTCCGATCGGAGGAGCCTCCCGGCATCTCCACCACCAGATCACCACGTTGGGAGTGACGTCGCTATGGTCACGACATGACCAAGAGCGATTGGCGGGAAGCGATGATCTCTCGCATCCGTAAGTTGATCGAGCAGGCCGACCCGGACGTCGTCGAGGAGCAGAAGTGGGCCAAGGCCTCCAACCCGGACGGGGTGCCGACCTGGTACCACGAGGGGTTGATCTGCACGGGTGAGACCTACAAGGACCACGTCAAGGTCACCTTTGCCAAAGGCGGTTCTCTGAAGGATCCGGCCCGCCTCTTCAAGGCGGGCACCGAAGGCGCCGTCCGGCGTGCGATCGATCTCTACGAGGGAGACAAGCTCGACGAGAAGGCGTTCAAGGCGCTGTTCCTCAATGCGGTGGCGTTGAACGAGGCATCGGCCAGCCGCAAGAAGAAGTAGTCCCCGCGTCCAGCGCAGAGTGACCCGCTGGCCGGGCGTCGCTCGGCTACGTCAGCTGACCGGTGCAAAACGGGTTGCAGCGGGCAACAGGGTGTCCAGTCCCATCCATCGGCGGCCCTGGGCCGTAATCACTCCAGACCCAAGCGCAGTCGAAGGGGAGGAGTTCTCTGATGAGACCAACCGATGTCGCCCGGACCCAACCGTCCCGGCACCGACTTGCGAACCGGCGCGTCGTCGCCCTCGGTCTCGTCCCGGCGGCCGTCTTGGCGGGTTCTCTCGGCGCGACGACGGTTGCCGGGGCTACAGGTTCTCAATCGGTCGTCGGCACGGCCAAGATCGCAGGGCTCGGCACGGTCCTCGTGGCGTCGCACCGGCCGCTCTACGAAATGGCCAGCGATCCGAAGGGGCACACCAGCTGCACCGGTGCGTGCACCACTGTCTGGAAACCACTGATCGTCTCCCACAAACAGTTGCACCATCTGGGTCGTGTGTCCGGCCTCGGGACGATCCACCGGCCCAACGGGCAGCTCCAGGCGGCCCTTCACGGACACGCGCTCTATTTCTTCGCGGGCGACCACACCCAGTCGCAGGCGGGCGGGCAGGGGTTTGCGAACAACTGGTTCACCGTCCATCCCAACGGGACACTCGACCGCACGGTGAGCTCGGGAACGATCGTCACGGTCCCCCCGACGTCCACGCCGGGCACGAGCCCGTCCTCTTCGACCACGACGCGGCCGACGTCGACCACGACGCGGCCAACGTCGGCCCCGGCGAGCCCGTCCAGCCCCGCGCCGACGACGCCGCCACCTACCTCACCGCCGACCACGTCCCCGCCTCCGCCCATGACAACAACGACGGTCCCGCCGACCACGACGACGACGACGTCGGGTGGCGGCGGCGGCGTGGGGTTCTGAGCGGCCGGCTCAGGTATCGCTCACCAGACGCCCGGGAGCATCCTCCAGCGGACCCGCCGGCGGTAGGCGGGGTACGCGGGGTTCTGCGCCAGGACTCGCTCCTCGGCGCGGATGCGCCCGACGTCGCAGCCGATGGCCAGCAGCGCGACGAGCGCATTGCGCAGCGAGATGCTCTGGAACAGGTAGCCCGCGAGCAGCAGGACATACGCCGCGTACACCGGATGGCGGACTATCGCGTACGGGCCCCGGCTCACCAGGCCGCGGTCCGCCGCGGCAAAGCCGAACGACCGCCCCAGGGTCGCCAGGGACCAGAGGGCGAGGAGCACGCCGACGAGTTGCAGGGCCAGGCCCGTCGACAGCCCCCATTGGGGGTGTGCACCGTCGGGGCGGAGGAGGACGGGGCTGAACGTCCCGCCGAACGCCAGCAGCCAGTCGCCGAAGCGCACGGTCACGGCGCTGGCCGGACGACGGACGAGATACGCCACGACCACCACCGCCTGCTGGGCGAAGAACAGCACGCCGATCGGGCGGTGGGTATGAAGGTAGGACGACAGCGTCACATAGGCGAAGTACGCCGCGCCGGCGGCGCCGACGATGTTCGCCGCGACCCGGACGATCTGCTGCGAGCGCGGCGGCAGCGCGTGCTGGACGCGCGCGACACCGGGCACGACGTCAGTCCCCGCCGCTGCCTTCGGGGGTCGGGTGCCGCGCGGCGAGCTGGTTTCCGATCACGGCATCGAGGCTGAAGCGGCCGGCCCCGAGCAGCGCGACAACCAGGGCAAGGATGGCGAGCGCCAAGTTGAGCTGGTAACCGGGAGGGTTCGTCGAATTGTTGATGCCGGTCGCCCAGGTCACCGTGATCATCGCCATCACCATGTCCCCGACGAGTGCGAGGCCGGCGAGACGGGCGCAGAGGCCCAGGGCCATCGCGACACCGCTCCCGAACTCGACCAGGCCCCCGAGTACGGCGAAGAAGCCGCCCGGATGCAGGTGGGCGACGTTGGACATGTAGAGCGAGGTCCCGTGGATGCCGGGGCCGTTGAAGGCACCGAAGAGCTTGCCGCCCCCGTAGTAGATGAAGATCCAGGCCAACCCGACGCGGGCGGCCAGCAGCCCCAGGTCCGCGGGAAGGGGCGACGACCGGACGCTGAACACCCACTGCAGCAGCTCGCGCGCGCGCGTCGCAGGGGTCGAGAGGGTGGCGGTCGTCGCCACTACGCCTCGGCGGCGGGTGAAGCGTCGCGAATCGTCGGAAGTTCAACGGGCTCGCTCATCGGGCGGAAGGGGCCGACGAGTTGCGCCGCCAAGACCGCCAGGTGCCGGGGACGAGGCCCTTCCTGCTCGACGGCGAGCGGCCGTCCGGGGATGCCCGTGTCGATGCGCACCGTCTCCGCTGTCGGAAAGACCGCCCGGTGGAAGAGCTGGTCCCAGATCGTCAGAGCGAAGCCCAGGTTGACGTCTTGGGCGCCTTCGAGCCGATGGTGGATGCGGTGATAGTTCGGGCTCACGAGCACGCGCCCCAACGGCCCGAACGTCAAGTTGGTGTTGGAATGCACCATGGCCACCCAGCCACCGTAGAGGACCAGCAGCAACGCAGACACGGCCCCGTTGCGGATGAGGATCACCCCGGGCAGGAGAGCCAGCACGTACGACACGTGCAGGAACGGGTGGGTGCGGAAGACGCTCAACGCGTTCAGGTCCTCCTGGGAATGGTGGAGCTCATGGAAGCGCCACAGCATCCGCACACGATGGTTGGCCAGGTGGACGAACCAGTTGCACCCGTCCATCGCGACGAAGATCAGTGCCACCGCGATCCCGCGCGGGACGATGCCCATCCGGGGCAGCACCAGCCACGGCGCCGCCCGATTGATCAGCTCGACGAACGAGAGCGTCAGCGCGGCCACGAGTGGCGCCACGAGTGCGACGTTGAGCAGCGTGTAGAGGACGTCCTGGCGGTGTCCGCGCGCAACGAGCGGTCGGCGCTGCGCCGGCCGCACCCGCTCGAGAATCAGGATCGGGCCGATGATGCAGAGCGTGAGCGGTCCGAGCACGATGATGCGCAGGGCGCTGACCGATCCCGCGTAACTGGTGCCGCCCCAGTTGGTGGCCCACCCGAACCCGATGAGGACCGCCGCTCCGGCGACCCAGAGGCATGCCGGGAGGTAGACGCGCGCGGCGACGACCGACCGTAGGCGACCGAGCCGGCGCCGCCAGCCCTGGACCTCGAGTGAGCTCGAGGTCCAGACGGGGACGACTACCACTGGGCTCGGCGCACAGGCGAGCCGCGGTCGACGCGGCGCATCAGAACCCTGCGCCGCCGGAGCCGGCGCTGCTCCCACCGGAGTTGCCGCTGGAACCACTGCCCGAACCGGACGACCCCTTGACCACCACCACGTCGGTCCACTTGCCCCACTTGTCGGTGATGTTGCCCTTCACCTTTCCGCGCACGTTGTCGTATGCGAACGAGTACACAGGCTGTCCGGCGTAGGTCACCTGCATGAGGCCGTTGGGACCGGTAGTCGTCCCGAGTTTCGCACCCTGCACGCCTTTGCCCGCCGCCGCGCTGCTCACGCTGGCGGGCAACGTCAGTGCGGGCCAAACCTTGAGGCAACCGGAGCCGCAAGAGACCGCGCTCGGCTGCTTCAGGAAGTACAGCGGCTTCCCGTTGGCGATGAGCACTTTGTTGTTTCCAAACGTCTTGACGGACACCGTGACCTGATTGCCAGTGGCAGCTCCGGCGGTCCCGGCGGACAGGGCAGCGGCTGAGACGGCGCCGACCGCGAGTGCCGCGGGGACGAGCCATCCGAGCCGCGTGTGGGAGGTGGCGGCCGGACGGTGGGTGCTCTTCATGTGGGGTTTCTCCTAGGTTCTGAGAGGCCGGTTCCTGGACTTTGGTCCAGGGCCACCGGGCTCCCTCTTACAGATAAGTCCTACGTACCAGGTGGAGCAAGGGATTTCGGGGGTGTCGCAGACGCCACCCCGATTGCTCCCTGCGCACCGGAGCCGACCGCAGATTCAAAGTGGGGGCCGCGAGCGCTGCGCCACACCGATCAGGCCGGCCCAAACGGACTCCCGCGTACTCAGGGGTGGAGGTGCGACTCCCAATCGCTGGGGACGCGCCCCTTTGGTCCGGGTACGGGTTGATCGAGCGGGTGGTGGGTCGGCGGAGCGAGCGGCTGCGCCGGAGCGAACTCGTCGTTGCGATAGTCGTAGAACCAGTCCTCGCCCGGTTCGAAGCTTGCAATGACCGGGTGGCCGGACTGGCGGGCATGCGCGCTCGCGTGCTGCGCCGGGGAGTTGTCGCAGCATCCGATGTGGCCGCACTGTGTGCAGCGGCGCAGGTGGAGCCACCAGCCGCCCGCGGCGTCGCACTCGACACAACCCGAGCCGCTCGGCTCCTTCTGGGGGTCGATCGCCGTTTCCGTCACCCTGCTGCCTCCCTGCCGTCTTCATTGTCGGGACGAACTCCACGAGCGCGAAGCTCAACGCCTCACGATATCGACCACCGTTGCGAATGCGTTCCTCGAGACCCGGATGCCCGGCAAGGATCACGAACCGGGGTATGCCCTTGATGCCCTGGTCAGGGGCGTCCGCCGACCCGGTCGACCCATAACATGTGTTGAATACGGGGCGGAGAAAGGAGGTCTGGCCATGCCAACCGCTGTCGTCCTGGCACTGATTGCGAGCTTCTGCACGGCCACCTCCTCGGTCTGCCAGCGCATCGGGGCCTCCACGGCGCCGATGGGCGAGAAATTCACACTGAAGCTGCTTCTCTACCTGGCCCGCCAACCCATCTGGCTGGCCGGAGTTGCCAGCCTGATCCTCGGCTTCGGATTCCAGGTGGTCGCCCTGCACTTCGGCGGTCTCGCGCTCGTACAACCGATCTTCGCCACCGAGCTGCTGTTCGTGTTCGGCTACATGGCGCTGATCGGCCACAAGCGGCTCTTGCGGACGGATTGGATGGCCGCCGTCGCCATGGCGGCCGGGCTCTCTGTGTTCTTGTTCACGGCGGCACCTTCGGGCGGAAGGGTGCACCCGCCGGCGAACCTGTGGTGGCTCGCCGGTATCTCGGCGCTCGGGCTCGCCGCCGTGGTGACGGTGGCTGCCTACGTACCGCTTCGCAGGGGCTCGCATCCGTCTCCCGCACGAAAGGCCGCGACGATCGGCATCGCGACGGGTATCTCGTGGGGCTTCGTCGCGGCGGTCATCAAGGAGATGAGCACGCACAAGACCCTCGGCTCGGCGCTGTCCTCGTGGACTCCTTACGTGCTCGTTTGCGTGGGAGCACTGTCGATGCTCCTCGCCGCGCATGCCCTCCAGGCCGGTCCGCTCGCCGCCTCCCAGCCCGGTTTCACCATCGTAGATCCCCTCGTGGCGAGCCTTCTCGGCGTGTTCCTGTTCTCCGAGCACCTGCAGCTCCAGCCCGACGACATCCTGGTCGAAGTGCTCGCACTGGCCGCGCTGGTCTGGGGCGTGATCACGCTCAGCCACAGCCGGCTGATCCACGACGACGATGCTGAGGCCCTCGCACCCGAGCCGCCGGTGAACGTCAGGCTGAACGTCGACGTCTGAGCTAGAGATCAGCCCGCCACGACTTCGCGCGAACTCAGAAACGCATCACGATGATTGATCCCCTAGCGATCCCCGACCTCGACGATGTCGAGATCGCCCAATTGGAGTCGTACGGCACGCGCCGAGTCGCTCGCCCGGGTGAGTACCTCTACCGGGCCGGGGATGCCGACTACGACTTCTACGTCGTCCTCTCCGGACTGGTCGAGATCGTCCTCGAGGTCGACGGCGAGGAGCAGGTCATCGTGCAGCACGGACCGGGGCGGTTTCTCGGCGAGTTGAACCTTCTGACCGGCCTGCGCGTCTTCGTGTCGGCCCGGGTGGCCGAGACCAGCGAGGTCTTGCAGATCCCCGTCGAAGAGTTCAAGCGCATCATCGCGACACAGCCGCAGCTCAGCGACAAGATCCTGGTGACGTTCATGGCACGCCGGAACGAGCTCCTCACCGGCGCCGGCTCGGCGACCCGGGTCATCGGGTCGCGGTTCTCGCCCGACGTGCTCCAGCTGCGCGAGTTCCTCTCACGCACGCGGATTCCCTACGAATGGCTCGATCCCGACGAGGATCCGCACGTGCGGGACGTCCTCGAACACTTTGGCCTCGAGTCGTCGGACCTTCCTGTGATCCTCTCGTCGGACACCGTGCTTCGGAACGCGACGCCGGGATCGCTTTCACACCACCTCGGTCTGACCGTCGATCGTCTCCCAGAGCGTTGCTTCGACCTCGTCATCGTCGGAGGTGGACCCGCCGGTCTCGCTGCGGCCGTGTACGGGGCGTCGGAGGGCCTGCGAACGCTTGGTGTCGACATGGTGGCGCCGGGCGGTCAAGCGGGCACCAGCTCGCGAATCGAAAACTATTTCGGGTTCCCCATCGGGATCTCGGGTGGTGAGCTCGCCCAGCGCGGGTTCGTGCAGGCAGAGAAGTTTGGCGCGCAGCTCACCACCCCGTGCGAAGCGGTGAGCCTGAAAGAGAGGTCCGGGCACCTCATCGTCGAGCTCTCGGACGGCACCGAGGTGGCGGGGAGAGCAGTGATCGCGGCGACCGGTGCTCACTATCGCCGGCTCGGGGTGGACCGGATCCGCGAGTTCGAGGCAAAGGGCGTGTACTACGCCGCGACGGAACTCGAGGCGCGTCAGTGTGCCGGGAGCCCGGTGGTGGTCGTCGGCGGTGGAAACTCCGCCGGACAGGCGGCGGTCTTCCTGGCCGACAAGGGGAGCTCGGTCGCGGTCGTGATCCGGGGCGCCCAACTCGGCGCCAGCATGTCGGGTTACCTCGTCCGGCGGCTGGAGGGTCATCCGCACATCGACGTGCTCAC
>Ga0210401_10006119_pt1 | contig 12288 bp, 14 predicted proteins | sample IncBWH32MmetaG_FD_150866 | JGI IMG/M metagenome (GOLD analysis project Ga0210401, IMG submission 150866) | Forest soil microbial communities from Barre Woods Harvard Forest LTER site, Petersham, Massachusetts, United States - Inc-BW-H-32-M | ecosystem: Environmental > Terrestrial > Soil >... | reverse complement strand
GACGCGCCGGAGTGGTTCCGAAGAGCCTACGATCTCATCGAACATAGATATCTTGTCGATTTCTTCGCGCAGAGCAATATTCTCTTTGTAGAGCTGGTCTTTTAAGATTTTGATTTCCTCGAAGGCCTTTTCCAGGGCGTCTTTGGCGTTGAAAATGATGGTTGTGGCCTCCTTTGCTGCGGTGACGTCCATCACCGCTCCAACAAACTCAATGCTGCCCGATTCATCATTTAAGGCGCGAACCACGACATTGACGTGCTTGACCGCACCATCCGGCATCACCAAGCGATATGCGTGCCAAAAATCCTTTCTATCTTGCGCCGCGCGCTCAATTGTCTGTTTCACAAAGGCCGCGTCTTCCGGATGAACCCGTTGGAGAATAAGTTCGACGGTCGGCGTCATCGTTCGGTCGTATTGAAAGATGCGATAGGTTTCCTCCGACCAGAGGATCTCGCCGGTGGAAAGGCTCCAGCCGAAGCTACCGGTGTGGCTGAGCCTTTGAGCACCCGCCAAGTACGCTTCCCGGCGCCGGAGCTCGGCCTGCGTATTCTGCAAATCTTCGTTGGCTCTTATGAGCTCACCGGTTCGCTCTGCAACCCGGAGTTCCAGATTGTTGCGCGCTTCAATGAGAAATCGTTCTGCACGGCGCCATGAAGCACTAAACCAGCCCATCAACAAGCTGGCGATCGCGAAAAAGATAAGGAAAGGTTCCAAATTGAAAGTCGGCAAAAGGAAATGGTTCCTCGCCAAAATGCTCACCCCCAAAGAAGAAAGTAAGTAAGCGAGCAGACCTGGACCTGTCCCGGCGCGCCAAAAAGTGATTGCGATTGCCATCAAAGTGAAATGGGAGATGAAGTGAGCCGGGAAATTGTAGTGCCTCAGAATGAGGGTTGTTCCGAGCGCCGTCGCGACCGAAGCAACAGCCAGTCCATAACGCGCCACAACAGCGAATGCCGGCCGCCTGGTCAACCTCGAAATGCCCCAAAAGGCCATACCTTAAAGTCTCTCACGTCCTCTGGCGAAAGATCAGGGACTGGTGGCTATTCTCCTATACTGAGCTTCACAAGCAGTTAGGTATATCTGATTCACCCGATGCGGCTTCTTCGACGAGAGCTGCACCCTCCTTGGGCTTGGGGAATTTTCAGGGCATGACTGCTGCCCGTTGTCCGACAATATACGTCGCTCGGCCCGTCGGGGACTTTTCCTCCGTGGAGGCGAGCTTTCTCAAGGGTGAACCACCATACAGGGTGTACAGGTAGGTCCCGTGATCCTGGCTGCATCGCACTTCGAGGAACTCCACGGATCGCACGTCGCCCGGTATGTTTCCACCGAACCATCGAGGGTCCTCCTCTTGAGACCATGTGATTACGCATAGGACCGATCCCGCCGGATACGCATGCGTGGCGTTCTTGCGGGCGTAGGCGATGGCTCGATCATTGCCCAGAATAGTGGCCAAGGTGTGGTTATTATGGTTGAGCGTGGATGCGATGACCTCCCACTGGAACGGGTTGTAGGGCAATTCTCCGGATACCTCAGCGTCACGATTGAACCGCGTTATCACCCGCGCGTTCGGTTGCGAGCATCCTATAAGCATCAGCAGGAGAGGCGCGGCAAGCACATGGAAGGTTTTCACAGCGCGCCTCGTTGCTGATTCTTGATCGGCATCGTGAAGACATAGTTGTTTCGCTCAACCGCGTGATGACAGTCGACGCAGTGAGTATTTGCGAAGTCCAACGTTTGGCCGTCGGGCTTCAGGTCCATACCGATCCATCTGCCCCAGCCCCATCCTGCCGTCGTGTGATACTTCTCCTGATCTCGAATCATTAATTCGACTTGAACGAACTGTCCCGGCCCAACTACCCCATCGGGATTTTGTTGTTCATGCCAGGTGACCTTTCCGATCATGGCTCCGGCCGGCCATGGATTGATCCGGTTGTCCGCGATTGCTTTCACCGCGACATCATTACCGAGAACAAGGCGTATGGTGTTGTTTTCGATTCGCTCCGTGCTTCCGATCTGTTTCCAAGTCTTGTACTCGGGATGAAAGGGGACACCTCCAAGCGTGTTCTGAACGCTGCGGACTGTCCCGTTGTCCTCGATCCACCGCACGTATTCGCGATCTGCTGCCTGGACTTCCGAGACAGTGGCCGGAGGTTCCTGCGATCTGGGTGTCAGATAGTTCCGTAGAATCGCCAGCTGTTCCGGAGTGACAGCGGAGTTTGAGTGGGCCGCTCGATACGACGGAAGAGGCATTGCGCCGAGTCGAATCTGATTGAACGCGTCGAATAACGCCAACTTCTGCTGCTCTTCCGGAAGCGCTCCGATCTCTGAGAAGTTCAGGTGCGCCCGGGCCCGACGTATGTCTCGCGAGACGATCCAGTAGGCTGGCACGACTCGATCAAACCATGCCAATTCCGTTTCGTTGGAATGGCAGTTATAGCAGGAGTGTTTGAAGATCGCCTTGACCTCCGCGGGAGCCTGTATCTCGGCAGTGACCGGCGGATTCCTCAGCTCGGGCCGGACGAACTGCAGTCCAGCGAACAACAGGAGTCCAATTCCGCAAAATCGAAGCAGCAGGCGGAAGGACGGAGTCTTTGACATGGAATCTCTCTCCTAATCGATAAGTGAAGGTCTATCTGAGCGACTGGTTTCCGCCCATTGTTGAGCTGTTAGCGGCCGCCGCTCTCGAACCCATGCGACATTTTTTCTAGTAAACGTGCGCTGCAGCCTCTTCGATCACAGCGGCAACTTCTTTCGGCCGGTGACGTCAGACCGAGTGGCTGGCGCCCGTCACTTCGACCTTGTGACTGTTGGCTCGCGTGGCGTACCAGCGTTCGAGGTCGGGGTTGATGGTTCTGTCTACTCCGGCCACCAACATCCAGCTTGGTTTGCTTCTCCACGCGGCGGTGGTGATGAGTGCTTTGAAATTGTCAGCAAAATTGAGCACCTGGGATCGCGCCATGAACGCGGCCTGCTCAGCAGACAGGTCGGCCGCAAAGTATTCATGAAACTGCGCGGGGTCGAGGTACGTGAAACCGTCTGCAGTCTTCTTTATCGCACCGGACTTGCTGAGGTCGCTCAGGAAGCGCTTTCCGTCGTCCGCCTCGTTCTCGCCAGCGTCTGGCATGTGCGCCGCGACGTATACAAGATCGGCGACCGATGAATCCGTCCCGGCTTCGGTAATTACGGCGCCCCGATAACTGTGACCGACAAGAATGCACGGCCCATCCTGCAGAGCAAGGGCGTGCTTCGTGGCCGCCACGTCATATTTGAAGGATGTTTCCGGTTCCCGGACGATGCTGACGTTGTAGCCATCCTTGACCAGGATGTCGTAAACGCCTTTCCAGCCTGAGCCATCCGCCCAGGCACCGTGAACCAGAACAATATTCCGGATCCGATGCTCCTCGTTCTGTGCTGCCGCCGCGCGACAGGTCAGTAGCAATACCGCGATGAAGAGGGACAGAAACGTTCCTCTTGCGAAGCGTATAGACTTCATTGGATTGCTCATTTTGCTGCTCGTTTTCGTCGATTCATTTGCACATCGGTACGGCGACACTCGTTTTTCAGAAGGCGGCCGCAGTCTCCGGTGGGGAGAATTGATCTGGCAGCGGCGTAATTCGGATCCATGCTTCCGATTTCATCGCCCCAAGGATCTTTCGCGATCACAATCCCTCTCGGTACGCGCAGGAGGATCGCTGCGGGGCCCCGGCCAGCGAACTCTTTCAGGGAAAAACCGCATTCGGGCGTTTCCACACGAATATCAATGGCTACAGGAAGACTCATCGCGCGATCGCAGAGGGACTTTGCTTCCTCTACCGTCATGCGCCTTTCCGCATAGATGACGATATCCAGATCGCTTTCCGGCGTTACCACGTGCCTGCCGCTCGCCAGCTCGAAGCCAACGCTGCCCCCCGGACCCCAAGGAAGAACGCTTTCCATCCAGCGTTCTTTGAGAACGTCTAAGGCGCGAAGAGCAGGGATGGCATTTGCTCTCGAAGTGGGAATCGTGCGGGTTAGCAGTTGCGAGGGCGTGAGTACGCTCTTTGCCAACTTCGAATGACAGAACGCGGCCCAGCGCTGATTCCTTCCCGTTCCACGAACACCGATCGGAATTTCGTGCCCCAGGCATGGACTCCGGCGGACAACCGCAAACGGGTTCTTTCGCAACTCCCCCTCGACCCATTGCGGCGCAGACGCTTGGGAGGCGAGGAGCCGTTTCGCGTCTATCTCCAGCAGATCGTGCGTTCGAACAAAATGACCTTCACCGTGAAACATGACGTGTCCTAATGCAGGTGGTTCAAAAGAACGATCCATCCCGCCAACGTGAAAATACTGATTAGAGTGCTCGCAATGAGACTCGAGCTCGCCACCTCCGGCGTTGCGTCGAAACCTTCGCCAAAGAGAATGCCGAAGAAACCGCAGGGGATGGCACTCAGTAATATCACGTATCTGGTCTGTTCCAGAGGCATAGCCAATGAAAACACCACTGCGAGACAGAGAGCGGGCTGAATCACGTTCTTGGCTAAGACAGCCCATCCTACACTCCAGTTCAGCCTGAAACGCTGCGCCGATACAATGAGGCCGGTCACGAACAACGCGGTGCCTTCGGTCGCGGCACCGAGAATGGCGAGGCTCTTCCCAACATATATTGGCATGTGGAACTTGACGAAGGCTATAACAACGCCAAGAACAGGAGCCCAGAATACGGGGTTTTTGAGAGCACTCCACAGGGATGCGCGGATGCGAGCCGCATGAGAAAGTGCCCGACCGACACTGGTGCCGCTTTCCAGAATTACAAGAGTAATCGGGGTGATCGTAATCGCACCAACCGCGAGGGCAACGGCAACGGTGACGGAAGCCCGAGGGCCATAAACGGCCAGGAGGAGAGGAATGCCCACCGCGGCAGCATTCGGAAATCCTAGCGTCAGCGCTAACACGGCACTGTTTGCAGCCGTGTCCTTAGGCAGATTCCGCGATGCATAGTAGGTCGCAACAAAGAGAGCTACATACACGATCGCAAATACAAAGGCCGGCTTGGCTTGACCCCACAAGAGCTGGCGCGGCGTGCTTGCCATGGTGACGAACAAATAACAAGGAAGTGCAAACGTCATGAGAAAGCTGACCAGGGTCTTTACATCCTTGTTATCAACCACCTTTCGCAAGCCCGCCCCATACCCAAACGAGAGGCCCACAAAGATCGGTACGAGCGAATTGGCCAAAAGATCGATCATCGACCGGTTAGTCCTCCAGCCACTGTGCTTCGAGCCTGGTGCGAACGAGCAGCGAAGCCTTTCTCATCTCGAGGGCTCCCTTCGATTCGAGTCGATTGCGAAGATCGACCGGGCCCCTGCGTGCATCTGCAATGGCGCCGACCAATTCGTCTTGTACGTTGCGAATAACCTGGTCAGACGGTTTCTCCGGATTTTCAACTTGAAGCATTTTGTAGAGGAGACCTAGCTTTGCGTAGTCCCGAATGTCGTACGACATCGGAGTGATTTCCTTCGCGAGCTTCTCAAGCTCGTCCACGGAGCGCCGCGTGACACGTGCCGCTGCTTCCTTATGCATTGCATGGATCATGACGCCGGGGTCGTCGAACGCCAGAATTCGATTGGCCTGGTAGCCATGGGTGAGAAAAGCTCCAGACAGTGCATGGCCAACCACAAAAGTAATTACGGGGTGACCCGCGAGTCGCGCCGAGCCGTAAGCGTCTGCAGCAGCGGCAGCGGCAAGAAAGATAGCGGCAGTCTCTTCGCGGCGGCCATAGGCCTGGCTCTTCACGTCGACGATAGCGATGATGGGCCGCTTGGTCGTGTTCTTGTCGTCTTCGATCACTTCGCGAACGCGTGTAGCGAGGGTAAAAGCCTCTTCCAGTCCTACTTCCCCATGCCGGGCACAAGGAAAGCGTGCCTGGGGATCTGGAACAACGCAGAGGAATCTTGCGTGGTCGTTGCCAAGCGGTGCATCCGCCGTAAGTACCGATTTAGGGTCACCAGGCATAGGTGACGCTTGTCCAGTAAGCGCGCGGAACCACACGGTTCCCCGAACACCGGTATATTCGCTCATCGTTTTTCCTCGTTAGAGCCGTTCGCCCAGAGTGCGCGGAACTCTTTGGGATCCCATTGTCGTGATGTATCGAGCTTTTCAATGCGGTCGCGATAGAGTGTTACCTGCGAGCTCCGATGCGCCGGTGGAACACCCTTCGAGACGAATCGTCGGATGGCGTCCGCAACCTGGGGCGTATCGTCGTCGACGAGTGCGTCGGCCAAGCCCGTCGCGTATCGCTGCTCGCCACCGTGAATGGCCCAGATGAGTGCGCGATCACTCGAGTCGAATTCTTCAACGCCGTTCTCCTGCTCGATCACCTCAGGACCGTTCATTCCTAGGCGGGCTTCGCGCGTCATAACGACGTAGCTTGCCAGACCCGCAGCGAGCGACATTCCCCCGAAGCAGCCGACCGTTCCAGCCGTCAGACAGATCACCGGCGCATGTTTTCTCAGTACCAGAATGGAGGCCATGAGCTCGGCGATTGCTGCCAGGCCAAGGTTGGCCTCCTGAAGACGCACGCCGCCGGTCTCGAGCAGAATCACCGCACTGGTCGGTATGCCTTTCTCGTTGTCGGCACAGGCCAGATCGAGAGCGGCAGTCATCTTTTCGCCGGAAACCTCTCCCGTGCTGCCGCCTTGAAAGGCGCCCTCGAGCGCAACAACGACTGCTGCTTGCCCGGTAATTTTTCCTTTCATCACCACACAGCCATCGTCTGCCTGTGGCGTGACGCCCTGCATCGGCAGCCATGGAGATTCCACGCGATCGAAGGGGCCAAGCAACTCGCGCGAGGTGCCCGCATCGAAGAGCGCCGTGGCCCGCTCCCGTGCGTCGAGTTCGATAAAGCTCTGCCGGTTGATGAAGTTCGCGTTATATCCTTTGTCGCTCATCGCTCGCTCACCTCCACTGCTTGCTCCAGGCGAAGCTGGACGATGCCGGGTGTTGCCCCGGCGTCGTTGATCTGAATGCGGGCCGCCCCGTCGTAGTTCGCGAAGAACCGGTCCAGTACAGCTTTCCAAGTGTCGCGAAAGCCATCCGCACTCGTCCGAATGAAAACGCGGGCTACGTCGCCTTCGGCAGGTTCGAGCAGAACTTCCAGATCCCCAGAGCCCACCACGCCGACGTGGGCTCTTTTTTGGACCTTTCGCTTTGCTGGGTAATTGAATTCAATCTGTTCCATCTTGATTCTCCGATCCGCCTCGGTCCGCTTGCACTTCTTCTTGTTCCCGTTCGACGGCATCAAGGAACAGAGTTGCTGCCAACAGATCTCCGCTACCACCAGGGGAGACTCCCAACGCGAGAAGCCGGCGGTCGAGACGAAATAATTTCTCTCTACCGATTGCGGTTCCACTACCGCCGGCGCTCTCCACAGCAGCAGCACCTGCCTTAGCGGTGACGAGAGCTTCTTCTCCTCCGCGGTAGAGCAGGCAAGTGTCATCGAGCCGGGACATGATGCCCAGCAGTGCGTCGAGGCGGGCCACGTGTTCCGTGGCGCCGCTCGCGCGCTTTGAACGAAGGATCGGTAGACCTATGTCAATGACATGGGGGAACCCGCGACGAGCTTCACCGCGCGCTCCCGCGACACCGTACCTCTTCGCTGCGACGTCACCATGTGAGACCAGCCGAGGTGCGCCGCGATCCTCAAAGGAAGCGGTTTCCATCGCAGTCGCCACAATTCTTGAAGCCTTCGGCTCGTCCTCGACATGAACGGTAGCAGCGGAAATCAGCAGACCAAGGATCCAGATTGCACCCTTATGCGAGTTGCTCCCATTCGTTGCCTTGAGCATGGCGCGCTCCGCGTCGCGCCCAACATCTGCAAGTTCTTCGCGTAGCGCCCGGCTCGGGTGAGCTCCTTCGGAAATGAAGGCCATCTCGCGGAAGTATGGTTCAATCGTGAAAGCAGAACGCTCCATGATCGAGAGCGAGAGGTCCGTGTGAGCCCCGGCGCCGCGACGATCGACCAGACCGGGTTTCGGGGTCAACTGCGCCTCCGCAATCAAAGCCTCACGGGCAAGGCGCGCCAGCCGCATCGCCCGTGCCTGATGATTGGAAAGTGGCCAAAGAGTCTTAAGAGCTGTGCTGGAGGAGAAGTCTGTCCTCATTACCAGCTCCTGAATCGTGCAGGTGGGTTATAGAGCCCGCCGGACCAGGCGACTAGATCTTCCATGCTTCTTGCCGCTAGCAGAGAGCGCTTCGCTTCCAGGCGACGCACTCCGATATCTTCCGGGTAGGCGACCACGCCCTTCTTTCGAAGCGCCAAAGTCTCGGAAGCGATGGCCTTCAGACCAACTGGGCTGACTCCTGCCACTGCGGCGAGAGCGCGGCGGCGCTCCTCCTGGCCTTCGGCTTTGTAGAGATACGCGATGCCTTCTTCGGTTACTACATGGCTCACATCCTCGCCGTAGATCATGATCGGCGCTATTGGCATTCCGGCCTGCTTGCCAACCTGCACCGCATCGAGAGTTTCAACGAACGCGGGAACGCCACCTTTCTGAAAGGTCTCTACGGTCTGCACCACGAGCTTTCGACCGCGAACGATCGGTTTCGTCTCGTTAATTAGGTCAAGCCACGCTGGTGAACTGTGTCGCCGGCCATGTGGGTCGTGTCCCATGTTTGGTGCGCCGCCGAATCCTGCAAGACGCCCCGTTGTCACCGTCGAAGAGTTCGCGTCGGCATCCATCTGCAGCGTCGACCCGATAAATCCATCGACTGCATATTGCCCGGCGAGCTGACACAGGACGCGGTTCGAACGGAGGCTGCCATCTTGTCCGGTAAAGAAGACATCCGGGCGTGCCGCGACATATTGATCCATTCCAACTTCGCTACCGAAACAGTGAATGCTTTTGACCCAGCCGCTTTCGATTGCGGGGATCATTGTCGGATGCGGGTTGAGCGCCCAGTGTTCGCAGATCTTTCCGCGCAGTCCAAGCGACTCTCCATAGGTCGGCAGAAGAAGTTCGATGGCTGCAGTATCGAAGCCAATTCCGTGATTCAACGAGTGAACTTGATGCCGCTCGTATATGCCGCGGATCACCATCATGCCGATAAGAATTTGCAGTTCATTGATGTGGCGAGGGTCGCGTGTGAATAGCGGTTCTATTGCAAATGGCTTATCCGCTTCGACGACGACATCGATCCAGGAAGCCGGGATGTCGACGCGCGGTAATCTGTCGACGATTTGGTTCACCTGCACGATGACGATTCCATCGTGAAAGGCAGCCGCTTCCACAATCACCGGTGTGTCTTCCGTGTTTGGTCCCGTGTAAAGGTTGCCTTCAGGATCAGCCTGCTCGGCACACACGAGGACTACGTTTGGGACTAGATCGACGAGCAGCCGGGCATACAGTTCGACGTAAGTGTGGATGGCGCCGATGTCGAGCTTGCCATCCTCCAACAGTTGCGACACGCGCAGGCTTTGCGGACCGGCGAAAGCAAAATCCACTCTCTTGGCAATGCCCAACTCAAACAGCGTGAGATGTTCCGGTCGACTAATGCTGGAAATAATCAGGTGTAGATCGTGAAGCTTCGGATCGACCTTTACAAGGGACCGTGAGAGGAAATCAGCCTGTTTCTGATTGTCTCCTTCTAGCACAATCCTGTCACCGCTGACGATGAGTGTTTCGAGAGCCTCAATAATTTTCCCCTTGGGTAGTATCGGGCCTGCCATCCATGGCTGGACGAGTTGCATGCGCCGTCTTTTTTCATCGCGGCGCGTGGTCCACGAACGCGATACCTGCTTCATCGTTTGCTGTGCCATCGGGCAACTCCTTGAGAGAGGGTTAGTCATGGGCATATCTTTGCCATTTCTTTAGTTTCTCCACGCGCAAAAGTGAATATGTAGACTTAGGGCAGAAACTTGTAACCAGAGCTATGGACCGTATGAAAGTGCTTGGGATGGGCAGGCTCTGTTTCTAGTTTTTTGCGCAACTTCAAAATGTGGTTATCGACAGTCCTTGTGCAAGGGTAGTTCTCGTATCCCCACACTTCATTGAGTAGTTCGTCCCGTGAGATCACTCTTCGAGGGTTCTTGATCAGATACGCGAGCGTTTTGAATTCCTTACCTGTGAGAGTAACGGGCCGACCGTTGCGATGAACTTCCATCGTTGAAAAACATACTTTCACTCCCCCAAACTCAAACGTGTCTGTGGCGTTGGGATTTCTCAACCAGGCCTTCGCTGCATCCAGCGGTATGCAGACATCGCTGGTATCGATGAGGCCAGTGACGGACTTATTGGGTCCCGGCTTTTTCTGGGTCGTCTTATCATGAACTGCCGATTTCGGAACAAGCACGATCACCGGCAAGAAACGAGATAGCTTCCGAAATTCTTCCGGGATGCCAGAAACTGGCACCGACGCCAAGTCTTCATTAAGGAAGTGCGTCGGATTTGAATCGAATCCGGTCTTGGCTTGCGCAAAAGGGAACATTGCCGGCTTGATTGTTGCTGTCATTGAGATACCTCTTTACTCAGCTTACCTAGCACAATTGGAGCTGCCGAAACTTTGCAGCAAGGGCATTCGATGCAGCGCAATTTTCGCGTGACGCATCCGCGTCTTTACTGCTCCGGTCGAAATCCCCAGAATGTGTGCGGTTTCTCTGATTGAATGTTCTTGTAAGTGGATGAGCTCCACAACGTTGCGAGCTCGCGGCCGCAGCCCCGAAATTGCTGACTTCACGATCCGTTTCCGTTCACCACGGGAGCAACTCTCTTCCGGATCGGGAGCATCGTACCGAAATTCTCGCTGCGCTACGGGTTCAGACGACGGGTTTGGCTCGTCTATCGGAACTTCTCGGGCTTTGCGGTTTTTACGAAGCTTCATCAAGGCGGCATTAATCGCAATGCGGGTCAGCCAGGTTGCAAATTGGGATCTTCCATCAAACGTCTTAAGATGGACGAAAGCATTCAGAAAGCACTCTTGCGCTGCGTCTTCCGCGTCTTCGCGGTTTCGTATGATCCGGCGAGTCACACAGGAGACTCGTTTCATATGACGTTCGCAAAGCTCTCCGAAGGGAGCTCTTCGCCCACTTTTGGCGGCTGCGATCAACTGGTCCTCGCTCCAAGCGCGAAGATCGCTAACTGTTGGGGCAGCGCTCTGCGGTGGTAAAAATGTACTCATCACTACGATGGACCTCCTCCAGCAAATCGGGGCTGCCAGTTCGTGGCTCCCTCAATCTTTTTCCCTTTCCATCCACTCGCGGACGTACGCCGGACAGTTCTCCAGCTTCATTCCATTCGCCTCGCAATCTCTTAGAAACTTCACTGCGTCGCGATCTGCCAGCCTCACGTCTCGTAAGTCCAAAACGATGGTTCTGTAGCAACAAAGAGCGCCTTCAACTCCGCGACCTCCTCCGCCTTCATATGCCCACTTAGAGTAAAAACGGCGAATCCCTGCCGCACCGATCGCTCGATCCTCAAGGTCATCGTTTTGTTGTTTGGCCCAGTCGCCATGGCGTTCCTGCATTTGTTGCCATCGCGGCTCTCGGTTGACGAAGATGCAACATAAAGGCCACATGCAAACCACTGAAATGAAAAGGCATAGAGGGGAAATTGGATGACGGAAATCCGGCAGTGCCGGATTTCCGGGAATGGAAAGGAGGGACTTACGACTACTTAGAGATAAACCTGTGTTTGTTGATCCCCTGCTGCTTGATTTTCGTGTCCAGCGTCGATCGGGGAATTCCGAGTTTTGCTGCCGCTCCTTCTGGGCCGGCAACTTTCCCTTTACTTTCCGCCAAGGCAGCTTCAATAATTTCTTTTTCCTGATTCTTGAGGGTATCCGGCAAAGGACCTGCTAATTCCTGCCGGGGTGCGTGCTCGCGGGCCAGCCAGGCCTTTTCAATCCAAAAGGTGTCGCCGCTGCACAAGATCACCGATCTTTCAACAATGTTTTGCAACTCGCGGATATTTCCCGGCCATGCATGCGATTGGCACCGCTCCAGCGTCTTGTTGTCGATCTTGCTGATTTGCTTTCCGGCTTTTTCCGCGTAGCGTTTTACGAAATACTCCACCAACATCGGAATGTCCTCCCTCCGTTTGCGCAGAGGGGGCACCTCAATCGGAAAAACGTTGAGCCGGTAAAACAGGTCGCTGCGAAAGGTGCCCCCCGCGATGGCAGCTTGCAAGTCACGATTCGTGGCAGCAATCACCCTAACATCAGCATGAACGGATCGACTTCCGCCGACGCGCTCAAATTCGTGTTCCTGCAAAACACGCAAGAGAGCGATTTGCGTCATGGCCGGGAGCTCCC
>Ga0210401_10006117_pt1 | contig 12290 bp, 9 predicted proteins | sample IncBWH32MmetaG_FD_150866 | JGI IMG/M metagenome (GOLD analysis project Ga0210401, IMG submission 150866) | Forest soil microbial communities from Barre Woods Harvard Forest LTER site, Petersham, Massachusetts, United States - Inc-BW-H-32-M | ecosystem: Environmental > Terrestrial > Soil >... | reverse complement strand
CAAAATAATGGCAGAAACCACACCTCAACCGCGAGGCCAAGCACAAAGATTCCGCCAATCAACCACGGCACCCGCAACCGCCGGTCGCGCGCCGCGCACGGCAGCGCGATCAGCACAAATGGCAACGGAGGAACCAGATAGACCTGCCAGAAATAATAGAGTTTTCCCCGGCACCGGCGAATGAATCCGCGCAATGTCTGATACTCTGTCGCCTCGCGCAACTCCCGCTCGTACTGGGCCTGCATCTTCGCATGATGGTAGCTCTTCTGCGGCCACGGTTTTTGCCAGATAAAATATCGCCCCATCGCGTACATTTCACGGTTCACATCGTACGTCATGCGGAAGGGATTTCCCGTCACCCGGTAATAGTAGTAGCCCGTCCACGCCGCAAGCGGAGCCAGCGTAAGCAGCAACGGCAGCACAATCCTCGCCAGCGAAACCCGTGCCGGCGGCCCGTTCCTGCCCAGCATCCATGCCAGCAACGCCAGCCCCACTCCCGAACTCAACAGAAATCCTTCATACGGGCGTGTGTTTGCCAGAATAAATAGTCCCACCGCCATACACATCGCATGAATTCTCCGCGTTCCATGCTGGATCCTCGGCAGCGCCCCCAACACCAGCGCTCCGCCCACCGCCGGCAAGCACGCGCTCCAATATCCATTCGTGAAGTAGCTCAACAATCCCAGCCGCGCCACTGCCAGCACTCCGCCCAGCAACGCCCATCGTGGCGGAATCCATCCCTGCAGCATCCAGCAGATCGTCGCGCACATCAGCGCCGAGGCCAGCAATTGACCGATCCACGGATTTCCCAACACTTCGCCCAGCGCCAGTATCAGCCCCTGTCCCGGCGGATACATCGACATATACGTCGGATGCCAGATCACATGGAATGTTTCGAAGTGCACCCACATCGGGTGCGGAGGATTCGTCAACCGCCCGTGCGCGAACGTATCTGCGGCCAGCAGATAACTGAATTCATCGTGATAATGCGGCAGTGGCACCCCGAGAAGCAGCGCTCCCGCGCCGCGAATCGCCAACAAAGAAAGGCCCACCAGAAAACAGGAAAGCAATTTCCTGTCCGCGATCTTTTCTCCGAACCGTTCGATCCGCGCCAGCCCTACCCGTTCCCAGATTTGTGGAAACCTGACCAGCAGATAGACCGCCACCGCAACCACCGCCGCCGGCTTCAACACCTTCAAAAACCATGGACCTGCGCCTGCAATCCATCCCATCGCCACCGTCAGATTTCCCATGTCACTCAATGCCAACCCCGTCACCTCGCTCGCACCCTAGGATACCTTGTTCATCCAATCACGCCCCTGCAGTACAATCCACCTCGTGGATCCCCTCACTGATATCGAAGTCCGCGTTCTCGGCTCGCTCATCGAAAAAGACATCACGACGCCCGACTACTATCCCCTCTCACTCAATGCTCTGGTCAACGCCTGCAATCAGAAAAATAACCGCGACCCTGTCATGACCCTCGACGAAGATTCCGTCAGCAACGCTCTCGCTACGCTACAGGAGAAACGTCTCGCCGGCCCCGCCAGTGGCGCGGATAGCCGCGTTACCAAGTACGAACATCGCCTGCAGGAAGTTTTCAACTTCGACCGCCGCGAGATTGCCATCCTCTGCGTGCTCCTTCTCCGCGGTCCGCAAACTCCTGGCGAACTCCGCAGCCGCACCGAACGCATGTACCGCTTCGAAGCCCTCGATGATATCGTCTCCACCCTCGACCGCCTCAGCCAGCGTCACCCACCGCTCTCCGCCATCCTTCCACGCCAGCCCGGAACCAAAGAATCGCGCTACATGCAACTCTTCGCCGGCGATGCGCCCGCAGCCGATGGGGATGTGGCGCGCGCGCCCTCGCGCGCGACCGACCACGTCCGCTCCTCCAACGATGACCGCATATCCCATCTCGAAAACGAAGTCCAGGAATTAAGAAGGGAAGTAACAGAAATCCATCAGCAACTAGCCGCCTTCCGCAAACAATTCGAATAGCTCGGAATGCACTACCCAGTGCTCCCCATGTCCTCTGTGTTAAAGATCTTTCTTGACCCACCTCAAAATCCCCAGTCACGCCTCCAATCGGTTGATGTAGCCTAATGAAAACGCCCGGGCCGAAGCCCGCAAGCCGAAGCCCTCCCTGGAGGTTCCCATGTACCGCCGCGAATTCCTCATCCGCTCCACCACCGCCCTCGGAGCCACCTGGCTCACAGCGAAGCGGCTCACCTCGAAAAATATTCTCGCCGCGCTTGCGTCTCAGCCACTCGCAACGAAATTCACCGCCATCGATACGGTTACCCTCGGCAACACCGGCATCAAGACCAGCCGCCTCGCCATGGGCACCGGCACCGTTGGCTCCGGTCATCACTCGAATCAAACCGCGCTTGGCATTAAGGGGCTCTCCGACCTTCTCCTCAACGGCTACGACCACGGCCTCCGTTTCTTCGACGCTGCCGATTCCTACGGTAGCCATCCTCACGTCGCGGAAGCTCTCAAACATATTCCTCGCGACAAAGTCACCGTACTTACAAAAACCTGGGCCCGCGATCCCGCCACCGCCCGCGCCGATCTCGACCGCTTCCGCCGCGAACTCCGCACCGACTATCTCGATATCTGCCTGATGCACTGCCTCACCGAAGCCGATTGGACCGAGCGTTACAAAGGCGTGATGGACGTCTTCTCCGAAGCCAGGCAGAAGGGAACCATCCGCGCTCACGGCTGCTCCTGCCACAGCATCGAAGCCCTGCGCGCCGCCGCCAAATCGCCATGGGTGGAAGTCGATCTCGCCCGCATCAATCCCATCGGCTCCCACATGGACGCCGATCCCGAAACCGTCGTAGGTGTCTTAAGAAGTTTGAAAGCCGCCGGCAAAGCTGTAATCGGCATGAAGATCCTTGGTCAGGGTGATCTCGCCAAGCGTCAGGATGAAGCCATAAAGTATGCTCTGTCGCTAGGCGTTCTCGACGCCTTCACCATCGGCGCCGAAAGCAAACCGCAGCAGGAAGACCTGATCCGTCGCATCGCCACTGCATGAACGCCCTAGGGATCACAATTGATCATGTGGGGACAGCCGCCCTCGGCTGTCCTGCCGAGCGAAGCCCGGCTTCGCTAGCCTTGGGATCCGATTCGCGCACTTCGAAATATTAAGCTTGACATAGTGCTGTTGCTACGGTAATTTCTGTCATGACAGAATATACAGAAAACGCCCCTCTGCGCCGCGCTTTGGTCGATCCTGCGCAGCGCCACGAGGAAACGCGGGCAGATTTAGAGGAGACCCTATGAGGTTTACGTTTGCCGATCTGTGGCGTCCCAGCGGGACCCTCGATCGCGGAACCTACGCCCTGGTAGGACTTCTGGGCTTCGCGCTCAAACACAACTTGGATCGCTTCGTTGCCGCCTACGGATTTCACCGTCCCTGGACTCTGTTTAATTACTGGGTCCCTGTGCGTGACGTTGCCCGAATCACTGAACTACGCGCCAGCGAAGCTGTGTTTCTGGGAACGATGGTAGCGCTTTCTCTACCCTTTATCTGGGTTGGCGTGATTTTAACCATGAAGCGCTTGCGAAATGCGGGCCTGCCTTCTCAACTTGTAACCCTCTTTTTTATCCCCTTTGTGAACTTGGCGTTCTTTCTACTGCTCTCGCTGTTGCCCGCCCGAGAACCCTCGACGATCGATCAAAAGGCGCGAGGGGAAAAATCGTCTCTTCTTAACAGAATCATTCCTGAAAGCGCATTGGGAAGCGCAGCCCTCTCCATATTAATCACCGTACCATTCGGGCTCGGGCTTGCGTTGCTTGCATCGCAAGTGCTCGCGAATTACGGTTGGGGGTTGTTCGTAGCTCTTCCGTTCGCAATGGGTTTCGCGGCCGCTTTGATCTATGGAGTACAGCAACCCCGCAGCCTTCGCGGCTGCTTAGGCGTGGCGTGCCTGTCCACGGCACTCCTGGGAGGCGCACTACTGGCGCTGGCTTTCGAAGGCGTCGTCTGCCTCATCATGGCAATTCCAATCGCGCTGCCGCTGGCGGCCTTCGGTGGGGTTTGTGCGTACGCAGTCCAGCGCCGCCGTTGGTTGCGCACTGAGGCTCCGGTGTTTCTCTCCGTTCTACTAATCCTTGTCCCCAGCGTCGAGTGGCTGGAGCATGCCGTCGCAACACCGGCCCCCGTTTTCGTCGTCCGTTCGGCAATCGAGATTCACGCACCACCCGAGAAAGTCTGGAGGCAGGTCATTGCTTTCTCCGAGATTCCGTCACCACGCGAGTGGATTTTTCGCGCTGGCGTCGCCTATCCGATTCGGGCCGAAATTCGCGGTATCGGTCCGGGCGCGCAACGACACTGCGTATTTTCCACGGGTGTATTCGTAGAACCCATCGAAGTGTGGGACGAGCCGCATCGATTGAAATTCGATGTCAGTTCGAATCCTCCACCAATGGAAGAATGGACTCCTTACTCACATATCGATCCCCCGCACTTGCACGGATTTCTGATGTCGGATGGAGGGCAATTCCTTCTCACGCCTCTACCGAACGGCGGAACCCGGCTCGAAGGCACCACTTGGTATCGGCACGGGCTTTGGCCCTCCACATATTGGAGGCTGTGGTCCGACGCCATTATCCATCAGATTCACATGCGCGTTCTGACACACATTCGGGATGAAGCTGAGAAGGTCTAGCACGCCTAGGAGGAATCCGTATCGCGGGAAGGGCGCGGTCAATCTCGGTTAATTCGTCGCGGACCTACCGGTATTCACATACGCATTACATTTGACGATCCTAAACGTCGCGCGAACCTCAAGCTGGGCGATGTGTCATCCCATCCACGACGTGTCCGCCGATTCACATTTGCGCTCACCCGGCGGCTCTCTAACCCCCATAAAATCAACGCCCCGCCCACTGGTCCATTCCATGCACTCTCCCTAGCGCTGCTCAGCAGCAGGAGGTGACCTACCATGACGCATATCAATCTGTTTCGCAACACGACATATCGCAACACGACGCATACCAACACCCCATCAACTCTTAGTTCCGTTGCCTGGGGCAAGAATCATTTCAACGCAACCACCAGCACGCTGATCTTTTCCGCGCTTCTGCTCGTCTGTTCCATGGCGGTCGGATGTTCGAACGACCAACCCAAGCCCGTCAGCTCTGCCCACCAGTCCCCAATCGTTCCCACCCCGCCAACTCCAACCGCTTCTATTCCGGCCCCGGCAACGCCCGTGCAGCAGGCCGCAGTCAAACCCGCGCACAAAAAAATCGCCCGCAAAGTTCAGCCGACCGTGACTTATGTCGATGACATTTCCGGTGTGTCATTCCAGTACCCGCGCAAGTACGCGCTCAAGACCGGAGACGCCGCTCGCGAACTCGTCTCTTCCAGAACCGTTCCCATGGATTTCGTGCAGCCCGGCGGAGCCGCGCTCGCGGCCGTCGCAGTTCCCATCTCTACTTATCCCGACTCCGATCTCGCCTCCGCCTTCTTCAACGTCAGCCTGAACAAAGCTCTCACTGCCAATCAGTGCAGCGAATTCTCCGTCCCGCAGCCGAACCCCGCGTCTCCGGCCGGTCCCAATATCCAAGCCATCGCCCAGCTCACCACACCCCCGATCTCCAGGACGAAATTCAAATTAATGGTCGGCGATATGGAGCTCGATTCCGCCGAAACCAACACCACCGGAAATACAGAAACGAATCCCGGCACTCGCCAGGATGCCGCGAAGTACTATCACGTCTTCCAGAACGGCGCCTGTTATGAATTTGCCCTGAACGTCGCAACCACCAAAACCGACGCCACAACCACAACCGAATCCACGACCAGGCACATCGACCGTGACGAAGTCTTCCACAGTCTCGAAAAAATCCTGGCCACCGTGAAGATCAATCCCGTCGCCACTCCGGAAGCGAACTCCGAGGCAAAAACAAATACACAACCCGCAGAAACCCCTGCTCAATAAGTTACAAGACGGCGCCGGTCATATCTCTGGTCATACCTCTGGTGATATGACCGGCGCCCAACTTAACTCATGTCAAACGCCTCTCCTGCCCTTCCGTGTCGAGTCCAAACCCTCCTTCCCGCATCCAACTTTGAAAAGGAGGTTCCCCCATGTACGTTGTTCTTGGAGCAAGCGGCAACACCGGCCACGTTGTGGCTAAGACCCTTCTCGCCCGCGGTCAGAAAGTTCGTGCCGTCGGCAGAAACGCCACTCACTTGCAACCTCTCGCGGCGCAAGGCGCGGAGATTTTCATCGCCGATGTCACCGACGCTTCGGCACTTACCAAGGCCTTCCAACAAGTTGAATCCGCCTATGTCATGATTCCACCCAACCCCACCAGCAATGACGCTCTCGGTTATGCGGAGCGGGTCAGCGACGCCATCGTCTCCGCCGCTCAGAAATCCGGAGTCAGAAATATTGTTGCGCTCAGCAGCCTCGGCGCCGACAAATCCACCGGCACCGGCCCCGTAGTCGGCCTCCACAATCTTGAACAAAAACTCAACCAGATCAATTCCGCGAACGTGCTTCATCTGCGTCCCGGATACTTCATGGAAAACACTCTTGGTCAGGCTGGCGCCATTCGCATGATGGGCTCCGCCATCGGGCCGGTTCGCCCCGATCTCAAACTTCAATTTATCGCCACTCGCGACATCGGAGCCGCTGCCGCCGACGCTCTCTTGCGCCTCACCTTCCGCGGCAAATCCACGCAGGAACTGCAGGGCCAGCGCGATCTCGACTACAACGAAGCTACCGCCATCATCGGCAAGGCTATCGGTAAACCCAATCTCGGATACGTTCACGCACCCGACGATCAGATCCGGCCCGCCATGGTGCAAATGGGAATGTCCGACAATTTTGTCGGCCTCATCCTCGAGATGGCCGCCGCGCTGAACTCCGGCTACATGCGCGCGCTCGAATCTCGCACCCCCCGCAACACTACCCCAACTCCCTACGAAACCTTCGTCGCACAATCATTCGTTCCGGCGTATCAACAACAACAAGCCGCATAACTGCAAACAAAAAGGGCCACGCTCAATCAGAACGTGGCCTTTGTTTTGCCTGCGTGGCCAACCGTGCCACATCCTTACAAAAAAGTAATCTTCCAATCCTGAATCGGAACGCTCTCACCAATATGGAAGCCCAACAACATCCCTCTGGTTCCCATGCCGGAACATTCCCACCGGTTATTGCGTAGAAGCAAGTGCTGAACCCTGGCGTAAAAAGGATCCCTGCATGAAAGAGATTTTTCGGCTGCAAGCGGTGCTGGTTGCGGCTCTGCTGGCGGCGCCGCTGGCTCAGCTTCGCGCGCAGGCTGCGCCCGCGCCCGACCCGCTGTTTCAGACGATCCGGGCGCTGGATACCCAGCTGTTCGACGCCTACAACCATTGCGATCTCGAGAAATTTGGATCGCTCCTGGCGGACGATCTGGAGTTCTATCACGACAAGACCGGCCTGAGCCGCGGCCGTCCCGCACTGGTCGAAGGCATCAAGAACAACATCTGCGGCAAGGTCACCAGAGAACTTGTGCCCGGCACGCTGGAGGTGTATCCCATCGCCGACTATGGCGCGGTCGAGATCGGTGTGCATCGGTTCCACCATCCTGGGCGCGAGAGCACCGAGTCAGTCGGCGAGGCGAAGTTCATTCACCTCTGGCAGAAAAAAGATGGAACGTGGAAGGTGACCCGAGTGATTAGCTTCGACCATCAGGCTCTGACGAAGTGAGTGGAGCTGCAGCAAAGAAAAAGGTCAACCTGATTTCTCAGACTGGCCTTAATTTATGCCGGCAACAACCGCAGTTTGACCCTGGGCTCGTCGAAGGACTCCCGGCTCCGCCGCTGCTCGCCCCGTCAGGGAGCCGTTGAGGCGGTGGCGGCTTTTACACTGGAGGCGAGATTGTCGCGGAAACCGAGGATCACCATGTCGCCGGTATAGGACTTGTCGGCGCTGACTTTGTAGCGCGCCACGGCGCGCAATCCGTCAACGTGAAAGCACGGGGTGAAGTGGTCTCTCCCCACCCAAAGCGTGTCGGAAAAACCCACGGGAAAGCCCTGGCTGTGAAAAGTAAATATTTTACCGTCGCTTTCAAGAGTGACCGCAAAAGCGCGATCTTTGCAGGAGACCGATTTCACAATCCCGTCGGCCACGAGTACGTCTTTCGGCCGGGGTCTATCGATAGGTGCCTCGCTGACCCGTTTCTCAGGGGGAATGCTATTCCACAACTCCATCGCTTCGTCATGATCTGGACCGCCCCAGCGATCGGCCACATAGGCGGCGCGAGCGGAGGCTTCTGCAGGGTGGCCTGTGCGCAACACGATCTGCCCCGTCAGGACGCGGTATCCCGAACGGAAAGGCTCGAGGCCTTCGGCCTTTTGCGCCATTTGCAACGCCGCGTCACCTTCGCCGCGCGCGAGGTCCAGCTTCGCGAGTTCGACATAGGCCGGCGCAAAGCGCGGATTCAGCGCGACCACCCGCAGCAAGGCTTCTTTGAAAGAGGCCTGATCCGCAGGAGTATCCGATCGCGAGATCGGCAACATCATAGCCTTGGCGAAAAGAGAGAGATACAACTTTGGATCGAGCTCAACGGCTTGGGAAAACTCGCGTAGCGCATCTTCGTCTCTGCCTTCGTTGAACTCGGCGAATGCCAGATCCTCGTGGGCGAGCGCGATTTTGGGGTCGCTTTTGAGCGCTGTTTCCGCCAGCCCACGCACCAGATCGAAGTTACGAAACAAAATCTGAAATGCCGCCAGCTCCGCCTGAGTTTCCGACATGCTGAGCTGCCGGCCAGAATAGTCCTTTTCCTCAACGCTGGCGACGTAGGGGACTACACCCGTAGGGTAGGCAATCCGATTGATGTAGTTGCGATAGGCTTTGTCGACCTCTTCAATATTGCCGAACACCGCTTCGAAGGCCTTCACCTGGTCGGTACCGCGCATCAGCAGATTGAAAAACTTCTTGAGCTTGTCGCCTTGATCCATTCCTGGACCGAAAGTCAGGAAATGAGTAAGCGCCCATGCCTGGGCATAGAAAAGCTGTGAGTCCCCTTCATCTTGTGAGATCGAACTTCGCGTCGCAATGAACGTCCTCAGGGGAGTGGGCGTCCTGAAATCCAGCATTTCCACCCGATGCGACTTGGACGGGGCGCCGATGTACATTTTGTCGCCTTCGAAGCGAGTGTAAGCGTAAAACTCCGCAAGACCTTCATCCAGCCATAGAGGTAGCCACCGAAAATTGGTATGCAACAGAGTGTGGGTGTACTCGTGGTAGATCGTCGCGTAGGTGTCGGGGTTCCTTCGGTCGGAAGTCACCTGATCCAGCCTGACCACCGCGTACTCCCGTTCCCATCCCTTTTGAAAGAGTCCCCCGATTTGCGAGCCTACGCGGGCTTTGAACATTTGCGGCAATAGCATCTTCATGGTTTCTTCGTCGCGGGCCGCCACCACCAGAAGCGGCGCAGGTGCCTCCAGGGTGAAGCCAGGGAACTGGCTGGCAAACACAGCCCGCATCTGCTCAAAGGCGCGCGCGACATGGCGGGCGTCACGATCACTGCCGTTGGTGATGACGCGAAAGTGGGGGCTGCGAACTTCAAGCCAGGCTTTTTCCTGGGCACAAACCCAGGTGTTACAGCCCAGCACCAGCGCAGCCATCCCTATCAACGATTGCCGTCGAAGAAACATACGGGCACAATCATGACCTTACCCAGGCGTTTCTACAAGTAAGAAACGCTGTGGTCCAGTTTTCGGGGGCTGGGTCAACAGGCACGCTGTTTGCAGCATAATTACTCGATTCATCGCGATGGGAGTGTTCCCGGGCAACCGGTAGTGATGCACAAAGGAAAAGGCTACCAACATGTCTGTTAGTAGCCTTTATCTATGACGGGCAACGACCGCAGTTTATCCTGAGCAGCCAAGGACTCCCACACTCTCGCGATCCCCTCGTTGTCACGGGCAGGTGGTACCTTCGTAATCCTCCCCGCGCAAATTCGCTAGGGTGCGCGCATGGACCCAGCCAATACTTCTAGTATGAGGAACCTTTCGATTTTCGCCGCGCTGCTGTTCTGCGCCTTGGCCGCGAGCTCGCATGCGCAAAACCAGATTGTCTGGATCGCCGCCAACAGCGAGACCATTCCTTTGGAGCCTGCCAGCCTCCACGCCGGCCGCGTCTACAGTCCCGCCGTCGGGGGCGGCGACATGCATGTGCAGATCGACTCCAGATACCCAGTCACCGTGGCCATGACTTGGGCCGACGAATGGAACGCCGCCATTCGCCCCGGAGCGCCTCCGAATCTCAGCTTCCTCTGCGTGAAGGAGCATGTCACCAGCACGATTTATGAGTGTCATCTTCCCTCCGAGCGCCCCATGATCATCACCTTCCGCGATGAGCGCAGGCCCGAGAGGCCCGTCGTCAGCACCATTGGCGCCATCCTCGGACCCGGAGCGCGGCAATTCATTTCGCCCAACACTCTTCATATCCAGTACTACAATGCCCTTCAGCCTGAGTTCTGCTGGAAGCGCATCCTCAACGAAAAATACCAGATCACGCCGGCACCCAAGGTCTACAGCCTGATGACTCCCGACCACGACGGCCAGGAACTCAGCGTGAAGATCAAGTCGCCTATCCCGCTGACGGTCGCTCTGCTGCCATCGCATCTTGCTGACCAGGTCTACGACAAAACCGTAACCCTCGCCGCCGCCCTCGACCAAACCGGCTGCAAGGAACGTGGCGTCCAGTCGATGAGCTTCAACTGCACGTTTAACGTAGCCAACGGCACGCAGACCCTGCTGATCCTCCCCGACATCGATTTCTCCGGCCACAAGAAAGCCACGGTCGAGGCCAACACGGTAAAGTGCGTCGAGCATTGTGAGCTATTGAGCCCGCCTGCAAATCCGTAGGGCGGAAAACCATGGCCACATTTCCCGCTTGACAATCGTAGATCTGAGCGGATAATGCTGCTGTCGCCTCTCCGAGAACGCCACGTCTTCCCTCCCGCGATCCTGAGACGACGCATCTCCGGATATGTCCGCCATATCACCTTGAGGAGCCACGCGCAATGGCCAGCCAATCCAGCCCGAACCTACCCCCGCTGAGCGAGGACTCTCCCAGCGCCGAACCCCGTCGACCCGAAGAGAAACGCGCCGCACAAGTGATGAGCATAGCGTCAATGCTACCGCCGACTCCTGATTCAGAGGCCGCACGCCAATCTCCGAGCAGGAATAATCCCACTCCCCTGGACGTTATCTTCATTCTCTTTGCGTCGGTTGTGTTAGTGGTCCTTGTTCTCTCCCTCTCCCCAGTTCGCGGAGCTCAACCATTTCAAAACCTGCCCGATTGGTTTGTCGCGGCGGTCTCGAATGTCTGGAACCGGCTTTTCCTCGGCGCTGGAGCTCTAGGCAGTTTAGGTCTAAGAAAATGGCTTGATCGCAGTCCCGCGCCCAACTATCTCCTCTGGATATCGGCGCTCACTACAGGATTATTGGTGGCAACACTGTTTAGTGTGGCTATTGTAATTCCGCCTCCAGCAACCGTAGTAACCGGCGGCATCGCTGAGCCGAAGCCCGGCCAAATCGTCACTCGACGAACCTTCGTCTGTAAGGGCAAGGCTAATGGAGTTGGACCGCAAACTCACCTTTGGCTGGCGGTCGAGGTCAACAACCATATTTGGCCAAAGGAACGCGAAGTGCATGTTTCAGCAGACGGAACCTGGGAAAACACAGTATACGAGGACGGCGCGGCCGACAAATTCTCCGTCTCTCTTCTGAGCGCCAGCCCTGACGCAGAAAAGAAAATTAACCAGTGGATCGAAGACGGTCAGAAAACAGGACAGTACAAGGAGTTAGATGGAATACCAGGTACGGAGAGGATCTATCGAGTAGACGGCCTGAGACTTAAGCCAAATTAATTTCGCATGCCGGGGCACTCGCCGCATTTCTGGTCCATAGATTTCTTTGCCTAAGAGGCCATCAGCATTCCTCTCGTAAGGTTTCGGCACCACACCTTTATGGGACCTTGTTATAGGACTCAAGCGCAAAAGGAAAAGGCCAATCTGATTTCTCAGACTGGCCTTTATTTATGCCAGCAACTTGAGGCGGTGAGAAGGCGTGAGCGCGCGTTCTTTGCGCGCGGGAGCCTTCTGCCGAAATCCTGAGCGTTCTTTGCGAAGGAGCTCAGAAAGGAAAAGGCCGACCATGTTTCCATGATCGGCCTTTATTTATGCCGGCAACGACCGGAGTTTATCCTGAGCTTGCCGAAGGACTCCCACACACTTGGCGCGTGCAGTACCATCGGCCCTGCGGGGCCCCTTTG
>Ga0210401_10006116_pt1 | contig 12290 bp, 6 predicted proteins | sample IncBWH32MmetaG_FD_150866 | JGI IMG/M metagenome (GOLD analysis project Ga0210401, IMG submission 150866) | Forest soil microbial communities from Barre Woods Harvard Forest LTER site, Petersham, Massachusetts, United States - Inc-BW-H-32-M | ecosystem: Environmental > Terrestrial > Soil >... | reverse complement strand
GAAGTATTAGATACTGATCGCCCGGAGAGTGCAAGATTGTGGAATTAAAGTTATGGGCGTGCCAACGTCGCATCTTTACCGCGCGCAGTGGCTTGTGCCTCTTCTGGCTGCAGGTGGGACACCTTGTCCGAACTGCCCTGCGGGAAATGCAACGTGATTCTCTCCGTTTGCATGGTTCTCTGCTTTTGTGTTCTTGCGTTTTGCCCTTTGTGCAACGCGGAGCGGTGTATAAAAAAGCAAATGCTCTTCCTGGCGCTGGGCGACTAGCTGCCCGCGCTGTCAAGGGCGCCGGGTTCGCGTTTATCGGAGCGAAGCTGAGACCGGAGACCCTTGTAGTGAGCCCAGTTGGCGGGGAAGTAGTGAGCCATCGAAAGTGGACGGGCCATAAAGGCATCGTAGGACAGGCCCGCGCGCCATGTCTTGCGCTTCGAATATGCAGTGTACCAAGTATCGCTCCAATTTTTCTCTGTGCGTCCGCCAGCGTTGCGCTGCTGCGAGCTTCCCTTTATTTTTATTGCGTATGAGGATCCACAGGGTGGGTGGCAGCCGCAGGCTTCACCTCCAAGTAGCGACTCACCCAATCGATGCGGCGGTTCCAGAAGTCGATGACATTGACAGGCTGCTGAACGACGTGTTCCTCTTGATCGTATTCCAGGAATTCAACTTCCTTATTCAGTCGGCGCAACGCGTTGAACACGTTTCCGCTGTTTCGAGAGATCAGATCGGTAGAACCGCGCTCGAGGAGCAGCGGAGTCTGCACGCGGTCCAGAAAAAAAATCGGGGAGTTGTCGTAGTAACGCTCCTTGAATTCCCACGGCGTTCCCTTCATCCCGCCCTGACCTTCCTCGTAGTAGCCCATCCAGGGAGCGATGCCGCCTTCAAAACTCGTGTAGCCTTCAAACAGATTGGTGGTGGCCGAACTCGTGGCGATCGCCGCCTTAAAGATCGTCGTGCGCGTGAGCAAGGCAATCGTGTTGTAACCGCCAAAGCTCTGGCCCATGACCGCGAGGCGTTCCGGGTCGACGATTCCCAGTTCTACGGTTTTATTGACTCCGGGAATCACCGCGGAGACCAAGTCATCGACCGGCGTGCCGGGGTGCAGAGGGATGTCTGGAAACAAGACCGCATATCCGCGCGAAGCCCACATCTGCGGGTTGAACGTCGAGCCCCATCCAAAGCCGAACCGGTTGCCGTAGTCCGAGCCCATCTGGCCGCCGTATACCCAGACCACGAGCGGATACTTTTCTCCTTCCTGGTATTTGCCGGGCAACAGCAACGTGCCGCGCAAGGATTCTCCGCGGAGCGATTTCCATTCGATCATTTTCACTTGGCCCATGCTGGCCGAATTGTATTGCGGGTTGAGATTAGAAAGCGGCGCAGGCTTCGATTGATTCAGCTGCAAGGCCCACACATCTTCGGGGCGTGAAGCGGACTGGGAGGAATAGATGAGCGTCCCCGAGCCTTGCGTTACGCCAATCAGCGCACCCATCTCCCGCGCGCTGATCGATTCATCGCCCCCGTAGAGCTTGGCGGTCTCGCCACTCTCGACGCGGAGTGAATAAAGCGCATCCTTCTTTGACGCGGGGTCGTGCGTGCGGATGTACGCCGTCGTCCCAAGGTCGGGCGACCAATAAGTGCCGGTCGCTTCCGAGACGGCCAGGTCGCTAATTAGGAGGCCGGGTATCTTCACCACTTCGCGCGTTTTCTCCCCATCCGCGGAGACTTCCCAAAGTCGTCCGGCGGTGCTGTCCAGGAGATAGATGAACCTGCCGTTCTTGTCCCAAAGGGGCGGTCCCCAGGAAAAATCCGAAGAGGACTCCGGTATCTGGGACGAGATTTTCAGTTTGTTCCCGGTTTTGACATTCACTACGTAACAGGCGCGCTCCTCTGTTTTTCCGGTGTCGGTGTAGGCCAGTTCGGTTCCGTCCGGCGACCAGGTGACTCGCGTGGTGAGATTGTTGGCGTCAAGGAATCCTCGAGCAACGACCGTGCGCAGATTCAAGTCGGCGAGGTTCAACAATTTCAGCGAATAGGCGAGCTGTTGCGTGTTCGGAACCATTCCCTCCACGTTGAGAATCGAGAGCGTGGTGTGATCGGGGGAATAGGAATAGAACATAGGCCGCAGCCGTTTCGCCAGGCGCGTGACTTTTCCGGTCGCGACATCGATGCGCGCGAGATCCGCCAGATAACCGGACTCCAGGAAGTCGACCGCTTCGAGTTCGGCGGTGCTACCCTTGATTTCGTTTGTTTTTGCCTCGCCGGGATGATGCGAATATACATGCACCGTCGGCGCTTTGCTGTCGGCAGGCGCGGGACCTTCGGAAGCTACGTGCTGCCGGTAGAGCGGCGATAACCGCAACATATCTTCGCGCGTCATGCCTTGCGGCAGGATTTTGCAAATGACCGTCTTTCCGTCCGAACTCCACTCCGGCCGTTCCCGCCACCAGGAGGAGCGGATCGGCGCGTCCGATACCTGCCTGGCTCTTTTTGTTTCGCGGTCCCACACCCAGAGCGCGGCATCTCCCGAGCGGTCGGAATAAAACGCAAGATAACGGCTGTCCGGCGACCAATTCGGATTCCAGCTCGAGCCCTGTTCCGATGTGAGCTGGAAGGAAGTGCCGGTCGAGACCTCACTCACCCAGACGCCGAACGCGAGTGCGCTCGCGAGCATGGGGAAACCGGATTTCGTGCTGCGCTGGCCGACGTAGTCAAACTGCATGTGCTTCGAGGGATCGCCCGCTTCAAAGACGATCCACTTGCTGTCCGGCGAGGGAAGAAGAGATTCGAAGCTGAACAGATCGACGTCCCGGACCAGCGCTTCCGGGGTCAACGGGACGCGGTCTGCCGCCGGCACCTGTACCGCCAGAAGCAACGTGAGCAGGAGGCAACCGTAGCGGAGAATCACTCGAAAAAGCGAGTTCAATTGGTTCATTGCGGGACCTTTCCGTTTCTCCCCGGTTCACGTATTCCGTGACGACGTCGAGCAATACCACTCGGCTTCGTTCATTCTCTGCAGGGCTCGCAGGAGGCAAAATCGGAATGCCTATATAACACAGGAGGACTGCAGATCCCGCCGAAAATGAGATACGATCTGCATTTTTTTTGGCGGCACCCCGTGCCACTTGCCAGCCACAACCACCCACGAGCCAAAAGGACGATGTTGCGGCGCACGACAATTAACTCGAAAGCGTAAACAGTACACATCGTTTTTTGAATTTCCCTCATACAGATATTTCATGACAAAAACTTGCGGGCTTGTCATAAAAACGTACCCACCAATTGTCATTACCTACTATAAGGATGTCGGGGGAGAGGGCCCGTATCGTTTTCGCTGGTCGTTAATCGAGCGTTCGGGTCTGGCGAGCGGCGGGCTTCAGGGGCATGGGGCGAATACAGATAGGTTCTGGATCAGCGAGTGTCGTAGGCGCCGATATCTGCCTGCCCATTGGTCTCGCCGCAAACGAGGGTCAGACTGCCCTGAAGATCGAAGAACAGATCATCGGATTATTCGATACCTTCCGGGTCCCTATCTACCGGTACTTGGTTTGCACACACATCGCTCCCGAAGACGCCGACGAAATCATCCAGGAAACATTCCTGCGCCTCTACCTCCAGCTTCACGGCGGCACGCGGATCGAGAACCTGAAGGGTTGGATGTTTCGCGTCGCTCACAACCTGGGGCTTAACGGAATCAAGAGCCGAAAGCGCCTTACGCCTACCACGGCGGAGGAGTGGTCCGAGCTGGTTGAGTCGAGATCTGACCCCAGTCCCGGTCCCGAAGAACTGCTGATCTTCAAGGAAAAGATGGCCAGGCTGTACGTCACGATTTCAAAGCTTTCTCCCCAACAACAACAGTGCTTGCACCTGCGCACCGAAGGCTTTCGGTACCGGGAAATCGCGGAGATCCTGGGTGTCACGATCTCGACCGTCGCAGAATCTCTTCGCCGCGCAATCGAAAAGTTGACATTGGAGCGCCATGGATAAGCCACCCGACCGTCCCATCGAGCGCCTGACCGAGCCGCCGGCGCAGCAGGATACGCATCTCTCGGACGAGATCTTGCTGTTGTCGGTGGACGGAGAGCTTGCCGTACGAGATGTCAATCAGGTCAAGGCGCACCTGGAGGCCTGCTGGTCGTGCCGGGCGAGAAGGGACCAGGTTGAAGAGTCGATCGCCGAAGTCGTGGAATATCGCAATTTGCTGTTGAAGCCTTATCTGCCACCCTCGCGGTCGGGCCGGTCCATGTTTCTCGCGCGCCTTGACGAGTTCAGCAGGGAAGCCGGCCGACCGACGTTGTGGTCGCGCATTAACGGACTGTTTCGATCTTCAAGCGTGACGATCCGGAGGCCCGCGTGGATCAGCGGCGTCGCTCTTGTTTGCATCCTGTTGCTCCTGTTAGCCGAATTCCGCGGGGCCGCGGTGGTATCCGCAAGCGAAGTGATTACGCGCTCGGAAATGTCCGAGAAGGAGCTGCTGCGCAAAACCGCGTCTCCCCTCATTTACCAGAAACTGCGGATCCGTAGTTCCGGCGCGCTCTTAACCCGGGCGTTTTATCGTGATCCTCGCGATAATCGCGAAATTGAGAGCGAAAGCAGCGACGCTGGTCTTCTCGCATCGAGTACCTCGAATGCGGAACCGAGCGTCGCGCAGCCTGTACCGGGACTACGGACGGTGATCGAAAAGGAGTTTGCGCAGGCCCATCTGAACTGGTCGAATCCGCTCGCCGCCGACAGCTTTCAGGCCTGGCACCGCCAGCTCGTAAATCCCAGCGACGAAGTAACCAGGACGGACCGCGAGCTAGTTTCCATTCGAACCGAGATACCCGAAGGCCCCGTCCGCGAATCCGTTTTTACCGTTCGCGCTGCGGATTATCACCCTGTCGCGGAGCGCTTCACGCTGAAGGATGACAAACAGATTGAAATCACCGAGACCGCATTCGAGGTTATCAGTCTCGATGCGGTGGATCCCAGTCTGCTGGCGTTCAAGGGCCAGCCGGAAAAAATAGAAGATCGCCTTCGCGCGAGCGTTCCGAGCGTCGCACCATCTCGACCGACTCCCGAGCAGCTCACGCAGTCCGAGCTCGAAGCTCGCCTCGCTCTGCACTTGTCCGGCGCGGATTTGGGCGAGCAGATTGAGATCAGCCGCAATGCCGATTCCTCCGTTTTGGTCCAGGGCCTAGCGGCATCCGATAGTCGCAAGAAGGAAATTCTGGCCGCCCTGCAAGGGGTACCGAACCTCGACACCCGCCTGCGCACGCTGAACGAAGCGACCGCCGGGGAGCGCCTGGCGCAGCCGACTTATGACGGTCAGGCCGTGGTGGTGGAAACGCAGCCCCTGCTGCAAGACGAGCTGGAACAGAAATTTTCCACGGTGGACGAACGCAAAGCCTATGTGGATTCAATTCTCGGCTCTTCGCAAAAGGCTATGGCTCACGCATGGGCGCTCAGGAGGCTCGCGTCGCGCTTCGAGAAGGAGGACGTCTCCGGGTTCAATGCACGTTCCCGGCAAACGCTCGAGCTTCTGATTCGGGACCACATCGGTGCGATCCGGCAGGAGGTGGGCACGCAAACACGATTAGTCGAAACCATAGTGCCGCCCTCGTCCCGGCTGGAGCCGGGTGCAAATTCGCGTCCGCAGTGTTCCGGGTCCGGTTGGCGTGATGCCACTGAGCATCTGTTTCAGTGCCTCGGGGAAATCCAGGAGGACACCGCTGTTCTTCTAGCGGGGGCCGCCGGTAGCGGCCAGGACAAAAAAGATACGTCTCGACGAGTCTCCGAGACCCTCGAAGCACTCGAAGCGCAGATTCCGTGCCTGTACGAGCAAGTGAGCGGCGATTTTCTACTCCAACGCGATCCGTCCGACCGATAGGGGGAGGACCCATGATACGGCGTCTCACACTGATTGCTGTGCTTCTGTTTTGCGCGGCGCTGCCTGCTCCGGCCCAAACGCAGACGACTGCGGAAATATCAGGCATTGTCACGGACTCATCGAATGGCGTAGTGGCCCGGGCCAGCGTGACTGCGGTCGGAAAGGAGACGGGAGTTCAGAGAAATACCGAGACCAATGGAGACGGCTACTATTCGCTACCGCTGTTGCCTCCGGGGACTTATATGCTGACCGTGCAGGCTCGGGGATTCCAGACCGTCACGCGCGAAGGCATCATCCTGGCGATTGACCATTCCGCTCGCGTCGATTTCAAACTGCAGATTGGCTCGGTCAAAACGATCGTCAGCGTCGAGAGCAACGCACCGGTCATCGAGACCAGCAACCCGAACACAACCACGACGGTGACGCGCGAAGAACTCGAGAATCTCCCCAATCCCGGCCAGGATTTGACCTACGCAGCGACCGTCGCCCCGGGGGCGATCATGAACGTAATCTCCTCGGGAGGATACAACGCCGGCACCGTCGAGTTTAACGGTTTGCCCTCGATCGCCAACGACTTTACGATCGATGGCCTGGATGCGAACGACGCCTGGGGGGGCGCCAACCGGACGGGTGCCAGCGGACTACAGTTAGGACTAAACGCGATCGAGGAAACATCCATTAACACTCAGTCTTATTCGGCTGACCTCGGCCGCAATGGCGCGTCTCAAATCAACTATGCGACGAAATCCGGCAGCAATGCCTTTCACGGCAACGCGTACGAGATCTGGAACGGCGCGAGCATGAATGCGACGAACTACTTCATCAAGGCCAATCCCGCACATCCCCCCAAGCCTTTTTCGAACACGAATGAATTCGGCGCCAGCGTCGGCGGGCCTATTTTGAAAGACAGACTGTTTTTCTTTACCGATTTGGAGGGAATTCGCATCGTCCTGCCAGAATTATTGAACAGCACCCTTCCCTCACCCGCCTATCAGCAGTACGTGCTGCAGCAACTTCCCCTGGGTGGTTTCGACTCGGTGCTGGGTATGCCGCTGCCAGCACAACCGGCCGAAGTGCCGTTTTACCAAAACATGTTCAAACTGCTGGGAGACACCAGCACAGGAGTCCCGCTGAGCATCCTGGGCTGTCCGTTTGATGTCGGAGGCGGAACGCCCCAGCAAACGAACGCTGGCAATGGATGTGCGAATAAGCGTCTTTTCTCCGCGAGTCCCCCGGTCAGCGAGACACTCTGGACGATTAAGAGTGATTACATCTTGCGGCCGCAGGACACTTTCTGGTTTCGCTTTCAGCTGAATAACGGACAGAACTCGTCGGTCGATCCGGTCAATTCGCTGTTCGACGTGATCGACAACGAGCCGGAACGCTCGGGCGCAGCCAACTGGACGCATGTGTTCGGGCCGAACCTGATCAATCAGTTTAATCCCGGCTTTGCTTATCAGGATCGTGTCCACAGTCTCCCCGACCTTTCCGCAGCCAGATCGGCTATGCCGATTGCCTATTACCCATTCTTCGGGTTTAGTCCGATTGGCGGAGCGCTCGGCAATATCCCTTACGGAGATAAGACCACAACTTGGCAATTGAATGACAATCTGAGCTGGACGCTTGGGAAGCACGATCTAAAGTTCGGCGAAAACTTTCGACGCAATCTCTACAGTTCATACGAAGCTTCCGGTTACGCGGTTATCCCCTACATTTACAGCCTGTCACTGCCAGAATTCACCTATGGTGCGGCGGGCCAGACATTCCAGGCATTCCCCCAATTCACGATCGATCACCTGAAGGCCTTCGGCCTTGATTCCTACGCGATGGATACCTACAAATTCAGGCCCAATCTGACGATTACAGTGGGCTTGCGCGTAGGTTGGAATTCCAATCCAGTCAGCCAGGAACATGTGATTTCGCGGCTGGTCGAACCTTTCTCTGTTATCTCGCACGACCCGAATCAACCGCTGAACCAAGCCATCGCGGCCAATCAACATCATTTGTTTGCTGCTACCTATCCCATCACCTGGGAGCCGCGCGCGGCGATTGCATATGCTTTGAAACCGAAGACTGTGTTGCGCATGGGGGCCGGAGCCTTTGCGAATCCCCTGTTGGGATTTCTCCCCAGTTATATGGATGAAAACGCTCCTTCCGACAATTTCTTTACGGCAGGATTGTTTGGTCCGGTGGGAGGAGTTGGGGTGGCTCCCGGGGTACCCAATAGCGCGGTGGATGCGGCCGTTGAAGCCAATCAGGCCTTCCTGGCGGGGTTTGCCAATGGAGTGGTTTCCTGCGCGGCGAATGCTCCGCCGGCAAACTGTTTGCCCGTGATTGGCTTTACGAACTTCGAGTCCAAGAAACAAAAGTTCCCGACCTTTTACCAATGGAGCGCCGGAATCGAACAGCAGATCGGTTCTAGCTTTGGATTAACGGTGAAATATGTGGGGACGAGCGCGTTCAACATGTTTTATTCGGATAACCCGAACGGCTACCAAACTGTGTGTCAAGGCTGTTTCGTAAACTATCCCTATAACCAACCTATTGACCCGCGATTCGGAAATATCTTTCCATTCAAAACCGGGGCTAATAGCAATTACAACGCTTTGCAGACAAGTTTCATAAAGAGAATGTCACACGGACTGGCCTTCCAAGCGAACTATACGTACAGCCATTGCCTGGATTACATCACCAATGGCGGCGTCTCTATATTCAACGCCGCTACAAACTTCAATACCTATAATGGCGAGCTCAAGCGGCTTTACGGTTCCTGCGATTTCGATGTTCGTCACTCGCTCAACGGATCCTACATTTACCAACTGCCTTTCCATGCCAGCCGAGGCTGGCTGAACCAGATCATCGGAGGCTGGCAAGTGTCCGGGACCGGCTATGTGCGGGGCGGGTTCCCGCTCTCGGTTTTCAGCGCGAGCCTGGCCGGAGGATTCGTCAACGCTTTTCCCACTATTTTCGCAAACGCTGTCCCCGGCGAAAGCCTTTACCACAAGTCGTCCATCACGGGTGTAACGGTCCCTGGAACAATTCAGTGGCTCAATCCCGACGCATTTCAATCGGTCGTCGATCCCAGCGTGAACACTTGTTTCCCCACGAATAGTCCGGCGAATTGTCAGAACGGGAACCTGGGTCGCAACACGGTCCGGGCCCCCGGCTTTACCTGGGCCGATTTCGATATCGTCAAGCGCTTTCCGATTAAAGAAAGATTCGCGCTGCGCTTCGATGTGCAATTTTACAATGTCTTTAACCATCCGAACTTCGGTTACCCCATCGGTCTTGCACCACAAGGGAACGCGACCGCAGGCATACCTGGTGAACTGGGAACTCTGACAGGGTTCGGGACCATCAGCTCGACGGTGGGCCCTTCGACCGGACTTCTGGGAGGCGGGATTGGCGGAGATTCCTCGGTCCGCATGGTCGCGCTTCGGGCAGGATTTGAATTCTAGGCAGACGACCGAAACAGATCCGGACACGGTTGCTTGGCATTTCGTTTGCCGGGCGAACTCGAACGCTTGGAAAAGAACAAGAAATGCAAAAGGGCAACGAACGCAACTTCCACTAGGTCCGCGATTCGGAGCGATACGAGTGCTGGCAAACAGGGTTTGTTTCAGAAGCGTTCGCAAGGTGTTCGAGATGTGCGGAACAGTCGTTTGTGGCGTGTTCCTGATCGCGGCGCCGGTCGAGTGTCAAACTTTGAAGATTGCGGTCGCTCTTGGATTGACTTCACAGTCCTCCTCAAAAACTGCCGAAACGCCAACGGTCACTGTCGGCCCGAATGTCGAAGTCAGCCGCGGTGACGACGCCGAAAACCACGAAGAAGTGTTGATTGCGGCGCATCCCAGCGACCCCCATCAGCTCTTGGCCTGCTCCATGGTCGATCCGAGTCGTCTCGGCGAAAGAAAGATGCATACTGCGGCGTACTTCTCCGAGGATGGAGGCAAAACATGGGCCTTAGGGCCGCGGATCCCCGAATCCGGCGACCCGGTTTGTGAGTTCAGTACGGACGGAGCCGCTTATTTCGGTGCCATTGGTGATTCTCCCGATCGCGACCCCGCAATTGATTGGCATTTGAAGTTGTATCGCTCAAACGATCAGGGCAAAACCTGGGAGCAGCGATCTGACTTCGTCGCCGGCGACAGGCCGTGGCTCGCCTTCGACAACACCAGTGGTACGAACCACGGCTGGATGTATGTCGCGTTCCAATCGCGCGCTAGCGTACTCGACTCACAAGAGAAACAGCCTGCTGTTTCTCTGGACCTGACACGCTCGACAGACAACGGTTCAACCTGGAGCCTTCCGCGGGCCTACGGAGTTATAGACGGCCGTCGACTCGCTCATTCACTGCCAACCGGAATGACGACGCTCTCCGATGGCACCGTTGTTATTTCCAATTGGCAGAATCTTAAGAAGAATGCGGTCGAAACCGACGATCGACTTGCTTCCAGCTGGCCGGGCGACCCTGGAAACCCGACATGCGAAATTGCCGTGGTCCTGATCCCACCGGATGGTTGGAAACGCCCTAAGACCGTAAAGGCCGCCGATAAATATTGTTCCGAAGGGCCCACCACCCGAACAGTCGATACGCTGGCAGTGGACAATCGGTCGGAGGCTTTCAAGGACCGAATTTACATCGCTTGGGTTGACGCGCGGTTAGGCCATGCCCGCATCCTGTTCACGTGTTCCTCGGATCGCGGGGACACCTGGTCTGCGCCGCGCGTGTTGGATGATGTGCCGCTGAATCTCGCCTACGTGCCCGACAGTTTCATGCCGACACTGGCGGTAAACAAAGATGGAGTGATCGGCCTCACCTGGAATGATCGGCGAGACAACCCCGACAACATCGGTTACTTCACTCGCTTTGCTGCCTCACTCGACGGTGGGGAATCCTGGCTGCCGAGCGTGCGAGTATCCGAGCAGCCTGCTCGTCTTCGGCAAGGACTGGAAGGCGAAACGATTTCTGCATTCGCTAGCTCTCCGGAAGGCCCGGCAGGTCGCCAAACGATACGCATCGCCCGCAGCGGTGAATTCCATGCAGGTGATACGGCGGGCCTTCGCGCCGACGCCGCGGGCGTGTTTCACGCGCTATGGATTGACAACCGTAATGGCCGCGACGAGGTTTACACCGCACCGATCCATGTTGCGGGAACGGTTGCGAAACACGGAAGTGTCGATCTCGCCGGACTGGCCGGGATTTCTGACCGCGTCAGGCTGGAAATTGAAGACGTCGGTTATGACACGAAGTCTCAAGCCATCACGCTACGAGCAGTTCTTCGTAACAAGTCGAAAGATGTGGTTAAGGGCCGGTTGATCGTCAGGGTCCTGTCTCTGGACTCCCAGGCAGGTGCCCTGAGTATCGTGAACGCCGACAATCCGCTGACGGGTGCTGGAGCCGTCTTCGATTTCTCAGTACTTGCCAACAAGGGAAGTCTCGAGCCTCAGCAGTCGACCGAGGCTAAGACCATTCGCTTTCAGCTGAGAAACCTCGCTCTTCCCGCGGTCAACGAGAAAAATATCTACAAAGTTCTGTCGCTGGAATTTGCGAACCTCCAAGTGGAAATTCTCGGGGATCCCCCCGCGGATCAAAGCAAGAAATAGGGACGCCTCATGCCAATTCGCAAAGGGAACGCCACAGAATGATTAAATCGGCCACTCCTTTATCGAGCCACCAGCGGGCTCCTGTCAGTCAACCGTTTCGCTTTTTTCTCGGCGTCGGCCTGATCCTTGCCCTGGCCTGCGCCGGGTCCACCGCCGCACAGGGCTTGAAGCGTTCGATTACCGTGCCCGATGTGCTTTCGTTGCGGGAAATCACGGATCAGCAGATGTCATCGGATGGCCGCAATATCGCGTTTATCGTCAAGGACGCCGACGTCGATGCGAACGACTACAAGTACACACTGTACGTCATTCCCGTAAACGGCGACGCGGTGCCCAAACAGTTGCTCAGTTCGAAGAGCGTATCGAATTTGCGATGGGCTCCCGGAAATGGAGCCGTCACCTACATCGAGAGCCAGGGCTCCCTTGCGCAGATCTGGAAGGTGAGTGTTGCGGGGGGCCCGCCTGCGCTTCTGTTCCCGAGCGCAGAATCCATCACCGAGTTTGAATGGTCGCCGGATGGGGAGACCTTAGCGTTCGTCTCTGCTGCGGCTGCGACCGACAAGGAAACCTCGGAGGCTGCCGCCAAGGGAATCGTCTTTGACGACAACACGAGTTTCCCTTTCTGGCGTTTCATCACGCGCTCGTGGGTGGCTAAGCCCACGCAGATCTGTACGTATTCACCCAGCCGCGAGCAGGTGAAAAAGCTCTGGGAGCAGGAGCGCTCGCGATATTTTTTCGAGAGTGTCTCGGTGAGCGGACTCACCTGGTCACCGGACAGCCAATCACTCGCGGTGACCTACAACACGTCGGCCAGCAC
>Ga0210401_10006114_pt1 | contig 12292 bp, 5 predicted proteins | sample IncBWH32MmetaG_FD_150866 | JGI IMG/M metagenome (GOLD analysis project Ga0210401, IMG submission 150866) | Forest soil microbial communities from Barre Woods Harvard Forest LTER site, Petersham, Massachusetts, United States - Inc-BW-H-32-M | ecosystem: Environmental > Terrestrial > Soil >... | reverse complement strand
GGGGGAAGTGCGTCGTCTCGCATGTAAATGATGGCGACAGAGTCCTGATAAACCTTGTGCCAGCCGCGCGTGAAGCTGAGTAGGCGGTCGATGGGAGCTCCGGGCTCGACCATGGCGGTGCGGATGTCGCGGCGCAGGAATTCTGGCTGGGGATCCGTCTCTCCCTGATATAGCTCGTTGAAACGAGCCAAAAACGCGTCGCCGTAAAGATCGGCGCGCCCATCCATATACACGCGATACTCCGGATAGAGACGCCATACAAGATAGCCGCCGAATGCGTAGGCGTTGAAAATCCGTCCGGCGGGAGGGTTGCTTCTGAGGAAGGCGACGGCATCCGCGGGAAAACGTGTGTGCTCAAAAGTTGCAGCGCCAGCCATGCTGGCGCGCCAGCGCCACCCGCACAGGAGCACAAGCACGACAAACGCGGCATAACGCAATAGTTGTGGAATGCGCCAGGGGAGAGGCGCCAGGCGCCATCCGGAAAGTAGCGGGATGCTGGCAACACTGAACAGTGCCATGTGGCGCATGGAATGCAGCGCGGCGACGGCGAAGAACGTAACAAACAGAATCTCGCCGGGACGCAGCGTTTTGCGTCGCAGCGGCAGCGCCAGAACGCACAGGCCCACCAGCAGAAAAAAGGGAAAGAAAAGGAAATGCGTAGGGCTGGGAGGCTGCCATTCGGTCAGAAGCGTCTGCTGGGTGGGAGAGCTCAGGGTTTCGAACGGATAGGTGTAGAGCCGAAAGCCATTCGGGTTAATTGGCACCACAGCGAGACTAGCCAGCAACGCCGCCCCAAGCTGTGCCGCGCGAATGCCCAGTTTCTGCCGCGCGCTCGCATCAGCCATGGCGTCAAGCACATAGCCTGCCAGGAACAGTCCAATCACCGCCGGGCCGATGATGTATCCGCCGTGAAGATTGACCCACAGGATGGTCAGCAATGGAAGGGCGACAAGGGGCCTCCAGTCGCTCGTCCTGCGATGGGTCTCCAACAAAAAACAAAACAGGGAGAACAAGAAAAGCGTGAATACCTGCGGGCGCACCAGGAATGTAGGATGAGCAGCCCAAACCGCCAGAGCCAGAACGGGAAGGCACGAATAGAGCGGGCCTTCGGCGCGGTAAAACGCAAGCCAGTAAGCGGCCGCTCCAATCAGTCCAAAAACCGCTATGACAGCCGCATAGCCGCCGAAACGATACGCGGTGTAAAGCAGCAGTTCGGAAAGCCATTCATGCGTAATCCAGCGCTGTCCCGCAAACGTATAGGAAAAAGGATCGCTGTACGGTATCGCATGCGTTTCGAAGATGAGTTGGCCGGTGCGGAGGTGCCATCCGAAATCCGCGGACGCGAACGACGGCAGGCAAGCGGCAAACAGGACCAGGAAAATGGCGGCCTCTACTCCATGCGCTGTAAGCCACTGGCGGATGCGAAGAACCATGATGATGCAATTTTAACGTTTCCGGGCGAGCGAGTGGCGCTTCATGCAGTAAAAAGGTTACCAGAAAGGTATCACCATTCGCTAAACCGGCTCAAACTAAAGAGATATTCGGTCACCACGGCTGTGGACTGGCCAGGGTCTGTAAAAAGGGCTTTCAAGAATAAGCACCTCTCTATGCGCAGTAGAGGATGAGATATCTGATATCCAGGCGTTGAATGCAGCTGCGAGCGCTGATTCGGACGGCGCGGGACATCTTCGCCGAGCGCAAATTCCAAGAGAAGTTCTTCCGCAGGGCTGCGCTTCTTTCTGCGCAGACGAATGATTTTCCGAGTCGTATGATTTGTCCGCGTGTCACTCCCTCGAAAAATAAATTTCGGGTGTCAGCCGGTCGACACACGAATTTGATCCATTTATTGAATGACACTTTTCTGCCGCAACTTTAATCAGAGGGAAAGGGAGCGATTACGGCACGTGGTGTTGCCTGTCCGGCGTGTGCTGCGGATACGGTTAGCTTCTAGGGACTTTCGTAAATATTAAGCGATTCAACGACTCGAGATAGCGCAGGCAAGAGAAAAACAGAGTGATCAACGCAAATCTTTAGACTTTTACGGTCCCTGCTCACAATAGGGATTTTGGAATTTTAACTTCGTGGGATCTGAAAGGAGATTCAAATATGTCCGCAACAACAAAAACCGCAAAGGAAACAATCTCGATCTCAGGGGTGCGGATTCCCGACAGTAAACTTGGTCGGGAAGCGACGGAACTGGTGCGTGACACAGAGTCTACGTTGCTTTTCAACCATTCGACTCGCGTGTATTACTTTGCGTCGCTGGCGGGAAAAAAGAAGGGATTGAGATTCGATCTAGAGCTGATCTACGTTGCCGCGATGTTCCACGACATGGGATTGACCTCGAAGCACGCCAGCAAATCGAACCGGTTTGAAGTGGATAGTGCGAACACCGCACGCGATTTCCTGCGCCAGCACAAAATCCCTCAGCTGGAGATCGACGCGGTGTGGACGGCGATTGCGCTGCACACCACGCCCGGAATTCCGGAGCACATGCAGCCGGTGATTGCGCTGTTGACGAACGGCGTCGAGATGGATGTCCTCGGAATCGCCTACTCGGAATTTTCCGACGCGGATCGCGAAGCGGTCGTCGCCGCGTATCCGCGCACGGAACATTTTAAAGAGGACATCATCCAGGCTTTTTACGAAGGTATCAGGAGCAGGCCACAGACGACATTCGGCAACGTGAAGGCAGATGTGCTGGCGGACAAGGACCCAAAGTTCCACCGCATTAATTTCTGCAGTGTAATCCGCGCCTCGCAGTGGAAGGGATAAAAAACCTCGATTGACCCTCAGCGGAACGCTCTCCCCAAGCAACTCAGCTTATCGGTCTTCGCAGTTTCAAATTGTGGGAAAGGAGAATTCTGAATGTCCAAGTCAAAACGCTTTACGAATGCAAGCGGTGCACCCGTGCAGGACAATACAAATATTTTGACAGTAATGCGAGTAACAATTCGAGATTGGAGGAACATATGAGCGACCAACGCGAACAAAAACGACCTCTAACTACAACCGATACCGGCAGCCCCGCGCCGAGCGACGATACCTCGCTCACGGTCGGCGCCGGTGGCCCCGTGTTGCTGCAAGATAGGTATTTGAACGAGAAGCTGGCTCACTTCGTCCGCGAGCGTATTCCCGACCGCGTGTACCACGTCAAGGGTGGCGGTGCCTTCGGTCACTTCGAGGTGACCGCCGACGTCAGCCAGTGGACCAAGGCCGCCTTCCTTGGCAAAGTTGGCAAGCGCACGCCGTTGTTCCTGCGCATCTCGATCGTGGCCGCCGACGAGGGCGCTCCTGACACGGACCGTGACGTGCGTGGGTTCGCCATCAAGTTCTACACCGAAGAGGGCAATTACGACATCGTCGGCAACAACACTCCGGTCTTCTTCATACGCGACCCGATGAAGTTTCCCGACTTCATCCACTCGCAGTTGCGTCTGCCCGACACTGGAATTCGCAGCAACAACATGCAGTGGGACTTCTGGACGCTCTCGCCCGAGTCGGCCCACCAGGTAACCTATCTGATGGGCGACCGCGGCACGCCGCGCACCTGGCGCAACATGAATGGCTACGCCAGTAGCACGTACCTGTGGGAGAACGCCGGTGGCGAGAAGTTCTGGGTCAAGTACCACTTCAAGGCCGAGCAGGGCGTCAAGAATTTCACCGACGCCGAGGCTAAGGCCATGTTCGCCGTGGACCTCGACTACCACCGGCGCGACTTGTGGGATGCGATCGCCCGCAAGGACTACCCGGCTTGGCGCCTGGAGATGCAGATCATGCCCTTCGAGGACGCGGCCAACTATCGGTTCAACCCCTTCGACTTGACCAAGGTCTGGCCGCACAAGGACTACCCGCTGATCCCGGTCGGCCGAATGGTGCTCGACCGCAATCCCGATAACTTCTTCGCCCAAGTCACGCAGGTTGCATTCGAAGTATCGAACTTCGTCCCCGGCATCGGGCCCAGTCCGGATCGCATGGTGCTGGGGCGGTTGAACGCCTATGGCGACTCGGCCCGCTATCGCAACGGCGCGAATTATGAACAGCTGCCGATCAACAAGCCCCTCAACGAGGTGCACAACTACAACAAGGATGGCCCGATGAGCTTTCGCCACAATGGAAACCAGCCGGTCTACGCTCCGAACAGCTACGGCGGCCCAAAAGCCGACTCGCAGCGCTACCGCGATCCGAGCTGGTTTGTGGAAGGCGCCGAGATCGTGCGCACGGCCTACGTGGCGCACAAGGACGACAACGACTTCATCCAGCCAGGGACGCTCTACCGCGAAGTGATGTCGCCCACCGATCGGGACCATCTGGTTGGCAACCTCGTCTGGCACCTGAACCAGGGAGTGGAGCGCTTCATCCAGGAACGGGCGGTTGGAAGCTACTTATCCCCGATCGACCCGGACCTGGGAGCGCGGGTAGCCAAAGGTCTTGGTTTAGAAGTCAAACCTAAGTCAACTGCTGTCGGCAAGCCCGGCTAATTCGCGAAGTCAAAAAACAAGGAAAGCATAACAATGGAACCCCCGAGTGGGGCGGGTCGACCGGCTGGTGGCCCACCCTTTGTAATAGAAACAAAGGGTGAGCCACCGCCCAACAATATAACGCTACGGCAAGCCTCCTATTATGGTGGCGTCGAGGAGTAGGGGTCGATCCAAACTTGTTGTCTCACGACCGAGACCGCCACATCCGTCACGGTTTTCGACAGATGAAGTAGTGGGGCCGGAGCATTCGGGACAGCGATACGTCCAGGGAGAAAGCAATGAAAAAGTACATAGTGGAACTCATAGGCACGTTCTTTTTGGTCCTGACAGTCGGGTGCACAGTCATAGCCGGCGGGAGCGGTATTCTTCCGCCATTGGCCATCGGATCCGCGCTGATGGTGATGATCTTTGCGGGAGGGCATATTTCGGGTGGTCATTACAATCCCGCCGTAACATTGGGAGTCTGGGTGCGTGGCCGGGTTGTGGCAAAAGATGTCGCTCCTTATTTGATTTTCCAGCTCCTTGGCGCCGCAATCGCAGCCGCGGCGGTGAAATTCCTGAGCGCGGGGAGTGTACCTGCGGTGCTGATCCCGTCGATTGGGCCGGCGCTTTTGGCGGAATTTCTGTTCACCTTTGCTCTCGTGTTTGTCGTGCTGAATGTGGCGACGTCAAAAGACACGGCAGGCAATTCCTATTTCGGATTTGCAATCGGCTTCACCGTGCTGGTTGGCGCCTTGGCGGTCGGTAGGATCTCGGGCGGGGCGTTCAATCCGGCGGTCGCATTGGGAATAACTCTCATGGGAATTGTTTCTTGGTCAAGCATCTGGATTTATTTGGTCGCCGACGTCCTCGGAGGCTTCGCGGCTGCCACGGCTTTCAAGTTGCTTAACCCTGAAGATCAATGACACGCACGCGCACGAGGTTTGAAGTTAATTTATGCACCTGGAGTCGCATTTTGTTCATCAATGTCTATGTATTTGAATTTTGGAGTTGCACTCCTCGAAGGGTCCTCCCAGCCCAGGGGCAATCCGGGTTGTCTTTTACTTCAGCTGACCTGCTCTCTCTCTTTTCCGCAGGGAATCGAGAAAACTTCACGTTCGGCAGGTGGTTGACACTGCCAGACACCAGGATAGGCAAGCAATCCATACACGAGTGATTTGGCAGGTTCGACGAGGATGAGTTTGCACCCGTGCAATTTACTGTTGTCCATGATGTGACATCAGTTTTGACGGCTGACATCAAACTCGAGATGAGAAGTGCAGTTTATTTTGAGTAGGAGTACTTGATGAATTCGTGCGTGTACGACGCGATTATCTCAGGAGAAGCCACATAATTTAGGTGAACTCATACGGAATTTGAATAACAGGAAAGGACCGCCTAAATGGCGGGCAAATCTAATTCCATCACAAATACATAACGCATAGGAGATCTAATCGATGATGTGTAAGGGGTTCGTTGGGTGCAAGTTCACGGTTAGCATAGTCGCTATTCTAGCCTTGCTGTTTTTTGTTTTCATCCCCGCTCCCACCAATGCACAGGCGGTGGGGGCCACGGTTTCTGGCACGGTTACGGATGCATCCGGTGCCGTCATCGCCGGCGCTGCCATCACGATCAAAAATACCGGAACGGGTATTGAGCGTTCACTCACTTCCGATGCCGCAGGCTTTTATTCAGCTCCTAACCTACAGCCAGGAGCGTACTCAATCACAACCACCGCGCCGGGATTTTCGCCTGCGCAAACAAATATCACGTTGTCGGTCGGCGCACAGCAACAGTTGAATGTGTCGATGAAAGTCGGCGAAGCCAATGCCGCCGTTACGGTAAACGAATCCGCTCCTGCGGTCGAATTGACGTCGGCAACCCTCAGCTCCGAGGTCAACTCCACGACCGTGCGCGAATTGCCGTTGAATGGCCGCGATTGGACGCAGCTGGCGACTCTTGAGCCCGGCGTAAGCGCCGTGCGCACGCAAGCGAGCACCACTTCGGCCACCGCGAACCGTTCGAATCGAGGCTTCGGAAATCAGCTGACGGATTCCGGCCACAGCCCCTATGAGAATAGCTATCGCGTGAACGGAATCAACGTCAACGATTACACGAACGGATCCCCTGGAAGCGTCATTGGGGTGAACCTCGGCACCGATGCGATTCAGGAATTTTCCGTGCTGACCACCGACTACACGGCGGAATATGGACGAACCTCAGGTGCGATTATTAACTCCATCACAAAGGCCGGAGAAAATACCGTCCACGGAGATATCTTTGGCTTCTTCCGCAACGCGAGTCTGGACGCCAAGAATTATTTCGACAGTGCGACAAATCCTATCCCGCCGTTTCAACGCTACCAGTACGGTGGCGCGATCGGCGGCCCGATCATCAAGGATAAGACATTCTTCTTCGTTGCCTACGAGGGAGTTTTGCAGGATCGCAGCCAAACTTTCACAGACCAGGTGCCATCCGCCGCGGCGCGAATGGGAACCATATGCACCTTACCTCCGCCCCCGGCGGCGCAGACGCCGACGTGCACAAACGTAGGGGTCTCTCCTGCCGTGCAGCCGTATCTGGCCTTTTGGCCGCTGGGAAACGGACCGTTGTCGTCTGACGGCAACACGCAAATATTTACCTATCCAGGGTTGTTTCACCTGCTTGAAAACTATGCGAGTGCTCGCGTAGACCATCACCTCTCGGACAATGACTCGATTGCCGCAAGCTGGACGTTTGATCACGGGCCCTATACTCAACCCGACCCGCTAGGGAATGTGCTGACAAGTCTTTTCAGTTCCCGGCAAATGGTCGAGGCGGAAGAGACTCACATCTTCAGTCCAACCCTGATCAACACGGCGCGCTTCGGTTACAGCCGCTCGCATGGTATTAGCGGTGTGACCGCCTCGGCGCTTACTCCGATTGCGTCGGACACGGCTCTCGGCGTGCGGCCAGGAATTCCCGCACCCATTCTCACGGTTTCCGGGCTTACAAACACGAGCTCGGTTGGCAGCACGACCGTAAATCTCCTGGTTTCCAACTCCTTCCAATTTTACGATGACGTTTTCATGACGAAGGAGAAGCACTCTCTGAAATTCGGATTTGCCGTGGAACGCATTCAATTTAATAATACAGACCTTCCGCGGCCCACTGGAGATTTCACGTTCAGCGGCTTGCAGGCTTTCCTCATGGACACGCCAACATCTGTCCAGGAACTGGTTTCGACAAATTCCTTCGAAGTGGGGGCCCGGCAGACGCAGTTCGGATTATATGCGCAAGACAGTTGGCAGGCTCGATCGAACCTGACGTTAAATCTCGGCCTGCGCTACGAACCGACAACTCTCCCAACAGAAGCTCACGGAAGGTTCCAGGTACTCGAGAATTTAACCGACCCCACATTGACGCCCGTTAAAAATCTATGGTCGCACAACCAAACGCTCAAGAATTTCGAGCCGCGCGTGGGCTTCTCATGGGATCCATTTCACTCAGGAAAGACCGCGGTCCGCGGCGGATTTGGCATCTTTGATGTCTTGCCACTTCCCTGGACCTACACGCAGACGGCGGCTTTCGAGGCCCCTTTTGCGACCCAAGTGAGTGCCACTGGGCTCTCGACGGGTGATTTCCCTATTGTGCTGCCTCCGCATACCTTAAGCGCGGCGGACAACGGCGTCTTTTACGTTAATCAAAATCCGGCGAACTCTTACGCGATGAACTGGAACGTGAACGTGCAGCATGAAATCACTCCATCCTTGTCGGCAACTCTGGGCTATGTTGGGTCGCGAAACCTCCACCTGCCAGACTTGCTGGACGATGTCAATTACACGCTTCCGACACTTACTTCTGCCGGGTATATGTGGCCAAAAACCGGCGGATCTAAGCTCAATCCTAATTTCGGAGGAATCCGCGCCCAACTTTGGAACAACGATGCCTGGTATGAAGGGCTTCAGGTTGGCGTCACCAAGAAAATTAGCCACGGCCTCCAGTTGCAGGGCAGCTACTCGTATTCGAAGTGTCTGGATACCGGTTCAAACCTTTCTTTCAACGACCCGTACCAAAATTCGCTTCCCGATTACATGTATTTTGATCATCGGCTCACCAAGGGATTGTGCGACTTCAACATTACGCATAGTGGTGTCGTCAGTTACATCTGGACCATCCCTACTCCTGCAAGTGTGAAGGGGTTCGCAGAAAAGGCTCTTGGCGGGTGGCAAGCGGGTGGGATCATTACGGCTCAAACCGGCTCGCCTTTCACGCCGGTCGTGGGAGGAGATCCCCTGGGCCGAAATGCCGGCGATACGGAAGTTGACTACGTCAGTCGAGTGCCGGGTTGCAATCCGATTAACGGAAGTGTTTTGTCCTATCTCAATCTGAATTGTTTCTCCCTTCCAACCGCGCCGGCGTCCCTTGCTGCGCAGTGCAATACGTTCCCCCTTGCGCCAACACCTCCGCCGACGGGGCAGGTCTATTGCGCCAACCTTCTCGGCAACTTGGGTCGAAACCAAATCGTCGGCCCAGGCTACGTCGGTGTTGATTTTTCCATATTTAAGAATGTTCACCTCTCCGGGCGTTTCACTTCACAGTTCCGAGTGGAAATATTCAATATCCTCAATCATCCGAACTTCCTTGTCCCCGTCGATAACGAGATCCTTTTCAACGGCGGAAGTTTGTCAAGCGGCCTGAGTGGATCGACGACCGGGTTGTCTCCAAGCAGGATTGATACCACTTCGGGCGATTCGCGGGAGATCCAGTTCGGGTTTAAGCTTAACTTCTAATCACTACAAGGTTCGTCCAACGAAGAAGCTCGACTGATCGTCGAGCTTCTTCGATTGGTGAGTGGCCCAGAATTTGAGGCGGTTTTGACCTCTGGTCAACCAATCTGTCACGCCGCATGACACGTGGGATTTTTGACTTGGATTTGTTCGTCGAAAACTGGGCTGATTAGATGACATTGTCGCCTCTTCAATCCGCGTAAGCTTGGTAGCGCCAACGATCCAAGCTCGGAAGAGAGGAGCCGACAATGAGACCTAATCAGTTTCGTGAGTAAGGGCAGCCGAATCAACGTGAATTTTGCGGATTTATGGAGCGGGCGATGGGAATCGAACCCACGTCTAGAGCTTGGGAAGCTCCTATTCTACCATTGAACTACGCCCGCACTAGGGTAACGCTACCAAAGTGTCTGAAGTCTTGCAAGAATTCAATGCGCCGAATTTCATGCTAGAGTGTCGCCTTGTGTTTTCATGGGCCGAAGTTGCATGCGGAAAAAGATGAATTCTGAATCCGCATGTTGAAACTGGCCTTGGGGGAGGATGTTTTGGCGTACCGGGATTTGCGCGCGTTTATTTCCAAGCTGGAGAAAGAAGGCGAGCTCAAGCGCATTAAGGAAGAAGTGGATCCGGCGCTGGAAATTACGGAGATCACCGATCGCGTAACGCGCGCCGGCGGCCCCGCGCTGCTGTTTGAAAAGCCGAAGGGCTCGAAGATGCCACTGCTCATCAATATGCTGGGCAGCGAACGGCGCGTGAATCTGGCGCTGGAAGTATTTAATGTTGATGAAGTTGCGGCGCGCATTCGCGGATTTCTGGACATGCAATCGCCGGCAGGCTTGTTCGACAAAATTAAAATGTTGCCGAAGCTTGCCGAGCTCGGTTCTTTTTTTCCGAAGACCGTGAAGACCGGCCCCTGCAAGGAAGTGATTCGGCGCGACAATTTCTCCCTGTTTGAATTTCCGATTTTAAAATGCTGGCCGCAGGATGCTGGAAGATTTATCACCTGGCCTCTGGTGTTCACGCGCAATCCGGAAACGAAAAAGCGCAATGTGGGCGTGTACCGCATGCAAGTGTATGACGAACGAACCACTGGCATGCACTGGCAAACGCAGAAGCATGGCGCGGAACATTTTCGGCGCGCGCGCGAAGCCAATCCCGATGGGCGCATCGATGTGGCCGTGGCGATTGGATCGGATCCGATGACATGCCTTTCGGGAATTTTGCCCATCCCGCCCGACCTCGACGAAATGATGTTCGCGGGTTTCTTGCGCCGCGAGCAAGCTGAAATGGTGCAGTGCGAAATGTCCGATTTGGAAGTGCCGGCAAATGCGGAAATCGTGCTTGAAGGGTATGTGGATTTAAAGGAGCTGCGCACGGAAGGGCCGTTCGGCGATCACACCGGCTTCTATTCGCTAGAAGGGGAGTTCCCCGTTTTTCACGTGACTTGCGTGACGCAGCGCCGCGATCCCATTTATCTCACGACCGTCGTCGGGCCGCCGCCGCAGGAAGATTATTTCATGGGGCATGCGGTGGAGCGCATCTTTCTCCCGGTGATGAAAATGCAATATCCCGAAATTGTGGATGTGGCCATGCCGGCGGAAGGCGTGTTTCACAACTTAATGATTGTTTCGATCCGAAAATCTTACCCGGGGCACGCGCGGAAAATCATGCATGCGATCTGGTCGCTGGGGCAGGCCATGTTTACGAAGGTCGTGGTTGTAGTGGACCACGATGTAAACGTGCAGAACTCGCGCGAAGTGGTCTGGAAATCACTCTGCGCGATCGATCCGGAACGCGATGTGGAATTTGTGCTTGGCCCGGCGGATACTTTGGACCACGCATCTCGTCTGCAGGACTACGGATCGAAGATGGGGATCGACGCGACGCGCAAATGGGAGAGCGAAGGGTTCCGAAGGCCGTGGCCAGATGAAATCGTCATGGATCCTGCCACCAAAAAGAAAATCGATTCGATCTGGAACAGTCTTGGTCTAGGGCGATAGTACAAACTTACCAAAAAAGTGTCTGGAAAGACTATACTAGTAATAGTAGTCCTAGTATTCTTGGAACCATACACGTTGTGCTTTATGGCCTTTTCCTGTCCGCACGGTCAGCCGTCTAAGCGGTATTCTTCAGAACAACTTGCGAATCCGTTTGCTTGACACTCCGGGTACCGGATGCCAAATTCGCTGTACGGCAACTGCTCTGCGCGGCAAAAATTTCACGCCGCATCGGAATTCCGGGGTTAAGACCGGGCATAACAGAGCGGGCGACCGAAGCGACAAAATTTGGCAAGGTACCGCAAGCGTTAGGGTACCGAACATGAATCAAGACCCGGTTGAGGGGATAGTAATCCTGGACAGGTCTTATTCATGACAAGTGTGGGTGTAAGAAAGCCTCGATTCCCAATGTTTTCTGAGCAGGGCGCTTTAGTGGATCGAGAAGTAAAGACGGAAAGATCCGGAATGCGCTGGATTGCTGAGGGGTTTGGACATGTTTGGTGGCTCTAAACAAAAGGCTTTAGTCGGTTTGGACATCGGCTCCAGCTCCATCAAAGCCGTGGAGTTGAAGAGCACAAAGCACGGCTATGAACTGGTAAGTTTTGGGCTGGAACCCTTGGCCCAGGACACCGTTGTAGACGGAGCGATCATGGACGCCCCGTTGGTTGCCGGGGCGATCAGCAATATTTTCGATTCCCACAAAGTGAAAACGAAAAATGTGGCCACTGCGGTTTCGGGCCATTCGGTGATTGTGAAGCGGGTTTCTCTGCCGTCGATGACAGAGGAAGAGCTCTATGACCGGATTCAATCCGAAGCCAGCCAGCATATTCCTTTCGATATTGCCGACGTGAACCTCGACCATCAACTGCTTGAGTCAATCGACTCGCAGATGGACGTGCTGCTCGTGGCCGTGAAAAAAGACAAAATTCTGAACCATACGAACGTGCTGGCGCAGGCGGGAAAAAATTCCACGGTTGTCGATATCGACGCGTTCGCCCTGCAAAATTGTTTTGAAGAAAATTACGATCCGGACCCGGGACAAACCGTTGCGCTGCTGAATATCGGCGCG
>Ga0210401_10006110_pt1 | contig 12299 bp, 9 predicted proteins | sample IncBWH32MmetaG_FD_150866 | JGI IMG/M metagenome (GOLD analysis project Ga0210401, IMG submission 150866) | Forest soil microbial communities from Barre Woods Harvard Forest LTER site, Petersham, Massachusetts, United States - Inc-BW-H-32-M | ecosystem: Environmental > Terrestrial > Soil >... | reverse complement strand
GCTATTACGGTTGAACTGACAGGTTTATTCCTTACGATATCGGTAAGCAGGTCTATAACTAAGGGTATTAATGAAATTGTGAGGATTGCGCACTCCGTTGCAAAAACAGATTTTACTGAAAGGGCAAAAGTGTATTCTAAAGATGAAATTGGACTTTTAGCAGGATCGTTTAATGGAATGATCGAGGATCTGCAGAAGAAAATTAATGATGAACAAATAGCCACAGGAGCATTAAGAGAGCAAAAAGATCTTTACGAAACTTTGCTTAAAACAGAAAGTGAAATGGGGCAAGGAGTTTCTATAACTGAGGGTGAAAAAATAGTTTATGTAAACGATGCAGTTTGTAAAATATACGGATATAGCAGGGAAGAAATACTGCAATTACCATCTTTTTTAAGCATCGTTCCCGATGATGAAAGGCCATTACTTACCGAAAGGTTACGTCAGCGAATGGATGGGGAAAGACAGCAAAATTCCGGAGAAACTAAAATTAAACGCAGGGATGGCAAAATAATCAACATAGAATATACGGTAAAGAATATACAGGTAGATGGTCATGTACAAATGCTTTCTATTATTAAAGATGTTACTGAAAAAATACTGAGAGAGGAAGAACTGAGGAAAGAAAGAGAGCGCGCAGAAGGTGCCGAAATTGCTAAACGAATTGGAGAACAATTCCTGGCTAACATGAGCCACGAGATACGTACACCTATGAATGCAATAATCGGGTTCACCGACATTATGATTAAAACTCCTTTAAATGCTGAACAACAACAATACCTTGATGCTATTAAAATGTCGGGTGATAACCTGCTTGTAATTATAAACGATATACTTGATTTTTCAAGAATGCGATCAGGTAAGATCCCTATCGAGGAAAGGGAGTTTCAGCTGTCTAAAATAATTTTAATGAGTACCGAATTAATGCTTCCCAAAGCAACCGAAAAGGGAATTCAAATAACAACTCATATTGATGAAAATATACCTGATGATTTAATTGGAGACCCTACAAGATTAAACCAGGTAATACTGAATCTTACGGCTAATGCTATAAAATTTACAGCTAAAGGCAGTGTGGATATTAATGTAAAGCTTTTATCGGAAAATGAAAATAATGTAGAACTGGAGTTTACAGTAAAGGATACAGGTATTGGAATTCAGAAAGATAAACGGGCCAGTATATTCGAAGCGTTTACCCAAGCTAATAATGATACCGCCAGGCTATATGGAGGAACCGGCCTTGGCCTGGCCATAGTAAAACAACTTGCTGAATTGCAGGGTGGAAGTGTTGCTGTTGCGAGTGAGGAAGGTAAAGGCTCATGTTTCTATTTCAGGATAAAATATAAAAAGAGTAAGCAAAAGATTGTTCCTAAAACAAATGGCGATAGTATTATAGGGAAAAAAGAAATAAGAAAATTGAATGTATTGCTTGTAGAGGATAATACCATGAATCAGCTGCTGGCCCAAAAGGTATTGAGTGACTGGGGCTGGAAAATTGAGACAGTGGAAAATGGTATTAAAGCCATTGAAACCCTGGGCAAGGAAAATTTCGATGTTGTTTTAATGGATATACAAATGCCGGAAATGGACGGTTTTGAAGCCGCGATTCAAATTCGGAATAGATTGCCTGCCCCTGAATGCAATGTTCCTATTATAGCAATGACCGCCCATGTAATGTCTGGCGAAGAAGAAAAATGCATGAGTGCAGGCATGAATGGGTATATTTCCAAACCCTTCGATCCCGAAGTTTTATATTCTAAAATTGCGGCACTTGTAAATTAACATAGCTGCCTTTTGAGCTCCGAAACCCCAGATTAACCTAAAGAACCAGTTTTATTCCTACAAAAAGTAAAACAACAGGTAAGGTAACTGTTATAAAAGTAATTATCTCGCTTATATTGAGTTTGTCAGTAGCAACGGTAGTTACATCGCAAGTACTGGAACTTTCATATTTTTTAGCAAGTCCTTTGGAATTATAGGTAACAAGCAGATTAATGTACTTACCCAGCACACTTTTCCCGTTATTTTGCTTAAGCAGAACCGGTAAAGTAGTTCTGTCTGTTACCCTGTATTTATATAAAAATACAGTTACGCTATCAGTCATTAAATACAGGTAGTAGGGCTGAACATCAAGAGCCTCGGCAACTTCACTTTGTGTCATGCCTAATTTTAGTGTAAATACTTTATCGACAGTAGTATACCTCGGGGCAGTTACCACACAAGAGCAAAACCCCAACAGCAATAGTATAGAAACTGTGTAAACTAATTTCATCAGGATGGAAGGTTGGTACAAACATAATGAAATACATGAAGTATCTCATAATTTTCTACCTTTGCAAGAGGCAAACAAACATATGAAAAAAGCAGTACTCCTTTTTATAGCCTTTTTAAGCATTTTGAATGTTGAGGCTCAGCCTTATAAATATTGGATAGAGTTTACAGATAAGAATGGAAGCCCATACACTATCGGTAATCCTTCAGCCTATCTTTCCGCACGTGCTATTGCCCGCCGTACCAAATATGGCATACCTGTAAAGCTTAACGATTTGCCTCCTAACCCTAATTATGTAGATAGTGTCATTGCCAAGGGGGTTAAACTGCTCAACCGCAGCAGGTGGTTTAATGCCATAAGTATTTACGCCGCAGATACCACGAAACTGGCATCTATAAGAGCCTTGTCTTTTGTAAAACATGGCACCCTGGTAACTATTGTTGGCAGGAAGAAGATTGTTAGTAATAGCAATAATTATGCAAGAGCCAGATCGGGTTTCAGGGAAGGAATTGATGCACAATCTCGTATTAGTGTGGTTGATACTTTCAACTCAGGTTCCGCGTATAACCAAGAACACATGATAGGCGTAGATTGTATAAACAATATGGGATTCAGGGGTAAAGGATACCAGATAGCGCAGATAGATGCAAGGTTTGGCGTTGCAAATACCCTACCTGCATTCGACTCATTATATAACAGGGGAGGAGTTCTTGGAACCTGGGATTTTGTTTGGGAAGACCCTAATGTTTATGATGATACTAATAATACAGATAATCACGGACAAATGGTACTTGGTTGCATGGTAGGTAATTTACCGGGTTCATATATGGGTGACGCAGCAGATGCCGATTTTTATCTTTTACGTACGGAAGATGTTGCCTCTGAACACAGGCTTGAAGATGATAACTGGACCTCTGGTGCGGAATATGCTGATAGTGCAGGTGCCGATGTTATTACTTCATCTTTGGGTTATACCACCTTTGACGAAGGTTTCGATAGCTATACTTATGCCGATATGAACGGTCGTGTTGCTGTTGCCAGCCAGGCAGCTACCATTGCTTCCGAAAAAGGATTGGTTGTTTGCGTTGCTGCTGGTAATTTAGGTGGAAGTGGTTGGCAATATATTAGTTCACCTGGTGATGCAGATAGTATACTTACTGTTGGGGCGGTGGATGCCTCTGGCAATTATGCGTTTTTTAGTTCTACAGGCCCAACTTCCGACCACAGAGTAAAACCTGATGTAGCAGCACAGGGACTTAACTCAGCTCTTATTAGTCCGGGAGGAGGAGTTGGTACCGGTAGTGGTACATCATTTGCTACACCTATTATGGCAGGAGCAGTGGCTTCATTATGGTCTGCAAATCCTACTGTAAGCAATTTCGAACTTATGTCTGCTGTAAAACAAAGTGCAAGCCAATATGCTACACCAGACTCATTGGAAGGATATGGAATTCCTAATTTTTGCATAGCAAATGTTCTCTTACATTCTCTTAGTTCCCCTACACAAACCCCGGTAACTATATTGAACAAGGTATATCCTAACCCCTTTAATAATAGTGTTACGGTAGAATTTTACTCTTCGCTAAAACAAGAGGTAACGGTTAGCCTGTTTAATTCTATCGGACAAACGGTGTATAAGAAATCACTTACTGTTGCAGCAAATGGCAATACATTAATTGATATTGATGGACTTAGCGGCCTGCCCCAAGGTGTTTACTTGGTTACAGTTGCTGATGCAACAGGTATGATGTACACCAGTAAGATTGTAAAATAATCCAGTAAGATTTCCGTTCTTCTTTAATAAGAAAACTGCTTGTGAAAACTTGTATTTTCATATTCTTCTGTGTTTTTGTTATTACCAATCAAGGGATGACGCAGAATCCAATTGTAGATACAGTTAACAAAGAGGGTTTGTATTTAAGTGAGGGACCCAGATACCCAGGCGGGAAAGAAAAATTATGTGAATACCTCGTCACCCATACTGAATATCCTAAAGCTGCTATCGATAGCAACATTACAGGTAAGGTTTATATAGGCTTTATCGTAGAAAAAGATGGGAGTATTACTAATATAAAAGTTCAAAGAGGCCCATGTGCTTTACTTGATAGTGCAGCGGTAAAAGTTGTCAGAACTTTACCTCGTTGGAATCCCGCTACTCAGAATGGAAAGCCCGCCAGAGTTCGGTTTAATATTCCTCCCATAGACTTTAGATTGGACGATTCAGGCAAACCCAATATTAGTTATTGTAAGGACTCCGGTAAATAATTTCTTACCTGCTTAAGTAAAGATTCCTCTCAGAGTATACTTCGTGGAAATACTCATCCTGCAGGTCTTTTATAAAGTAAATAGCTTCTCCTGTTGATTTCATTTCAGGACCAAGCTCCTTCTTTACTTCTGGGAATTTATCGAATGAGAACACAGGTATTTTAATAGCATATCCCTGCTTACGCGGATTGAACTTAAAGTCCTTCACCATTTTTTCCTTCAGCATTACCTTAGTTGCATAGTTAACGTAGGGCTCATCGTATGCCTTGCAGATAAATGGTACGGTGCGTGATGCACGGGGGTTGGCTTCTATCACGTAAACTATTTCATCTTTTACTACAAATTGTATATTGATTAAGCCAACTGTCTTAAGTGCTATGGCAATTCTCTTGGTGTATTCTTCTATTGTCTTAATTACTTTCTCACTCAGATCGAAGGCAGGAAGAACGGCGTAGGAGTCACCGGAATGTATTCCTGCAGGCTCAATATGTTCCATTATACCAATAATATAGGCATCCTTACCATCGCAAATAGCATCGGCTTCAGCTTCTATCGCATTTTCTAAAAAGTGATCGATAAGTATTTTATTTCCCGGGATATCTTCTAACAAGTTGACTACGTGTTGTTCAAGTTCCTCGTCGTTAATTACAATTTTCATACTCTGTCCGCCAAGTACGTATGATGGACGAACAAGCAATGGGAAGTCAAGCCCTTTGGAAAATTCCATAGCCTGGTCAGCAGTTTCCACCACACCAAATTTCGGATAAGGGATTCCAATATCGCGCAAGAGGGCTGAGAATTTACCTCTGTCCTCAGCTATATCAAGCGATTGGAAGTCGGTGCCAATAATTTTAATTCCATAGCGTTCCATCTTTTCAGCCAGTTTCAATGCTGTTTGTCCGCCAAGCTGAACTATCACTCCTTCGGGCTTTTCATGCAGTATTATCTCGTAAATATGTTCCCAGAAAACAGGTTCGAAATATAGTTTATCTGATACATTAAAATCTGTAGATACTGTTTCAGGATTACAGTTTATCATAATGGTTTCGTAACCACACTCCTTAGCAGCAAGTACCCCATGCACGCATGAGTAGTCAAACTCAATACCCTGCCCTATACGGTTTGGGCCCGAGCCAAGCACAACTATTTTCTTTTTCTTAGATGCTACCGATTCATTCTCTTCTTCAAAAGTGGAATAGTAGTAAGGGGTGCGTGCTTCAAATTCAGCAGCACAGGTATCCACCATTTTGTAAGTTCTCTTTATGTCAAACTCATCGTGGCGCTTAGCAAATACTTCGCTCTCGAGGCAATTTAATAAGTGTGCAATTTGTCTATCGGCATATCCCTTGCGCTTAGCCTCTACCATCATTTCCTTAGGGATATTGGCAATGGTATATTTTTCAATATCTTTTTCCAGAAGCACTAATTCCTCGATTTGCCTGAGGAACCACATGTCTATACGGGTAAGCTTATGAATGGTTTTGGTAGGTATACCTAGTTTTAACGCATCATAAATATGGAATATACGGTTCCAGCTTGGATGCTCGAGGCTTTCTAATATTTGGTCCTGTTTCTTAATTTCTTTTCCATCAGCGCCGAGTCCATTTCTCTTTATCTCCAGTGATTGGCAGGCTTTTTGCAATGCTTCCTGGAAGGATCTTCCGATAGCCATTACCTCACCTACCGATTTCATTTGTAAGCCTATCTCACGCTTAGCCCCTTTAAACTTATCGAAGTTCCAGCGTGGTATTTTTACAATTACATAATCCAATGTTGGTTCAAAGAAGGCAGAGGTGCTTTGGGTAATCTGGTTCTTGAGTTCATCGAGGTTATAACCTATAGCCAGTTTAGCGGCAATCTTGGCAATTGGGTAACCCGTAGCCTTGGATGCAAGAGCAGAAGAGCGTGATACACGGGGGTTGATTTCTATGGCAATAATATCTTCTTTTTCATCGGGACTAACAGCAAACTGTACATTACAACCGCCCGCAAATGTGCCAATGGAGCGCATCATCTTGATGGCCAGCGTACGCATCTTTTGGTAGGTAGTATCAGAGAGAGTCATAGCAGGAGCAACAGTGATAGAGTCTCCTGTATGTATACCCATAGGGTCAAAATTCTCAATGGAACAGATGATGGTTACGTTATCGTTACTATCACGTAACAGCTCTAATTCAAACTCCTTCCAGCCAATCATGGCCTTGTCTATAAGCACTTCATGTATGGGCGAGGCATGTAATCCACGATTTAAAGCCTCATCAAATTCTTCTTTTTTATGAACGAATGCCGCACCTGTTCCGCCCAATGTAAATGATGGGCGAATAACTAATGGGAAGCCTATATCCTGCGCAATTTCTTTACCTTCTAAAAATGAGTTAGCAATAGCAGAAGGGGCAGTGCCTACACCAATTTCCTCCATGCACTTACGGAACTTTTCCCTGTCTTCCGTTATTTCAATGGTCTTGATATTAACCCCGATAATTTTTACTCCGTACTTTTTCCAAATCCCCATTTCATCTGCTTTAATGCAGAGGTTAAGAGCAGTTTGCCCACCCATGGTAGGAAGTACTGCATCTATCTTTCTCTCTTCTAATATTTTGGTAATGGAATTTATATTGAGTGGCAAGAGGTAAATATGGTCAGCCGTTACCTTATCGGTCATAATGGTAGCGGGGTTCGAGTTAATGAGAGATACCTCAATACCCTCTTCCCTTAATGAACGTGATGCTTGTGAACCGGAGTAGTCGAACTCGCAGGCTTGCCCAATAATAATGGGGCCGCTGCCTATTATAAGAACTGATTTTATGGATTTATCTCTTGGCATGGGTTTTTTTTAGCGATGCGAATTTAGGTAAATATCATAGGGTATCTAGGATATTTTATGAACAAAATCCGAGGCTTTGTTAATGAAGAAAAATGGAGCACTTTTCCCTACTACTCACCCCTCCTCCGCAAGCGGATTCCTCCCCTCTCTATCAGATAGAGAGGGCTAGGGGGTGAGTTACTTCTCCCTCAAAAAGAAGATAAGATCGGTGGTTGGCATTTCAGCTACTTTGCCCCTTAGTCTTTCTTTAATTTGTCCGCGATGGTGGGTACTGTGATTGAACAAGTGCGCGAGCAAATCCTTAAGTGTATTCTCGTATGGGTTGCCTTTTGAGTCTTTGTATTTCACCACATTGTGAAAATCTTTATCAGTCAACTTTGCAAAAAAGGCATCAAGGGTTTTGCTGTTCTCTTCGTGCATTTTATAAAGTTCAGCAAGAGGCTTTTTATCCCAAATAGGAGGTTGCGCTATGTTCACTATACGGTTATGCCAAACCATTTGCACCAATAATATATGCGACATCAGGTCGAGGCACCTTTCATCCTGTTCCTTCATGGTTTTCAGGGCATCTAATATCTTTTTATTGGCCCATTTTTCGTAACGTAAAAGTTGCTCTAGGTGTTCTTTCATTATAGAAGTGGTTTAGATACAAAATAAAAAAGTGATAAAAACGTAATGTTTGAAAAACTACATGGTTGCATTACCCCAACATACTCCAAAACCAATTACAAGTACAAAGACTGAACTTAAAAGAAATGCCCGCCCCAGTTCTTTTTTACCAGAAGCTTGCAGTATCAATCCTGCAAGTATGAGGATAAATATGTGGCAAAAAATTATTAAAGCAGAAGTCAGGAGGATACCTAATGATTTTTCGTCCCTGCCAACAACTAAGCGTATTATAAGAGAATAAGCAAGTAAAATAAGCAGATTAATAGTAACTACTTTATTTAAAGGCTTCATGCAGGGGTGCTGATTAAATGTTTATACTTTTCTTTAAATTCTTTACGATAAAACAAGTTCATAGTTTCAAAAGGAATTATCCTTCCATCTTCATTTACAATATGCACACATGATTTTTTTATCGACCTTACATCAAAATCGTATGCATCCATAAAGTGCATTATTATAATACGGAAAAGGTTTTCGTATTTAAGGCCTGGTGCCACAACATCAGGTAGGCAACAAAGCAAGTGATTTATGGTAGAGCTTACTTTATCTGTAGATATTCCGGTGCTAAACATTTTCATTACGTAAGCATGCAAGTTTTCATCTTGCTCATATACTATAGTGTTTCTGGAAGAATTGAGAAGCACTTCCGGGTCTATAAGATGTGTGAGGGGCTGTACCTCCTCACCAATTTTAAGAGCATACGCCATGATAAGCGCATCCGGATTACAGGGCACAGGTATAAGGTCAGCAGGTTTAAAAATATTGGTCTGTTCCAGTATTTTAGTTCTTATTTCTGTACTTGTAAGTCTGTCTGTTATGGGATTAAAATTTTCTAATCGCCCACTTATTTGGGTTGGTTGAAATGTAACACCCCGAACACATTTTTGAGTAAGGGCAAAATTTATTATTTCTCCAATTTCATCATCGTTAAGCCCTTTTTGTAGAGTTACCACAAGGGTAGTCGAGAGGTTGAATTTATTTAGGTTTTCCAGCGCTTTTTTCCGAATATTAGTTAAATCTTTACCTCTCAAAAGTTCTAATGCCTTTGGTTTAAATGAGTCGAACTGAAGGTAGACCTCAAAGTCAGGCATATAAGAAGCTAGTCTTTCAGTAAATTCAATATCATCTGCAATACGAAATCCGTTCGTATTAACCATTAAGTGCTTAATAGGTTTTGTTTTTGCAATATCAAGTATTTTAAAAAAGTCCGGATGAATGGTTGGCTCACCACCACTTATCTGAACTACATCCGGTTCACCTTCACTTTTAACAATAGTATCGAGCATAAATTCCACTTCTTCCAGAGTACGATGGCGCCCGTGTTTAGGTGAAGAACTTGCATAGCAGGTGGGACAAGTTAAATTACAACGGTCGGTTATTTCAATTAAAGTGAGGCATGAATGCTGTTCATGATCCGGGCATATACCACAGTCGTAAGGGCAACCGTACAATGTTTCAGTATGTGGTTTTATAGGGTATTCTGATGCTTTATTGTAGTTTCTAATTTGTTTGTAAAATTCTATATCGGTAGCTATAAGTACCTTTTGAAAACCATGCTCTAAGCAGGTTTTAGTAATATAAACATTGCTGTCCTCAAAGATTATTTTAGCATCAACACGTTTATGACATTCAATGCATAAACTTATGGTATGGTCATAATATATGTAGCCTTTGGTTTTAGTCATTGGTAGTTAGTAGTTTAGGCTTACGTAGTAGAGTGAAAATAGTTTTGCCATAATAAGCAAGGCCTAATATACAAGCAATTTGAATGGTTCCTAGTCCAAAAAAATATCTATCCCCCGGCTTTATAAAATCGAGGAATAACCTAAAAGTTAAATAAGCTATCATGAAAATCTTAAATCTGTATCCATTCTTGAGTAGTGTCCTTTTTTCAATTGAGTATAGTAATAACCAGAGACAAAAAAGAAAAAATATTTCATACAGAGTAACAGGATGCCTGGGCATACCGTCACCGAGGTTCATACCAAATATAGAATGCGTTTCTATTCCATAAGTCTCTTCATATACTCCGCTGGTAAAGCAGCCTATTCTTCCAATCATCATAGCTAATATAAGTGGATAGGTGATAAGGTCACCAGAAGATTTTTCTTCACCAATTATTTTTTTAGTTAATTCCGCGCCAATTAGTCCACCCAATAACCCGCCTACTATTGTTTTATTGGCAAAAAGATAAAGTAATTTATGTGGCGAATTTATAAGGGTCTGAGGATTTTCAAATGCTCCAAGGATCCTGGAAAAAACGAATGCTCCGGCTATTGTTCCAATTAAAATTATAACGCGGTTTGCATCATTTATACTATCATTTTGCCTTTTACGGAGAAACAAAAAATACCTAAAACCTATAAAAAAAGCAAAGGTTTCTAATAGAAGATGAATACTAAGATTATAACTTCCAAGATGTAAATCGGCAGGGAATTGCATAATGAGTAAGATGCTGGCAATACAAATATAACAGAATGGAAGCGCCGGAATAATTAATCCGCCAACACCACAGCATCAGCATCCATGCCTTGCTTTTTGTAAACATGCCTAACTCTCCAGCCATAGAATGCGAGATAGGCAAAGCAAAATACTGGTACCCAATACGAAACATGAGCTCCGTAATTATCTACTATTTTGCCTTGTAGTGGTGGAATAAGTGCACCACCTAATATCATCATAACAAGTAAAGAGGAGCCCTGTGTGGTGTATTTGCCAAGGCCTCCAATAGCTAAGGTAAATAAGCAAGGCCACATTACAGAACAAAATAATCCTCCGCTGATAAATGAGAAAAGCGCTACATCGCCAGTGGTAAATAATCCAACAATCATCATGCAGGCAGCAAGGCTGCTGAATAAAATAAGAGTACGTGCCGGTTTTTCCTGACTTATGAAAAAAGCTACAATGGCTAAGAGGATATAAGGAACATAAAATTTGTAATCGGAAATGTCATTGGTGCGCAGGTAATTAACTCCGCATATTACCCCAAAGGCGACAATGGGAATAACAGTCATCATAATATTTCTCCATGTTTTGGATAGATTGAAAACAGTAATCGAACCTCTCCACCTGCCAATCATAAGGCTACCCCAGTATAGAGATATATACGGAGATATCTGGCTGGCGGAAAGTCCTTTTATTTCAGGAAGTTTTAATAAGGCACCGAGATTACTTTGTATGGTTACCTCCACACCCACATAAAAAAAGATAGCGAGCATGCCCAGTGTAAGCTGTGGAAACTTTAATGCCATTGGTTTCCTTTCCGGTTTTTCTTGTTCTGTGATAGGAGGAAGGTTGGAAAAAGTTAGTACAAGTGCAGATAAAATAAACATGCTGCACAATACTATGGATGGCATTTTTACTGCTTGTATATCAGCAGTTGGAGTGTATGAACTGCTTATCTGTCCGAACAATGCAAGGCTTAACAAGACGGGGCCAATAGTTGTTCCAAATGAATTTACGCCGCCTGCAAGGTTAAGCCTGTGTGAACCTGTGGATGGGTCCCCGAGCGCAATTACATAAGGGTTAGCAACTATCTGTTGTAAGGTAAATCCTAAACCTATTACAAACATGCAGGTAAGTAACATCAGGTAAGATTCCATATTGGCGGCAGGAATAAAACCTATGGCGCCCACTGCGGAAATAAGTAATCCTATTATTAATCCCTTCTTGTATCCGATGCGTTGCAGGGGGTCTTCAGCAAATACCGTTGCTAAAAAATAGATGAGTGAGCCAACAAAGTATGCAATGTAAAAAGACAGATCTACCATCTGCGATTTGAATTGGGTAAGGTGGAATATTTCCTTGAAGAGAGGAATAAGTATACCGTTGGATGCGGCCACAAAACCCCAGAAAAAGAAAATACTAATGAGTATGACAAGGGAAGAAAGACGGGAATTTTTCATTATATAATTAATGATTCGGAGTTAAAAGTATACAAATTTATATGCGCTTGAAACTCTTCTGATAATGAGACTTTAACATTGTTTTGTGAACAACATTTTGCTTCCTGAACATATTAAACTCTTACTTTGGCAGCCTATTTTGAGATTATGAGCGGAGGGAAAAAAGCAGCATTGGGATTTATTTTCGTTACCCTGTTACTGGATGTAATGGGGCTTGGAATTATTATTCCTGTTTTCCCTAAGCTTATAGAAAGGCTCGTTCATGGCAACTTAAGCGATGCATCTTTTTGGGGTTCCGTAGTTCTTGTTCCCACTTTTGCTGTAATGCAGTTTCTTTTTTCTCCCATTATGGGCGGACTGAGTG
>Ga0210401_10006109_pt1 | contig 12299 bp, 10 predicted proteins | sample IncBWH32MmetaG_FD_150866 | JGI IMG/M metagenome (GOLD analysis project Ga0210401, IMG submission 150866) | Forest soil microbial communities from Barre Woods Harvard Forest LTER site, Petersham, Massachusetts, United States - Inc-BW-H-32-M | ecosystem: Environmental > Terrestrial > Soil >... | reverse complement strand
GGTTTCTTCGGTGCCGGCAATGACGTTGGAGACGATATCCTGGCGCTTGGTGAGCAGCATGGTGACGAGGTCGCAACCGTCGTCCATGGTGAACTGGGGCTTGTGCTCGAGCGCAGCCTTCATGTGATCGTAGTAGGTGTTGTTGTCCTCGCCCTTGACGGCGTAAGTGGGGATGGAGAAGTCGCGGTTCAACGAGGCCGCCACTTCATCCTGTGTGGAAAGCGGATTCGATGCGCAGAGAACGATGTCTGCCCCGCCGTCGCGCAGAGCGATCATCAAATTTGCAGTTTCGCTGGTCACATGCAAACAAGCGGAAACACGCAGGCCTTTCAGCGGTTGCTCCTTGATGAAGCGCTTGCGGATGGACTCCAGGACGGGCATCTGTTGCGCGGCCCATTCGATCTTGCGTTTACCCGCGTCGGCAAGCCCGAGGTCTTTCACATCACCCTTTTTGAGTTCTGCCGTAGCCATTCGCACACTCCTCGAAGTTTAGATTCGTTTCTGGGGCGGTTGAACTGAATTGTTGCGTCCCACCAGCAAGCGGGACTCACCTGCAGTTGAGAAAAAAGTTTTCGACCGGCGCGCTCGGGAACAAACGCGCCACCGGAACTAGCGGCGAGCCGCGACCTCAGCTTCTGCGCTCAGTCCCGCAGCCTTGCGCAAAGCATCGGCGCGGTCAGTACGCTCCCAGGTGAAACCACCATCGCCCTTGCGGCCAAAGTGCCCGTAGGCAGCGGTAGCCTTGTAGATCGGTTTGCGGAGGTCGAGGGTTTCGATGATGGCCTTGGGAGTGAGCTTAAAGTTTTCCCGGACCAACGCGGTGATTTTCTCTTCGGGAATGGTCGCAGTGCCGAAAGTATCGACCATTACGGAGACTGGCTCGGCCACTCCGATAGCGTAGGCGAGCTGAACTTCCGCGCGCGAGGCGAGGCCTGCCGCGACGACGTTCTTGGCGATATAGCGGGCCATGTAGCACGCCGAGCGGTCAACCTTCGACGGATCTTTGCCAGAAAATGCCCCGCCGCCGTGACGGCTGTAGCCGCCATAGGTATCCACGATGATCTTGCGTCCGGTGAGTCCCGCGTCGCCCATGGGCCCGCCGATGACGAAGCGGCCAGTGGGATTGATGTGGAACTTGGTTTTTGCGTCAAGCATGTGCGCCGGAATGATGGGCTTGATCACATGCTCCATGATGGCGTTGCGCAAGTCTTCGTTCGGAACGGTGTCACTGTGCTGCGTAGAGATGACCACGCAATCCACGCGAACCGGCTTTCCATCGCGATACTCAACGGTGACTTGGGATTTTCCATCAGGACGGAGGAAATCGACTTTCTTGCTCTTGCGGACTTCGGAGAGGCGTTGCGTCAAGCGGTGGGCCAACTGGATCGGCATGGGCATCAGCTCTTCGGTCTCGTTGCAGGCGTAGCCGAACATCAGGCCCTGGTCACCGGCGCCGCCAGTATCCACGCCCATGGCGATGTCGGGAGACTGGCGCTTGATAGTGCACATGACCGCGCAAGTGGTGGAGTCAAAACCGTAGAGCGCGTTGTCGTAGCCGACTTGCTCGACGGTCTTGCGAATCAGTTCGTCGTAGTCGATGTGCGCGGTGGTGGTGATTTCGCCCGAAACCACAACCAAGCCGGTGGTCACCAGCGTTTCGCAGGCAACACGGCCCTTGGGGTCTTGCCGCATCACTTCATCAAGAACGGCGTCGGAAATCTGATCCGCAATTTTGTCCGGGTGGCCTTCCGTCACCGATTCGGAGGTGAATAGAAAATTCCTCTTAGCTTCGCTCAAAACGTCTCTCCTATCCTGTGGTCTTCTCGGGAGGTGCGGGGCCGACACACCCATATTGCCTGCGCGCCCTGCGGGGAGCAGACTTCCTCTTAAAAAGGCTACCATTCGTGTCGGTGGGAATCAACGCATTGATTTCTCAGCGGGTTGGAATTGCAGCGAATGGGGGGAATTTTGGCTTGAATGGCGCTTGCGGTCCCCAAGTATTGGCCGGTGCGCGCCCTGAATGCGTCCGCAAATCAGGCCCAAATCGGATCGCGCGGCGGGCGGATGTTGTCTCAGTTGAGGCGTTTCCCAGCTCCGCTCGCAAAACAGGTGCATGCCCGAAAAAGTCTGCGTTGTACATTTACTTCCCCGGGGTTTGACACCCTTACTCGGTAATCGCGTCACGCTTGAATTCGCTCCCGGGCGCCGCACGGATTGGAGACTTTATGGAATCCTTCCCGTGGGCCGTAGGCAGAGCGAATGTTCCGGTTAGGCCGCACGCCCCCGAGAATCGCATCCTTACTGATAACTTAGGTTCGGCCAGCGGAGACACAAAGCATGCGAACTAGACTCGCCGCTGCCGCCTTGGCCTTCCTGATGTTCGTTCTGTTCGTCCCAGACCTGTTCGTTGGTGAATTCTCACCGGCCGGCAAACTCGCGGTGGCTCCGAACTAGCCCACACTCACGCTGGCAGGAAGAGGTTATGGCAAGGTCACCGTGCGCGTGACGATTGATCGCGCGGGCGCGGTGGACGCCCGAGTCGTCGAAGGGCATGCGATGTTGAGAGAGGCCGCGGTGAATGCCGCGCAGCAGGGGAAATTCGAGGAAGATGCTGCCCCGGAGCGTGTCGCGACGCTGAAGCTCAGTTTTGTGATTTTACCGGCAAATTCAAAGGTGCAGGCGCAAACAGTTTTTCTTCCGCCGGTCGGGGTTGAGATTCGACAGAAACCAGTAGAGCCGGCAAAGCCCGCGGCGGGCGAGCAGAGCGGCGGAGAGCGTCCCGCTCCGCGGCCCATTTCCAAGACTTGAACTGTGTTGCGCGACGTTTCGATCGGGATCCTTCGCGCGCAAACGACGCGCTGCTCAGGATGACAACTCGTTGTAATGTGATGGAGCAGCGCGGGACACTTGTCTCGTAAGAACTCAGCTTATCCTTTTACGCAGACTACCTGGTGCAAGCTGTGCACGATTTCCACCAAGTCCGTCTGCGCCACCATTACGGCATCAATTGATTTGTAGGCCGCCGGCGTTTCATCGATGACATCGGCATCTTTCCGGCATTCGACCCCTTCCGTCATCCGCCGGTGATCCTCCACGGTGAATCGGCGCTTGGCTTCCCCACGAGACATTGCGCGCCCGGCTCCATGACTGCAACTCATGAAGCTTTCCGGATTCCCCTTGCCGCGCACAATGTACGACCGCGCACCCATGCTGCCGGGAATAATGCCCAGGTCGCCCTCTTGCGCGCGCACGGCACCCTTGCGCGTAACCAGAACGTTCTGCCCGTAGTGGCGTTCGCGGGCGACATAATTGTGGTGACAGTTGATCGCCTGCACGTGCGCGGTGAACGGCCGCACCTCGCCGGATTCCCGCACCGCCGCGATGATCTGCTCCATCATCAAGTCGCGATTCGTACGCGCAAAATCCTGCGCCCATTCCACCGCTTCGACGTAGTCGGAGAAATGCTCAGTTCCTTCTTGGAGATAGGCGAGATCTTTGTCCGGCAGGTTGGCCGCTAGCCGGCCCATGTCGCGCTTGGCGAGTTCGATGAAGTAGGTGCCCATGCGATTTCCCACGCCACGCGAGCCGCTGTGAAGCAGGAACCAAACCATCTCCGATTCATCCAGGCAAACCTCGATGAAATGATTGCCGGTGCCAAGAGTGCCGAGATGATTGGAATGATTGCCGCGATCGAGTTTGGGGTGTTTCTCGAGAATGGCGTCATAGCGAGGCTTCAGGTTTTCTCCCCAGACGTCCAGAGTGTGCGCGGGAATCGCGCGCCACGCGCCCTTGTCGCCTTTGCCGCCACCATGCGTGCGTCCGTGCGGCACGGCTTCTTCGATGGCGGTACGAAGGGGGTGGAGATTGTCCGGCAGATCGCGCGCGTTCAGATCCGTCTGCACGGCCATCATGCCGCAGCCGATGTCGACGCCGACCGCAGCAGGAATGATCGCACCCTTGGTGGGAATCACGCTGCCGACTGTGGCGCCAATGCCCCAGTGCACATCGGGCATGGCCGCAACCCACTTGAAGATGAAGGGCAGCTGGGAGACGTTGAGGAGTTGCTTGCGCGCGGCGTCTTCCAGCGGAACGCCCTGGACCCACGCTTTGATGGGCACGCCTTGCTCGGATTTGAGGGTCTGATAGCCCATGGGTGATTGGGCCCAGCATACCATGTGGATCGCGGTCGATTGCCTGCACCCGAACATGCGATGCAGTGGGCGCGCAGGAATTTACTGGGACGAGCTTCGCGGAGCACTTTACTGTGCTGGATCAAAACGCGCGAGTTGTCGCGAAATTTGCGGATGGGGCTGCGGCCGCGTACGAGCACGTTGACATTTGCAGGACAACAGAACGAGGCCCGAAATGGGCGGGGCTGGCGCGGCCGGAATGGAAGGCGCCAGCGCTGGTGGAGTTGCGGGAAATGGATGGGGACAAAGGCAAGTTTGTGTTCTTGTTGAGAGACGTGCGAAACCGAGGGAAAACGGTTCATGAAGACGGGAGTTCCGGCGCAGGCAGCGCGGATCTAGCGGATCGATTATCAAGGTTGCTCGGCGGACTACGCGGCGTCGAGGTCGTCATCTGGTTGGACTTCGAGCTTGCCCTTGGTTCTCTTGGCGAGCAGGTAAGTGCGAATGAACGGATCAATGTCGCCGTCGAGCACGCGGTCGACATCGCCAACGCCGAACTTGGTGCGATGGTCCTTAATCAGGCGATAAGGCTGCATGATGTAGGAGCGAATCTGGCTGCCGAAGGAGATTTCCAGCTTCGATTCATCCAGCTTGTCGGTGGCATCGCGGCGCTTCTGCATTTCCATGTCGTAGAGTTTGGAGCGCAACATCTTCATCGCAAATTCGCGGTTCTTGTGCTGGCTGCGTTCCGCCTGGCACGCCACGATGATGCCGGAGGGGATGTGAGTGAGGCGCACAGCCGTTTCCACTTTGTTGACGTTTTGCCCGCCCTTGCCGCCCGCTCGAAAAGTATCCAGTTTGATGTCCTCGGGCTTGATGTTCACTTCGATGCGGTCGTCAACCTCGGGAATGACGAACACGGAAGCGAAGGAAGTGTGACGGCGCGCCGCTTGGTCGAACGGTGAAATCCGTACCAACCGGTGCACACCGGTTTCGCCGGCCAGCAGTCCGTAAGCATTTTCACCGCTGAATTCAACCGTGGCATTCTTGATGCCCGCTTCTTCGCCCGGCGTTTCATCCAAAACGTTGGCGATGATTCCCTTTCGTTCTGCCCAGCGCAAATACATGCGCAGAAGAATAGAGGCCCAGTCCTGCGACTCGGTGCCGCCGGCGCCGGGTTTGATGGTCATAATCGCGTTCAGATGATCGTTTTCGCCGGAGAGCAAGGTTTGCGTCTCCAGCTCGCCGACATAGGTATCCGCGCCGGTGAGTTCGCGGCTCAGATCCTTCAGCAATTCTTCTTTTTGCTCAGCGTTGGTTTCGCCTTTAGCCAGTTCGATGTAGGTTTCAATGTCGCTGGCCAGCGAAGCCAGCTTTTCGTCGGCGGCAATCTGGCCTTCTACGCGTTTGCGTTCGCGAAGAACGGTTTGCGCTTCTTCGGGATTGCTCCAAAAGCTGGGATCAGAGGTACGCTGTTCGAGGGACTTCAGGCGAGCGCGGTTCTGTTCACCGTCAAAGATAACTCCGCACGAGCGCGATGCGCTGCGTCAAGCCGTCATATTGATGCTGCAGATCTTCAAGAATCATGGAGTATTGTAGGCCCCGTGTTGCTGCTCAGGATGCGCCTTACTTTGCCTTTCTCAGTGTGAGTATAAACAGCATAACGGAAACGACAACGCACATCCAGGCGAACCAATCGCCAAAGCGCGTGTAAATGGTCTTGTCGGCGCGGAAGTCGTAGGGAAGATCCGCGGAATCCCGCAGATCGCGCCGCATGACGCGCTCGACGTTGCCGTAGGGATCGATGGACGCGGTAATGCCGCTATTGGTGTCGCGCACAATCCAGCGGCGATTCTCGACCGCGCGGACACGCACCATTCGCAAGTGCTGTTCGGCGGCATCGGAGGTACCAAACCATCCGTCGTTGGAAATATTAATGAGCAACTGCGCACCGCGATTGACGAACTGGCGCACTTCGTTCGCGTAAATAGCCTCGTAACAGATGAACACGGAAAACGTGGTGTCATTCGAGAATTTACCGACGCTGCGCTCGGTTCCCTTGCGGAAACCGCCTACTTCTTCGGAGACGCTGTTGACCACCTGATGGATCAGGGGAAACGGCTCGTATTCGCCAAACGGCACGAGGTGCATCTTGTCGTAGGAAAAAATGCGCTGGCCCAGTTCGTTGACGGCCGCGGCACTATTGTAGGGTGCCACTCCCGTGCGCATGATCCCATTGATCTTCACTGGCTCCGGCTTCCACTCGATGATGCCGACGACAACGGGATGGCGGAACTGCTGCGCGATGCGGGTAATCACCGGACCGAAGTGGGGATCCTGAAACGAAAAGGGGGCAGGCGCTTCCGGCCAGATCAAGAGATCGGGTTGGCGGCCATCGGGAGAGGGGCGCAAGCTCAGTTGCTCCAGATCCGCCAAATCTGCTTTGTGCTCGGTGTACCAATCGCCCACATACTGCAGGTTCTCCGGGAAATTCGGCTGCACAACGCGAGCGAGATGGTGCGCCTCGGGCTTTGGCACAAATCGCGAACCGGCGATCATCACGGCCAGCATTAGCAAAGTTACGGCGCCAACGATGGTCCATCGCTTCTTCCGCTCGGCGGGTGTTTTGCTGAAGTCGCCCCACAACAGCAGCGCATCAAAGGCGGCGACCAGAAACGACACGCCGTAGATTCCTGTGATCGTCGTTAGCTGCACCACCGCCGGATTTCCCGCCGCCGGATAGCCCAGCAGCGACCACGCAAAGCTAATCTCCGGCAGATAGGTGCGAAAAACTTCGGTGGAAATCCAGAGGAATGGCGCACCTAGCAGCGCCAGCGCAACACTGCGCCGCGACAATCGCTGCACGATCCAGGCAAAGACTCCGATCGCCGCGGCCCACACCGCAGCAATCAAAAGCAAAACGCCCCAACCCGCGGCCGCCGACATGCCGCCATGCACCGACAAAGTCTCTGCGATCCACGACACGCATGTCACCACAAAAGCCATGCCGTGCAGGAAGCCGCAGCCGAAAGCCACGCGAGCCCGCGCGCCGAATATGCTGGCCAGCAGCAGCGTCAGGCAAAACCACGAAAAAATGCTCGGGTGAGCACCACGATAGGAAAAAGACAGCAGCGCGCCGCTTATCGCGGCCAGGACAAAGCGGGCCAGCGCGGGAACTTCAGGTGAACGGTGAGGCCGCAGGTAGAAATGCCAGGGAAGCGACGGCATCAGTGCTTAACGTAGAAGGCCTTGAAGCCTGCGCCCTCCAGACCCTTCTTCGCGGCGTCGGCCGATTTTTGATCCTTATAGGGGCCGACCTGCACGCGGTAGAACTTATCTTTTTGCGGCGCGAGCACGGTGGCCGGGAAACGTTTTTTCTGCAAGCTGCTGGCAATGGAAAGAGCGTCATCCTGCCTGCTGACGGCAGCCACCTGCAAGAGAATCGTGCTGCTGGAGCTCGCTGGCACCGCTGCGACCGGTTTGCTGCTCTTCGCTGTAATCGTGACCGGCGTCGCAACTGGCGCCGGAGTTGGCGGTTCGACTCGCGCTCGCGTGTTCACGGATTTTGCAGCAGGCGTATTGCTCGACTTGGGGGCAGCGTCGAGGCGCGGTTCGCGTTTCGCCGGACTGTTATTGTTGTAAAACTCCCAGTCGGATTTGTTGGAGGCAGTGGCGGGATCGGATTCGTTCTCCGGAGGCTCGGCAGGAGAGGGTGTTTTCGCTGTGACGTTATTTTTGGTAGAAACAATAGTGTCGGGGGTGCGCGAACCGGTGGTAGCCGCGCGCACCTGTCCATCGTACTGATTGCGCCCCATAACGTAGCCGAGCGTGAAAAACACACCGGAAAAGAGCAGCATCAACAAAAACAGCCCGATGACGTGCTTCCCTTCAAGCACACGCTCGCCCGCGCTTTTTCTTCCCCCAGAAGCCATATCTACTTATTCGAGCCCCCTAAAGCCTGTGTCCACTTATTTATAATATCGATTGGAAGCGGAAAAACAATCGTTGTGTTCTTTTCGACACCTATCTCGGTCAGGGTCTGCAGGTAGCGGAGCTGGATGGCGGAGCTTTGGGTCTCCAGGACCTTGGCGGCATCAGCCAGTTTTTGCGAAGCCTCGAACTCGCCTTCGGCATGGATGATCTTGGCGCGGCGCTCGCGTTCGGCTTCGGCCTGCTTGGCGATGGCACGCTGCATCTGTTCCGGAATGTCCACCTGCTTGACTTCAACCTTGCCGACTTTAATGCCCCAGGGCTCGGTATCCTGGTCGAGAATGATCTGCAATTTCGCATTCACTTTTTCGCGTTGCGAGAGGATTTCATCCAGTTCGAATTGCCCAACGATGCTGCGGAGCGTGGTCTGGGCGAGCTGCGAAGTGGCATACTGATAATTCTGCACCTGCGACATGGCCAGGTTGGCGTCAACCACACGAAAATAGCAAACCGCGTTGACTTTCACGGAGACGTTGTCGCGCGTGATGATGTCCTGCGGGGGAACGTCGAGCGTTTCCAGCCGCATGTTGATGCGATACAAAGTTTCAATGGGCCAGAAAACCAGGTTGAGGCCAGCGGATTTTGCCTCGGGGAGCAAACGCCCAAGGCGCAACACGACGCCACGCTCCCACTCTTTAATAATGTACAGCGAATTCCAGATCCAGATCAGGAAAATGAACAAGACAAACAGCAGTCCAATGCCACCTACTTGAAACATGTCGGACCTCCTCTGATTCTCACTTTCACTTGAAAACCTTTACTTCGCGACGGTGGCACCTTGCGCCACCGGCTCGACTTCAAGTTTCAGGCCGTTCACGCGCAGCACGCGAACTCGGGTTCCTTCTTGCACTGGGTCTTGTGCGATCGCGCGCCACAGTTCACCGTGGATGCGGATCATCCCTTCGCCACCGACGGGCAACGGTGTTGTGGCCACACCTTCCTCTCCAAGCAATTCTTCTTTGCCCGTGGCGCTCTTCCACTTACGAGACTTGAGGACGAGGCGCATGAGAAAGACGGTGATAAAGGCGAAGGGAATCGTGGCAGCCAGGGCCACGCCCACACTAACTCCGCCCGCGGTCAGCGGCGAGCGAATGAGGAACATGGCGCCCAGCAGCATGGAGATAATGCCACCGAGAAGCAAAATGCCATGGCTGGTGAACTTCGCTTCCAGAATGAAGAGCGCGACAGCGAGCAGTATCAGAAGCACACCGGTGAAATTCACAGGCAGCAACTGCATGGCATACAGAGCGAGCAGCGCGCAGATTCCGCCAATCACGCCGGGAGCGATTACTCCGGGATGGGTAAATTCGGTGTACAAGCCGAGAACGCCAACGATCAGCAAGATGAAGAATACGTCGGGCTCAACGATTCTGGCGAGGAATTTCTGCCGCCCGGACAGTTCAAACTGCGCGAGGGTGTAGTTGTCCAGGGACAACTTTGCCGTTTTTCCGTTGAAGCGCGTGATTTCGCGGCCATTCAGCGTACGCAGGAGTTCGTCTCTGTCGGCCACGATCAGATCGATCAGGTGGGCGTCCAGCGCCTCTTTTGCGGTGAATGCCCGCGCCTCAGTGACGGCGGTCTCCGCAAGTTTGGGATTGCGGCCGCGTTTTTCGGTGAAACTACGCAGAAAGGCAGTGGCATCGTTGTTCAATTTGCGGCGGAGAACTTCGTCCACGGGCATATTGAACATGCCCGGCATCAAAATCGGCGTGGAGGCGCCCGTGTGCGTGCCGGGAGCCATGGCCGCAACGTCGGCGGAAAGCAGGATGAAAAAGCCAGCCGATGCTCCGCGCGCGCCGTCGGGTGCAATGAATACGGCTATGGGCACCGGCGAATCTAGAATGTGATGAATGATGTCGGTCATGGAGTCGCTGAGGCCCCCGGGCGTATCCATGGTGATCAGGACGAGCGCGGCGTTGCGTTTTGCGGCATCCGCGAGCCCTTCATCAACGTACGTCGCCAGGATCGGCTCAACCGCGCCATCCAGCTTCAACTCAAGAACCAGCGGTCCAGCCTGCGTTTCCGCCGATGCCGTTGAGGCCAGAGAAATGAAGCCTAAGGCAGCGAGGCCTGCGCAACAAAGCACGCTAAACAGCATTGCCAAAAGACGATTTTTTCCTTCACATCCACGAGCGCTCACCTTGCACCTCCCGTGGGATTGTTAGTTCCCAGATGCTGAAGCAATTCCTTGGCTCCCGCGTAGTTCGGCGCCAGCTTGACCGCTTTTTCTACCTCGGCACGCGCCAGATCCGGCTTTCTCTGCTCCAGATAAATACGCGCGAGCATGGTGCGCTCGATCGCTGAATCGCGCACGGCCAGACACAGTTGCAATTCTTTCACGGCCTCATCCAGCTTTCCTTGGCGGCGATAGATGTCCGCGAGTTCGCGGTGCGCGGAAGCATTCTTGGGATCCGCGACGATCACGGCGCGGAATTCCTGTTCCGCGATATCCAAATGCCCAGCGATCAATTGCTGCCGTCCGAGACGAAGGTGCGCCGCGGGCGTCACCTTGATTGAGGAACCCGCTGTTGTCATGGAGGGATGCAGGGAGGGATTTTCCAGTTCCAAGGGCAACGTAGTGGGATCCAGTTCTTTGGTCACACGTTGATACTTCAGCAGATTGTCGCCCTTGGCATCGACCTTGATTGCCGGCAGCGTTTTATCACCCAACGCTGCCACGGCGATCCCGCGCTCCTGTTCGGCTTCGGTATTTTTTCCGGCTTTCTGAAGCGAGTAGATCAGAAAAGCAAGATCTTCCGGATTATCCGGTTCCCGGCGGACGGCTTCGCGAAAGTGCGTGGCAGCGATGGACAACTCATTCTGACAAAGCGCCAGCAAGCCAAGATTGAAAGGATAGTCGTCCTCGTCGGGGTCGAGATCTCTGGCGCGGCCCACCGCGGTTTGCGCAGCCGCCAGATTGCCTTGTTGCGCGCGGGCCAGCCCCAGGTTATTCAGGATTTCGGGCAATTCCGCGCCGGTAACCAAACTGTGTTTCAATCCCTCCTGCAAGGAAGAAAACACTTGTTCCGCCTGTTCGGCCTGGCCAAGACGCAGGCGGCACACGCCGATTGAGAAAATGGCTTCCACGCTACGAGCATTTGTCGCGGGGACACGGCCAAACCAGGGCAGAGCGGAATTGCAGTCATTGCGAGCGAAATAGATCTGGCCAATGGCGAAAGCAGGATCAGGCCACTCGGGCTCCAGCTTTGCGGCTTCTTTCAAATCGCGCAAACGGACATCGTCGTCACTCGCCAGTAAGCCGCGGATGTATTGCTCAAATGCGGCGAGACTGAGGGGCCGCTGCAGTTTGGAAAATTCGACCAGGCTCAGAGGGTAACTGTGGTCCGTGGCCGTCAACAGATGCCAGGTGATTCGGGTGTGCAATTCCATCAGCGAATCGAGCGGACCATGCTCGGTAACGGCAGGCAGCAGCGCCGCGGGATTGATGCGCATCAGACGAGCATTCACTGTGAGGGTTTTGCCGTCAGAAGCGAAGCTGCCGAAAACTGCGTAGTCCGCGTCCATTTCTTGCGCCACGTGCAGCATGGACGCGCGGCTAAGTTTGGCGGAGTCTGGAAGCCCGTAGCGATCCATTTCGTTGACCCGTCCGGAGTGCGAGTAGACCTGCAGGCCCGCGTGGGATAGGCGTTGGATGGTCAATTCCTCCAGACCTTCCCCAATCCAATCGAGGCGCGGGGGGGCGCCGGCGTTTTCAAATGGAAAAACGAGGTAGACAGGCACCAGGGAATGGCTGAGAGCAGGTGCCGAGGACGGAGAGAGGGGTTGCTGACCGGGAAGTCGTGGCGTAAAGAAGAAAAAAATACCCGTCAGAAGAATTGCTGAAGCTTTGCGGAGCCATGGCGGCCGCTGATTCATCTGCCAGATATTCTAGCAGACGGTGCGGCTAAGCAATGCGGAACCTCAGGCTATTTCTGCAGGAAGATCGCGGCGCGTGCCTGATCGTAAGCAATGGCACGAAATCCCAGTGCGCGCACGCCCAGGATGCCGTCGAACGTTGGGTATGAAGCGCCGGGAATGAAGTAGGCTTTGTCCGGGGTGAAGTGTTTTCCGCCAACGGCAATATCGGGCGCGAAAAATACCTGTACCTCCATACTTTGATCGGCGACGTTCGAGCCCCTCTGCGTGGTGGTGCGCAGCGCCAGCCGCTTCGTTTCCGGT
>Ga0210401_10006108_pt1 | contig 12299 bp, 9 predicted proteins | sample IncBWH32MmetaG_FD_150866 | JGI IMG/M metagenome (GOLD analysis project Ga0210401, IMG submission 150866) | Forest soil microbial communities from Barre Woods Harvard Forest LTER site, Petersham, Massachusetts, United States - Inc-BW-H-32-M | ecosystem: Environmental > Terrestrial > Soil >... | reverse complement strand
AACAAGTGTTTGAATATTCCAGACATGAAATTTTACCCATACCGGCGCGATTTGCGCAATAGTCCTTTGCTCCCGCGGGCAGGATTTTGTCGGCACTTTCGGCTTCCGGCGCCTTGCTTCGAGCGGCAAAAAATTGGGCGACGCACGCTGGGAATTTGTGGCAGACTGCGGCCAGCCGCCCGAATCCTGCTTGACAAGGAGGAGGAACAATGGGACGTCCCGTCGTGCATTTTGAAATTGGCTGCCGCAACTTGCAGAAGACGCAGGAGTTTTACTCCCAGCTTTTTGATTGGAAGCCGCAGCCGATGGGGCCGGCGGCGATGATCGCGGCCGAAACCGGCGGCATCGGCGGCCACATGACCGCCCTGGGTCACGAACCGCACCACTACACGATTTTTTATGTGGAAGTCGACGACGTCGCGGCGTATCTGAAAAAGGCAGAGGGGCTGGGAGGCAAGACCCTCGTCCCACCCGTGAAAATCCCGACCGGCACCTTCGCCTGGATGCAGGATCCGGAAGGCAACACCGTCGGCTTGTGGAAAGCGGCCAGCTAAGGGGTCACACGCGTTCGAAGATTCCTGCGGCGCCCATCCCGCCGCCGATGCACATCGTCACCATGCCGTAGCGCGCGTTGCGGCGTCCGAGTTCACGCACGAGAGAAGCGGTGAGTTTTGCGCCGGTGCATCCAAGTGGATGGCCAAGCGCGATCGCTCCGCCATTCGGATTTACCCGCGCGGGATCCAGATTCGCCTGCTGAATCACCGCCAGCGATTGCGCGGCAAAAGCTTCGTTCAATTCGATCACCGCTACATCGCCAAGCGACAATCCCGCCAGCTTCAGCGCCTTCGGAATCGCATAGACCGGCCCGATGCCGAACTCCTCCGGCGGGCATCCCGCTGTGGCATAGGATATAAATCGCAACTGTGGCTTCAGTCCGAGTTGCGCTGCTTTCGCGTCGCTCATGAGCACGACCGCCGCGGCGCCATCGCTCATCGGCGAACTGTTTCCCGCGGTCACCGTGCCCTTCACGTGAAACGCGGGCTTCAGCCCGGCCAGCACATCCATCGAAGTTTCCGGCCGCGGCATTTCATCCTTGTCGAAGGAAAAAGTTTGTGTCGCGGTCTTTGCCGGCCCTTTGCTCTTCGCGCCGTTGCCGTTGGGAAGGGAAGTGATCCTCACCTCCACCGCGACGGTCTCATCCTTGAACTTGTCCGCCGCAAGCGCCGCCACTGCTTTTTTGTGCGAATCAACCGCAAACTGGTCCGCGTGCTCCCGTGAAATTCCGAATTTCCGCGCGATATTTTCCGTGCCCAGCCCCATATTGATGTACGCGTCCGGATAATGATCCACCAGCCACGGATTTGGCGAAACCTTGTTGCCGCCCATTGGCACCAGCGACATCGATTCCGTGCCGCCTGCGATAATCACTTGCGCTCCGCCGCCTCGAATGCGTTCTGCCCCCAGGGCAATTGCCTGTAGCCCGCTGGAACAGAATCGATTTATGGTCATTGCCGAAGTCTCCACCGGAAGACCCGCGCGCAGCGCCGCGATCCGAGCCACGTTCATGCCCTGTTCGCCCTCGGGCATCGCGCAGCCCAGAATCACGTCGTCAATTTCTTTGGGATCCAGCCCCGGTACGCGCGCCAGCGCTTCCTTGATTACGAGCGCGGCCAGATCGTCGGGCCGCGTCGTGCGCAGTGAACCCTTAAAACCGCGTCCTACGGGAGTTCGAACGGAAGAAACGATAACGGCATCAGCCATGGCAAACCTCTTTCCTGCGTAATTCACCCGATTGTCAGCCGCTGCGAAGAAAAAAGCAAATCGGCAGTCTTCTGCCACAATGCCGACCAAAAAAAGTGTCATCCTGAGGCTATCCGACAAGGATAGCCTCAGGATCTCAACGTCAAAATCGAGCACGATGCCTCGTTTGAGATCCTTCGGGACGCAAACGACGCGCCCCACAGGATGACTTTCCATTTTTTGTCGGGTGATCTAACCAATGGTCACCCCTCTTGAGAGGGGTCTGCTATCCGCTAGAACTGCAGCCGCAGCCCGAACTGCACCACACGCGGGCCGCCGCCGCCGAGCCCCGGATTCCCCTGCGCCACGTCCGGCGTCTGCGTGATCAACCCCGCTGTGGGCGATCCCGGAGAAACTACGTTGGTTGGCAGCGCAAAATTCGGATGGTTGAAAATGTTGAAAAACTCCGAACGGAACTGAAGCTGCAACCGTTCCCACAATTGGAAATTCTTGCTGACGGAGAAGTCGTAATTCCAGAAGCCTGGGCCAAAAATCTGATCGCGGCCCAGGTTGCCGAAGTAGCCGTTCGGGTCGCTCGCCGTAATTGCGGGATACGCGAACGCGTTCGGATTAAGGTAGCCGGTGGTTGGCGTCCAGTGCGGAAGAATAGGGTTCACACCCGGAACGATGTCCGGGCGTTCGACGAAATTGAAGTTCACGCCAGGCGCGTCCGTGATGATGCTGATGGGCCGGCCCGATTGCACCGTGATGATGGAGTTCAGTTGCCAGCCCGCTGCAAGCACGTGTGGCAGGAAACTCGCCTCAGGTACCAAGTAATTGATTGCCGTGGTCCAGCGATGCCGCGTATCGAACGTTGACGGCCCTTTCTCCGACTGCAAATTGGTTGAGTCTTGCGGAAACGCGGCGTTGGCAAAATTGAAATTGATGCCGTCGGAAGCGCCGTCCAGCGATTTCGACCACGTGTAAGTCGAAAAGCCCGAAAAGCCATGGAACTGTTGCAGCCGCACAGTGGTTTGCAAACCGTTGTAAGTGGAATTCGCCCCGCCGGAAAAAACATCCACAGCCGCATACTGCGGAAAGGCCGGAGTGTTAATTCCAAAATCGCGGCCCTGATTCGCGTCGTAGAGGCGCGTCAATTTCGTGCCCTTGCTGCCGACGTAACCCACTTCCATCGCCAGCGCGTGGCTGATCTCCTGCTGAATGTTCAGGCTCCAGCTCTGCACATAAGGCGTGCGCAGATTGTGGTCGGTAATAAAGATGGATTGCGGAGTGCCGGCCGGCACTGGTGTGAATACCGGGCTCGTAGAGGTGCCGTTCCACGCGGTGGGATCGAAGTTCAGCGCGCCGACAAAGTTGGGACTGCCCGCGAGTGAAGGAACCGGGTTGGTCGCGATGCCCGCCGACGTAGTGAAATTGGCGATCAGGTTATTCTGCGGGGTGTAGTCGTAATAAATGCCGTACCCCGCGCGAACCACCGTATTGCGGCGCGGGTTCCAGGAGATGCCAAGCCGCGGCGCAAAGTTGTTCAAATCGCGGTTGTACACATTTGGCAGCGTCGGCGACCCCACCCGCACCAGATTGTTGCTTGCGTCGAAATTCGATAGCAGGTTGTGCTTTTCGCCCAGCGGCCCGATGTACTCCCACCGCAGTCCGGCGATGACTGTCAGGTTGGGCCGCAGCCGGAACTCATCCTGGCCAAAGAATCCGAAATTATTGTTGAAGGTAAAGCGCTGTGTATTGCCGCTGTTGCCTTGGGCGAAAATATTGCCGATATAGAAGTTCGCGAGTTCGTTGACGATGGGATCCGGGGAAAGCTGGGGAGTCGTGTTGACGTCCAGTAAGCCTCGCCCCAGGCTGTCGTTGAAGCTTTGCACGTCGTAGCGGTGGTATTCGCCGCCAAACTTGAAGGTATGGTGCCCGTGAATCCACGTGTAGTTGTCCAGTATCTGAAACGTTTCGCTCAATCGTCCACGGGGCACGCTGAATGCCGTCGCGCCAAGGTTTTCCAGATCGCCGTTGAAATCGATCTCAGGCAAACCGGCGAGGCCCGTACCCATGTTCAGTCCCAGTGCCGTCGGATCGATGAAATTCGGATTCCCCGGTGTTGCATCCGCGGAGTTAAAGCCGGTCCGAAAGCGTGAATAGCCGAAGCGAACCTCGTTGTATTTCGTGGTGGAGAAATTCGTCAGCCAGTTCAGGGAAACCACCTGCACGCGCGTCGGCGAAATCTGCGCAAAATTTGCCAGCCGCGACCCGCTGCCGAAGCCGCCCAACGACCCCAGCGGAAATACCTGATCGCTCTGCCCAAACGCATAACGGCCGCTCAACGAATTGTTGTCGTTGATTCGGTAGTCTATTTTGCCGATCAGGTTGTTGTTGTCGTTTTGGTCGCGCACCGAATACGCCAGCGCATTCGTATCGCTCGTGGGAAACAGGTCGGTAATTTTGATCAGCGCGGGATTGACGCTCGGAACGGTCTGAACAGGGTTGTTTACGGCGAGAGCCTGCGCGCTCGCAATTTGTGCCACCGATGGAACCGTCAGGGTAAAATCGGAGCCCACTCGTTCGCGCTGCCCTTCATACGCAAAGAAAAAGAAAATTCGGTCCTTGATGACCGGGCCGCCCAGCGAGCCGCCAAAATTATTGTTGTTGAATCGCGACTGTGGGTTGGGCGTGCCGTTCTGCTGCAAGGCGGTATTGAAATAGTTGCGCGCGTCGAACGCCGAATTCCGGTTGTATTCGTAGAGCGAACCGTGCAACACGTTCGTCCCCGATCGGGTGATAATATTCACAACCGAACCGGAATTGCGCCCGTATTCGCTGCCGAACTGCGATTGAATGCTGAACTCCTGTATCGCATCCAGCGGCAGCAACGTAGCCGGTGCGCCCGTGATGCCCACCTGGTTCAAAGCGGAGTTGTTAAAGAAGGGATCGTTGTTGTCCGTGCCGTCCAGATTGTAATTGTTCGACCGGTCGCGATTCCCGTTGATGTTGAATTGCCCAAAACCCTTTTCGCTGCCCGCCACGCCGGAGCCCTCCACCGTGACTCCCGGAGTCAGCGCGACCAGCTTCCCGAAATCGCGCCCATTCAGCGGCAATTCCTGCACCAGTTGCCGGTCCACCACCTGCGATAGCGTTGTGCTTGTAGCCTCAACCAACGGCACCGTCTCGATCACGGTCACGGTGTCCTGCCGGCCTGTCGCCTGGCTCAGCGTCACGCCAATAATCGTCTCCGCGCCCACTTCCACTCGAACGCGCGAAACTCGCGACTCTTGCAGCCCCGGCGCCACTGCCGAAATTTCATACTCTCCCGCGGGCAGCTCCAGAAAACGATATTCTCCATCCGCGTCGGCGGTCACTTCGCGAGTTTCGCTGGTGCCCAGATTCCGCGCGATCACTTTCGCTCCGGCCACACGCAATCCGTGCGCGTCCGTAATTTCTCCCCGAATCCCTCCGCGGAAAGACTGCGCCGCCACATTCGAAAAATTCCCACTTAATAGAAGGACGAATAAAAACACCAATCCCAACCGCAACCCCAATAAACCTGCGCTCCGTGAGTTCATGACCTGTTCCTTTTTATTTTGGGATCCATCCTTCGAGTGATGGAATCCATACAAGGGCGGAAAGCCCCTGAAGTTTGAATTAACCCCGGATCATTCTCCCGCCGGCGGAATGATTCAGCCGGCACAACCCGTGCGGCGACACCATCGCACTCCACTACATCGTCCATATAGACGAGCGCTCCGCTCCATTGAAAGCAAACTCCTGCGATGCATCCGCCAATGCTCCCGCATCATTTGGCTCCGGGCGCCCCGCTCTTTTTCGGAATAAAAATGGGAACAGGAGGCGCGATCTTGTTCACCTCCGAAAAATTGCGCTCATTCAGCGCCAGCCCCACTCGCCCGCGCGAATCAACGTACAGCAGTGCCTCTCCGACCGGCACCTCCATGAACGTCTTCGCAAACGGCACCGTGAACTGCTTCTTGTTCAATTGCAGCGTTACCCGATCGCCCACCTTGTAACCAAGACCCTTGAACTCTTCTCCCGGAATGTCTGTAATCAGCGATCCAAACGGATCGTCCAGCGCGATCACTTCGCCCTCGATGCCCTTGTCTGTCACAGTGGCGGTTTTTGGCGTCAACCGTACCAGTTGCTGCACCTCCGGCCCCACCAGGGTGAAATCCCAACCAGAGGCTAGGTGCGCCCCAACCGGCGAAAAAATGTCCCGTCCATGAAACGTGGAAGAGATGGCGTTGCCAATCATCCAGTTGACGTTGGTGATTTCCCGCGCGGAGTCGAGCCCATCCCGGTCAATCACCGGCGATACCAGCCCGTTGTCCGGCACCACAAAATACTGACCCTTCTTTGACTTCACCACCACCGCCTTGCGATTGGTGCCCACACCCGGGTCGACGACCCCTACAAACACCGTTCCAGACGGATAGTAAGGACTCACCCCCGCCAGAAACCTCGCCCCCTCTTCTATCGAGTACGGCGTGACTTGGTGTGTGATGTCCATGATCCGGATATCCGGTGCAATCCCCAGCATCACTGCCTTGCAAATGGCCACCGCATCGTTGGCCACTCCGAAGTCAGTCATAAACACCACGAGGGGACGTGTTCCCGCTCGTTGCCCCGCCGTCGCAGGGCCTTTTGCCAACTGTTCCATTTTGGAACAAGCGACGGGCAACAACGACACTAAACAAAGTGTGATGACTAAAAATCTATGGATTACACCGGAACGCCAAGCCTTCATCGAATACATCTCCCCTATGTGGAATATCTCAAGCGCCGGAAAGTATCCGGACTCACTCATTCTTTTGGAGTTGGAAAGCCCGCGTCCCCCCGGACGCGAAAGCCAATCACGCGCGCTAGATGCGCGACCCTCACTCACCCCGAAGACCACGCCAGTATAAGGGATACTTCAAACGGCTGGCCAGCATTCCTTTCCGTATGAAGGAATTGCGGCTTTCCGGCAATTTTACTAGACTTTCCGCACTTGCCCATCTTGGAGAGAAGAAAGTCGCTTTTCGCCGCCCGCGTGAAGCCCAGCGGGGTTTAAACAAAATCAAATCGTTCAGGAGGACGCACATGCATCGTACTCTGCTTAGTGTCTTTGCTTTGCTGCTGGCGGCCTTTGTGGCACGGGCGGATCAAGTCGTTTTGAAGAATGGCGACCGCCTCACCGGCAAAATCGTGACCGGCGACGGAAAGACGCTCTTGCTCAAGTCGGAATTTGCCGGCGATGTCACCATCCAATGGGACGCCCTCACCGACATCGAGTCCACCGACAACATCAACATCACGCTGAAGGATGGTACCCGTCTCTCCGGCAAAGTCACCACCCAGGACGGCAAGTTTGTGGTTGCCGGGGCGCCCACCGCCGCGACTCCCTCAGTGGCGGCAAAGGAAGCCATCGTGGCCGTCCGCAACGATTCTGAGCAGCACGACTTCGACGTGGAAACCGAGAAGATGGCCCATCCCCGGTTCAACTATTTCTGGCGTGGCACGATGGATACCGGCCTCGCGCTCACCCGCGGCAACTCCGAAACCGTCAGTTTCACCCTTGTTGCCAAGGCCATCCGGGAAACCCCCCGCGATAAGCTGACCGTCTACGGCGATTACATCTTTGCGAACAACAACTCCGTACCGCCGGCCGTGACCACCGCCAACGCCCTCGATGCAGGTCTCCGCGGCGACTTGAATATTCGCCCGCGCCTGTTTGTGTTTGCCTTCACGGATTTCCAAACCAACCAGCTCCAGCACCTTGATCTGCGGAGCGTGTTCGGCGGCGGCTTCGGCTACCATCTGCTCAAAACAGCCAATACAACGTTCGATCTTTTTGGCGGCTTCAGTTACGACCGCGACTCTTTCGGCGCGTACACTTTGGCCAACCCGGCACCTCCGCCTGTCTTCCTGTTGATCCCCTCCTCGGTTCTGAACAGCGCTGAAGCCGTCATCGGCGAGGAATTTGACACCAAGCTCTCCAAGCGCACTACTCTGGCGGAGCGTTTCTCGTTTTACCCTAACCTTTCCCACACAGGCGACTATCGCTTTCAACTCGATTCCAGCATCAGCACCCAGATGAAGAAATGGCTGAGTTGGCAAGCCACAGTAAGCGATCGCTATATCAGCTATCCCCCCGCTGGGCTGAAGGCAAACGATTTGTTGCTCTCCACTGGTTTGCGTGTTATCTGGGGGAAGGGTAAACAGTAGGTTTCAATCCCGCCCAAGACAATAACTTCTGCTCCTTTGGGAGCCAAGGAGGTAGTTCGTATGGGCTTACTCGCGTGGATTGTGACCGGTCTGATCGCCGGTTGGTTGGCGGGCACGGTAATGAGAGGTGGTGGCTACGGAATTCTCGTAGATATCATCCTCGGGATTCTGGGCGGCATAGTCGGCGGGTGGCTTTTCGGGCTAATCGGCATCTGGCCCGGGGGCGGGATGATCGGAGCGATTATCGTCGCGTTCGTGGGTGCAGTCATCCTGGTCTGGATTACCCGGCTGCTTAAGAAGGCATAGCGCAGCAAACCTAGAGTTCACTCGGACCCCGGCCTCCGATCTGGGTTTCTGGGGTCTTTTTGTCCGTGGGCGGGCCGTCCTCTGAACCGGGTGAGGAGGCGAACTCGGGCCAGTTCAGCCACCTGTCCCCTGTCCCAATGGGCAGGTTTTTCCACAGGACAGTACTCGAACTTTAGGCGAAAATTGGGCTGCTTGAACGAACCTATCTAACGTATTTATATTCTGTAAGTTACATAAGGCAAGAATGAGGTATGGACGTACTGGGAGATTCGTTTATCCCCAATTTTGGTCCTACTGTACCATTTCCCTCTAGCCCCCTCTCCTGTCTAATGGGTCAGGTACGCAAATTGGTCCCTTTGGTCAAGGGAAGTCATCCAAGAAGCGTAGGTCAGTTCAAAGCTGGGGTTCCGATTTCCCCGGCGTCGCAAGAAAGAGGGGCGGGCTCGGATGAGCAAACAGGACAAAAGTCGCAAATGGCTTTGGGGTTTTCTGGGGACAATTGCTGCGCTGCAACTTTATTTCGTGCGCGAACTGCTGGCGGCGTTCGCGATTTTCTTTCTCGGTTTTGCGGCGATCGGCATCTGTATCGCCACGTTGTATATGGCTCAGAAGGTTTGGGAAGCGGGAGTCGCCCAGTTGGCAGCCAGCCGGAACCCGGTGATCCTGGGAGTTCGGCGTGGCGTTGCCTCTGTTGAAGATCTGGCGCGCCGGCCGATTCGGCGCCCGGATTCGCAGCCGGTTTCGTAACAAGTTTGCTTCTCCTGTCGGTGCCAGCACACACAGATTTGGGAACTGTGGCTGACCTTGGGCGGTTCCCAAATCTGTTTTCTGAAGCAAAGGGCCAGCCGTCCTGAGAGAGCGGCTGGTCCTTCTTCTTTTTACCCAATCCCTTCCAATCTCACTCGCCCCAACGGCCAGCTTTTTTCTCCGCTCCAATTCTGTTATCGTTGCCGCTCCCTGGAGGACAGAATGAATCTCTTTTCCGCTCGGCTCGCTCGTTTTGTGTTCGTTACCGCAATGCTTTGCACCCCGCTCGTTCGCGCTCAGGAAAAGCCCGCGCCTGCCCCGAAAAAACTGGCGATTCGCGCTGGCCGCCTGATTGACGGCAAAAGCGAAACGCCCATCGCGAACGCGCTGATCATTGTCGAAGGCGACAAAATTGTCAGCGTGACGCCGGGTGGAACTCCGCCAGCCGGAATGGAACTGATCGATCTCTCGAAAGCTACCGTGCTGCCCGGATTCGTGGATGCCCACACCCACTTGCTGCTCCAGGGTGACATCACGGCCGAAGATTACGACGCGCAGCTCCTCAAGCAGTCCATCCCCTATCGCGCCATTCTCGGCGCGCGCAACGCGCAGATCGCCCTCGGCCACGGCTTCACGGCCATGCGCGACCTCGAAACCGAAGGCGCCATGTACGCCGATGTCGACGTGAAGCACGCCATCAACAACGGCGAAGTCCCCGGCCCGCGCATGCAGGTCGCCACGCGTGCCATGGCCCCCACCGGGGCGTACGGCCCCTACGGCTATTCCTGGGAAATCACCATTCCCCAGGGCGTGCAATATGTGGATGGAGTTGACGAAGCCCGCAAAGCCGTCCGCGAGCAGATCCGCTACGGCGCGGACTGGATTAAGTATTACTCCGACCACGGCTACTTCTACGGCCCGGACGGCGTCGTGCTGCACAGCCACGTGAATTTCACCGACGAAGAAGCCAAAGCCATCGTCGACGAAACGCATCGCCTGGGCCACAAAGTGGCCGCCCACGCCATCGGCAGCGACGGCATCGCCGCCGCTCTGAAAGCGGGCGTGGACTCGATCGAGCACGGCGACGGCCTCACCGAACCGCAAATGGAAGAGATGGCGCGCCGCGGCATCTACTGGGTGCCGACCATCATGGTCGGCGCATACGTAGCTCCAGGCCGGGCAGGGAATTGGACGAAAATGGTCGATACGGAAAAGGCCGCGTTTCAACTGGCTCTGAAAAAAGGCGTGAAGATCGTCCTCGGAACCGACGCCGGCGGCTTCGACTGGCGCGGACTCAACCAGGCCCTGGAGTTCGACTATTACGTCAAATACGGTATGACGCCCATGCAGGCCATCCGCACCGCCACCACCACCGCCGCCGAACTATTGGGCTGGTCCGACAAAATGGGCACCGTGGAAGCGGGCAAGTGGGCCGACATCGTTGCCGTCTCCGGCGATCCCCTAAAAGACATTACCGAACTCCAGCGCGTGAAATTCGTCATGAAGTCCGGCGCGGTCTTCAAGAACGAGTTGCACTAATTTCGGGCGACTCGCGCTTATCAGCTACCTCAAAAAAACGCGGCTCCGCCATCCACATTAATTGATTGTCCGACCATGGCGCTCGACATATCCGAGCAGAGGAATAGCGCAGCCTGCGCGATTTCCATCGCCGTTTGCCCACGGCCCTGCAAAATCGAACTCAAAAATCCCTTGAGCTGGTCCTCCGCGCTGACGTCCAACTTCTTCGCTAGCGTGTTGCCGAGCTCCTTGCTCATCACCGTCTCCGTCACCGGCCCCGGGCAGACGGCATTCACGCGCACACCGTTTCGCGCCGCCTCCGCCGCCATGTAACGCGTCAGCCCCAACAGGCCGGCCTTAGCCGCCGCATAGGCCGAGCCCCACGAAAACGCCGCCTTTGCCGACAAGCTGGAAATATTCAGAATCACGCCGGATTTCCTCGCATACATCCCCGGCAGCGCCAGCTTGCTCAACACAAACGCCGCGCGCAGGTGCACGTTGATCACCTTCTCGAATTCCTCCAGCGGATATTCTTCCACCGGCACCACCGGCCCGTAATGCCCCGCGTTGTTCACCAGGATGTCCACGCGGCCAAACTGCTTCACCGCCGCCGCGAACACTCGCTCGCAATCCGTCACCTGCGTCAAATCGGCGGTAGCAAAACCCGCCTTGCCACCTTCAACAGCAATCTCTGTCGCGACCGCCGCAATCTCTTTCTCCGTCCGCGCGGTCAGAAAAACCGCCGCGCCTTCCTTAGCAAACAACTTCGCCATCGCGCGCCCAATTCCGCGCCCCGATCCGGTAATCAACGCAACTTTGTTTTCCAGCAGCATTTGTCCCTCAAGCAGCGCAAGTAGCACAGGCTTTAACCTGTGTCAGTGCGCCTCACCCGCGCAAGCCTTGGTTTTCAAGGCGGGCAAAAAGTCGGACGGAAAGGGCTCCTTCCCCGTGGAGTTGGGCAGAATGTCCCAGCCCGTAAAGGTCACAATCAGACCCTCCTTTGGAAACACCTGCAGGTTTTGCCCGCCGAAGCCGCGGCACATCCAGACGTACTCCGGCGAATTCGGCAGTTTGGCCAGCCACCACTTGAAGCCATATTTGAACTGCGGCTCGTCGGTTTGGAAATAGGGCCTCACCGATTCTTTCACCCATTCACTGGAGACGATACGCTGGCCGTCCCACACCCCATCCTGCAAAAACAAGTAACCGATCTTTGCCAGGTCGCTGCCGTTCAGATATAAGCCGCCTTCGGTGTCCGCCACTCCCAGGTACGTGCGCTTCCATTCATGCCGGATCCCCAGCGGCGCGAACAGGTATTTCTGGCCGTAGTCGTCGATGTCCTGACCGGTTTCTTTCTGGAAGATATAGGCGAGGAGCTCCGTTGCGCCGCTGCTGTAGTTCCAGACCTTGCCGGGCTCGGCCGCCATGGGCTTGTCGATCACATATTGCACCCAGTCATCCGTGGCTTCCATCAAGCTCGCGTCGTTTCGCGGGTCGTCGTAGGGCACGTCATCCTCATGCCATTCCAGGCCTGGTGTCATGGTCAGCACATCGCGCAAGGTAATGCGGCGCTTGCGGTCGTCGACATTTTTTGTTCTAGAGATGTCGAAGTATTTCAGAATCTGCGTATCCAGTCCGGCCTTGAAGTCCCCGTGTTGCATGGCCGCGCCGATGATGATCGAAGTAACTGTTTTGCTGACGGATTGCATCGTGTGCAGATCCGTGCCGTGATAATAGGGGTGCCAGAAAGC
>Ga0210401_10006107_pt1 | contig 12299 bp, 14 predicted proteins | sample IncBWH32MmetaG_FD_150866 | JGI IMG/M metagenome (GOLD analysis project Ga0210401, IMG submission 150866) | Forest soil microbial communities from Barre Woods Harvard Forest LTER site, Petersham, Massachusetts, United States - Inc-BW-H-32-M | ecosystem: Environmental > Terrestrial > Soil >... | reverse complement strand
TCTTTGTTATCGAGAATCCAGCTTTCGCGCTCGGTGACGATCTGCGGGCGGAATTCGGCGCAGGCGAGGTCATAGCCCCAGTCGCGAAACGCGCCTTCGGTGAATTTTTGAATGTTGCCTTTGTGAACCAGCGTGACGATCGTGCGGTGATTCTCGATCGCGTGCTGGATGGCACGGCGGACGAGCCGCTTGGTGCCTGTGGGCGAGATGGGCTTGATGCCCACGCCGGAATCTTCGCGGACTTTCTTCGTCGTGCCCGCGAGCATTTCGTTGTTGAGGAAGTCGATCAGTTTTTTCGCTTCGGGAGTGCCGGAACGCCATTCGATTCCCGCGTATACGTCTTCGGTGTTTTCGCGAAAGATAACCACGTTCATGCGCTCGGGATTCGTGACGGGCGAGGGCACGCCATGGAAATAGCGCACCGGGCGGACGCAGGCGTAGAGGTCGAGCACCTGGCGCAGCGTGACGTTGAGCGAACGAATACCTCCGCCGACGGGAGTAGTGAGCGGGCCTTTGATTCCGACGCGGAAATCGCGGAAGGCGTCGACGGTATCTGTGGGGAGCCACTCCTTGAACTGCTTGAAAGCTTTTTCGCCCGCGAAAACTTCCATCCACGCGATCTTGCGCTTGCCGCCAAAGGCTTTTTCGACGGCTGCGTCGAACACGCGGCGCGACGCGATCCAGATGTCGCGTCCAGTGCCGTCACCTTCGATGAAGGGGATGATGGGCCGGTCAGGAATTTAAACTTGCCGCCTTCGTAGGTAATTGCTTTGCCTTCTGAAGGAACTGCCACGCCGCTATAGGAATTTTTCATGCGCCTCGGGACTCCTCGCAGGGGTCGGTTCGTTGTACGACGTTAAAATGTGCCGCTGCGGAGCCAACAACGTTAACACAATCGGCAGGGTGGGTGCAGCAGTGCAGCGGGAGGGGACGGGCTTCATCCCTCGTGAGTAGGTTGGCTTGTTTAACCGATTTGTGGTTGTCTTTAACATCGGATAACCTACTTCCATGCCGTCTGGATTCATCTATGCAGATACTTCAATATGGAATCGGCTCTGTAAGCAAAACGTCGAGCCTGCCGCTCTAACTTCGGTTCTTCGGGCACAGAACGCAGTGTTGGTTCTCGGAGAGAGCGTGCTCACAGAATTAGCCCGCGCATTTGAGTCTCAAAAGCCTCTCGTAAGGAGTCACGCTAGTCAGTTATTCAGCTATATGCAGGGCTATCTGCAAATGGGCATTCTGGTGTCCAAGCCCAATTGGGCGCTGCTGATCGAAGAGGCGCTCTACATTACTGGCGACGGTCCGACACCGAGTCCGTTTGTTGACGAGTATCCTCCGCTGTTGAAGCGCGTGAACCAACTTGCGACGGGAGGTTCTGATACTGATGTTCAAGACTTTACTCAAGGTAGAAAGAGGATCGCGGAAAACGATCGGTTTGGATTGGGACTGTTCGTGCGAAATCATCCCGCACTGTCCAATGAAATGAGGCATGTGACCAGGGCATATTTGGCCAGGTGGATCAGACAGCAGACTACGAAGCCAAGAGGCGTGTTTATTCTAGCCGCCTATCTTGGCTGTCAGTTTCCCAAGAATAGCCCTAACGAATTGCATTGGGCTGCGGAACGTCTGCTCCTTGAGAGGAGATACCGCGTCTCCCGCGCCTTGACTTCAGACGCTCTTTACTTCCAGTGGCGGGGTGCAAATTTCGGATCAGTTCCGAAGGATTTTAGTGAAGACACGTATCACGTCGTCAACTCAAGTTACTGCGATTTTTTCGTAACGGAAGACGCTGGACAAGCCACACATGCTCCGTACTCGTCCAATCAATGTCGTCCCTTGTTATACGATGCTGATGACACCCTTCTGGAGTGGTTGCCTGGTAGCATCGCGGCAGAGCGTCAAAGCTTCGAGAGCAATTTTATCCACACAGACTCGACGCCTTCTTCTTAGCACCTCGGACACCAACGAAATGGTCTCCCAGTGGCCATGCCTGCTGCTATTGCTTGTTGTTCAGTCGCATGCAAAGTCCAATTTCCTGTTTTTGTAGCATTCCGCCATGCAGTTTGAAGAATGGACACGCAGTTGAGTGGCCGACTGCTTTATTGTTAGGGTAGTTTTCGTAAACCGCATAGCCTTTCATGCGATCCTCCTAGCTTTCATCGCCGCGCATTTCCAAATATTATTCTCTCCAATGTGGACAAAACAAGATGTTCAATGGAGGTTAAACGGACCTTCCAGGGCAGGCAGGACTGCTTGTGCCGCTGAAAAGAACGAACGCGCGTTTGAGGCAAGCTCGATTATTCGCGAAGCGTTTTGTTGCGTTGGCGCAGGCTAAAGCCTACGCTACTGAGAGTCCGCCGTGGCTCGGGCATCATTAACGGTGAGCCGTCAAATGGGAGGTTAGAATGAAGATTCCTTTGAGGCTGGCCACCGCGCTCCTCGTTCTGTTGCCGGGCCTTGCCTGGGGCTGGCCCACGGGCGGGGAGAAGATTGTTGTTTTCGTGACGACGGTGAAGCAGGAAGGCCCCCTACAGATCACCGGCTTCAAATTGCCCGACAAGGTGGGGGCCGCGCCGGTGCTCGTGCTGCGCAATCTATCAAATAAGCAGGTCCATAAATTCTATGTAATAGCCGACATAGGAAATCTCGAAGCCGATTCACATGGCGAGATTGGCCCGGCCTGGTCCACGAGCACAAACTCTACGAGTCTTGATTGGCCCCAGGAACGGGCGATCGCTGCGAATAGTGAAGGAGAAGCGCATGAAAACATTTTTCGATCTCACCTGCTAGCCGGGTGGGGAGTGCGGCTGCATTCGAGCTGTCTGCATATAGCCGCCATTGTGCATTCGGTGGAATTCGCCGACGGGACAGCTTGGCATCTGGAAAATCACGAGGACCAGGAGATATGGAAGAGCTCTCTTGGAAGTGACAGCACAAGATCCTGCGACCATTCACCCGCGATGGAAAGCGCCCTCAAGGAATGGGGCAACGGATCACCGGGAAATGAGGAACTCGGATCTTCGGGAAATGAGGGAACCGGTACACCGACTCATCTGGATACCGGCACGGTGCAATCTTATTCGGTGACTTGTCCTCTGAAGGACGTGGGGGGGAGGTTAGCGGCTATCTGCGCCTGGTAGGACGGATCGCCAGCCAAACGCCTTAGCTCTGTATCTGGCTAATTAGCGTCATACGCCAAAAGCCCGATAAGGAGGTCCGAGATAGGCGACTGAGCGAAAGTCGGCCGGCGCCAGCCGGTTGACCACAAGTCGAACGATCTCCCACCTCATCACACCGCGCCCGCGTCCTGCGGCCCGCGAAATCCAAAAAAGGACAACCCAACATGACCTCGAAAACGACCATGAAAGCCACCAGCCCGAAAACCAATAGAAAGCAGTCCCGGAAGAAATCCCACCGACGCGCCGCAAAGTTAATCTACGGTTCCGCGATTAAAAATTACCGCAACCCATGACCAGTCAGCGGTTTAAGAATTTCTAATCGGCCGTAAAAGAGGGGCAAAGGCGACAGCAAAAATGCCGCAGTATTTCACGTCCGAACGATTGTTTCGGCGCCGTCTGGCAGGGACGCGTCTGCTAGTCGTGCTGTGCAGGTTGTGCGTAATAACCTTGATGGGTGCGTGCGGTGAGACCAGATTTTGAGGCTTTCACTTCCAGGGAATGATATTCGCCTGGCCGCTCAGGTGCCGCCGGGACAAAGGAGATCTCGTAGTACGGAGCGATATCGGTGAAGCACTTTTGCAAGAGGCCGGGGAGATCATTGTTGAAATCAAAGGCTCGACCGCCGCTCTGGACGGAGAGCACCTGCAGCGCAAGGTTCCCCAAGTTCACTTGGTCAGGCTTGGTGACGGGCTTCAGGAATACCTCATAATAAGAGCCCCGAAACTGAGACTCGGACGCGCCCAAAGGATTAACCTCGTAAAGTGTGACGCGCGCTTGGGTCAATCGATTCGACATGTCCACAATATCCGCGAAGATTTGCTGCTTCTGTTTTGAATCGAGCTCGACGTTGGGGCCAGAAAGGATAGGCCAACCTGGAGAAATCCAAATCATCACGTTGCGACCCGGGCGCACGCCCTCTCTTGCGGTGAATTGACGAAGGGCTGTGAGGGACAACTGCAATCGCTCCGTCGCACCGTAAAAGCCAGCCGCACCACCGACTGGTCGCAGTCCGATTTTGTCAGTATCCAGTTGGGACTTAAGCGCATTGCCGTCGTCGGTAAAGTCCCCCGAGATTTGAATGCCTGTTTCTGTGAAGACGGAGAGGACCGTGGGATATGCGAGCTGTCCTCCCTCCGAGCCGAGGAATTTTCCAATTTGTTCGCGCTCGTAGGCGATGGTACGAGCGTCGGTGTTGACTGCGTCTATCACCAAAACCACGTTAATGGGGGCCTGACGACCGGCGATCTCTTTGAAGGAAGTGATGGCCTGGGGAGATTTGTTATCCAGTAAAGTGAAATCCTGCTGTTGCAGACTGGCGACTGGCGATCCGGATTTCTGGCTGACGACCACGTCAAGGTACATTTTGTTACTGTGAGCTTGGGTGGGGGTGCTGTTCTGTTGGGCTTGTGGCGGCATTTGTGCGGCGTTCTGCCGAGCCGAAGCGGCAACAGTAATCAGCAGAGCGATGAAAAGAAAATAGCTAACGCGTATTTTGGTGAGAGGTACTTTGCCGAGCATGAATTCCTCCGCCTTGGATTCGCAGAGCGTTTAGCGACTAGCTGGCTGGTCTGATGAGGAAAGTGCTGTTAACCGGAAATTCCGATTTATACGCCCAACTTAGAAACAATACCCCTCTTCGGCTTTCCCACAGAGCGAATTCGGAGCCGATCAGCGGCGGCGAGGAATTTCAAATCGCAAATTGGAGATTTGAAATTTCAGATAAAGGCGGAACCGGTGACTCACAAAGCAAAAAGGCCACTTACTGAGGGTTCCGGTTGCAAATTCGTTGAGTGGAAAATAGGAGAAGGGTACGATGCCCGAGGCAGAGAACCCTAGTGCGCTATGAGGATCGCGGCGTCATGTGTCGGGACCGGCGTTTTTGTGTTGAGCCTCTTCTCGCTTGTTCGCCCGCAGATACGCATTCAGGAGGCTGGCGAAACTGAGATTGTTGGCGCCCAGTCCCAAGGCGCTTCCCATCCAAACCAGCAAATATACGCTACTGATCTTGATCAGATTTGGAACCGGCTGTTTCGTTTGTTTTATGTGAGGCAGACCCGAAATGGCGATCAGTACGGGGGCGACGAACTTGATCCTTACCTCTGGGAAAAAACCAAATATCTGCTCAGTGGTCCCTCGCACGATGAAGCCTTGAAAGTGCTGGACGAGTTTCTTCAGCAGCATTCAGAGAGCCTGGTCCGAGACCCCTTGCGACGCGCAGTGTTTCAACGCGATCTTCTGGGAGTCTATGAGTGGCTGGCGGCGCTATCCGACGAACATGGGCCGCTTCACCCGGAATTGCAAAAGCGGATCGCAGAAGTGATCCGTAGATTGGCTCTTACCGCGAATGAAATTGGCAAGCTGCCTGACAACTATAACGACGCCATTTTAAGTCACGCTTTTCCTGTTGCGTATGATGCCGCGAATGCAAACGAGCCATTTCTTCCCGCAGACCTCTTCGACCCCACGGGACCGTGGGTATGCCTGGGCGAAGAGCATGGCAGGCCGGTTGCCTCGACGCATCTCCACTTTTTCCGTGGCAGGTCGGTTTTCCTGGTCTTCTTTCAAGTGCCGGGAGGAAGATCGAAAACGCTGGAGTATCTGGATCAACTTCGCAATATTCCGAAGGGCTGGGGGCCCAACGAGGAAAGGCCGCATCCTGCCGGCTTTCCTCCGGTGCTGGTTCCGTACCCGGAACCGCCGCAATTTCCGATCGGCACTCGCATGGCGCTCGTTCGGCAATTGGTTCTGAGCGACGTTAGCGGTCATCCGATCGCTACGCACCTAACCGAAAGCGTGCAGCTACGAGTGTATCGGGCCATTCATTTCGATTTAGGCGGAACTCGGGCTCACTCTCAAGATTTCTTCGAATTCACCCTGAGCCGGGAGAGATTGTTCTCAGGACAGGCGGGCGGCTTAAGGGCGATTGGTCAGGGAGAGAAAGAATTCGCGTTCTTCCTTTCGCACGGAATGGATCCATTCGAAGAGGAAGAGGCCCCTGAGCGTTTTGCCGGGACAGTGTTGAAGAGTTGTTCTGCTTGCCACGAAGCTGCTGGAATGCATTCTTTTCTCAGTTATTCTCGGGAGCGATTTGGGCCGGTGGATGTTCCGCCACCCAAATTGATTGTCTCGACGCCCTCCCTCGAAACTGCAACACAGATTCAATGGATAGAGCGGCAGCGAAGCCTCAGGCTCACGGAAGAGGTGGCTGAGCGCGTTAGATGACGCGCATTGGGTTGCTGGGAGACTTTGCCGGGAATTTTGGAGCGCACCGGCAATTTCGATCAAGTCCGGGCAATTTCGATCAGGTGCGGTCAATTCCGATCAGGCGGGTTAGGCGACGCCCTTCGCCCTTTCTGATTCTGAGGCACGCAGCGGGGGACTCGTGTCGACTGATGCTACGAGGGCTTTGGTATCTGAATTAAAAACGAAATAGGCTCCCGGTTGTTTCTCAGCTAGGTTTGTTATACGAGCGCGGGCATCGTCCAACCTTGCCACTGCGCCGAGCCAGATGATGCCCTTTTCACCATAACGACCGCTGAAGATATCGAACGCAGGGATTACCGACATCATAAGGAATCTCGGTGCCGCTTAAGACGTATAAGTAACTGGAAAGTTCCTTGTACACCTGAGTGATTCGAACCGCAAGCTTAAACTGCGGGATCGGGTGTGTGGGTTTGCGGGATTGGTGCGCGGCGGAGTCGAGACGAGATGTTGCGCTGGTGAGGCACCGCCCTTCGAAGCTCAGGGTAAACAAGCGGTGGCGCGTTGCGCCGGCGAAAAGCGCTGGTTGGAGGCCAGAGGTACGACGGCAAGAACCGAATCAACGAGATCGCGGGAATATTTTGGGGGCTCGGGGTGTCTAGACAAGTGGACACGATCCGAGGCGCTGGAAAGGATGGCGACCCGGTTGAGAGGGGTGCGATGGGAGACTTCATTAAGGACAATTTCAATGCTGACGGCGTGGATCGCCGCGGATTTTTGAAGTGCATGGCTTGGGCGGGGACTGGCACGCTGTGCCTGATACAGGGCGGCGTGCTCAAATCGTTTGCGCTCAGCGATATAGCGAACCGGGCGCTGGCTACGGCGAAAGCGGATCTGAGCTTTGTGCAGATCAGCGACAGCCATATTGGGTTTGATAAGGCTGCCAATCCGGACGTGACGGCGACGCTGGATGCGGCGATTGCCAAGGTGAATGCGCTGGAGACGGCGCCTTCGTTTGTGCTCCATACGGGGGATTTGAGCCATCTTTCGAAGCCTGCGGAGTTTGACACGCTCGATCAGCGGCTTAAGAGCCTGCGCACGGACCAGATTCATTACGTGCCGGGCGAGCACGACGTGTTGAACGATGACGGGGCGCAGTATCGCGAGCGGTATGGAAAGGGCACCAAAGGCGACGGCTGGTACAGCTTCGATCAGAAGGGCGTGCATTTCATCGGTCTGGTGAACGTGATGAACCTGAAGGCAGGCGGGCTGGGGAACCTGGGTAAGGAGCAGCTCGAGTTTGTCGAGGACGATGTGAAGCATTTGAAGTCGAGCACGCCGATTGTGGTGTTTGCGCACATTCCGCTGTGGTCGGTGTATCCAGAGTGGGGATGGGGAACGGACGACGGGGCGCAGGCGCTGGGATATTTGAAGCGGTTTGGGTCGGTGAGCGTGTTGAACGGGCACATTCATCAGGTGATGCAGAAGGTGGAGGGGAATGTGACGTTTCACACGGCGATGTCGACCGCGTTTCCGCAGCCGCAGCCGGGGACCGCGCCTTCGCCAGGGCCGATGAAAGTGCCAGCGGAGAAGCTGCGCGGGCTGCTGGGCGTCACGGATGTGAACTTCGTTCGCGGGGACAAGACGCTGGCGGTGGTGGATTCGACGCTGGCATAACGGATAAACCCTAACAACTCGAAATAGTTAGCTCGAAGGGATAAAGGATAAATGAGATGAGGAAAACGATATTGAAGGCGGTGGTGTGCGCGGTGCTGGTGGCCGCGGCTGGCTGGGTGGCGGGGAACGGGACGCATTTGTTTGCGGCGGCTGGAACTCCGGCGGCGGTGAATGGGCCGGTGGAAGTGAAGATTGACAACTACAGCTTCATGCCCGGAGACCTTACGGTGGCTGCGGGGACGACTGTGACCTGGGTGAACCACGACGATGTGCCGCACACGGTGAGAAACAACGACGGGACCATCAAGTCGAAGGCGCTCGACACGGACGATAAATTTTCGATGACTTTCGACAAGCCGGGGACCTACGAATACTTCTGCTCGATCCATCCGAAGATGACGGCGAAGGTGGTCGTGAAGTAGCTGAGGCTGGGAATCAGGTTCCTGCTGCAACCCCCGCAAATGCCGGGACAGCGATGCCACGCTGGATACATCCTGTCCCGGCCCTCGCTTCACTGTATCGCGGAAGAATTTGAGGGAATAAAATGAGCACGCTTGCGGTCTATAGATTAGACAGTTCGAGTGGCCGGATGCCTATGGCGACGCCAAACGCGGGAAACGCGGCAGACGCAGGGCGGTTTGAGCAGACGGTGATGCCGCACCTGGATGCGGCTTACAATCTGGCGCGCTGGCTCGTCCGGAACACGCACGATGCGGAAGATGTGGTGCAGGAGGCTTGCCTGCGGGCGTTCAGATTTTTTGGCGGGTTCCAGGGCGGGGATGCGCGGCCCTGGCTGCTGAAGATCGTGCGGAATACGAGCTACTCGTTTCTGGAAAAGAATCGGCCGACGGCGCTGGGCGAAGAGTTTGACGAACGGGTACACGGGCAGGATGCGCCGCCTCCTAATGTGGAAGCGACGATGGTGAGGAACGTGGAGAGCCGAATGTTGCGCGAGGCGCTGGAGGAATTGCCGGTAGGATTTCGCGAGGTGCTGGTGTTGCGGGAACTGGAAGGGCTTTCGTACAAGGAGATTGCGGAATTGGTTGGCATACCGATTGGCACCGTGATGTCGAGCCTGGCACGAGGCCGCGAACGGCTGCGCGAAGCGTTACTGCGGGCGCGAGCAAAGGAGGGCACACGTGGTTTGTGATGACAATGCACGGCTTTTGCACGGGTATCTCGATGGGGAACTGGATCTGGTGCGCAGCCTCGAGATTGAAGAGCATTTGAAGACTTGTCCGGACTGTGCGCAGGAGCTTTGGAACCAGCAGACGTTGCGAAAAGCGTTCCGGTCGTCGAGTTTGTACGAGCGGGCGCCCGCGGCACTGGCGGATCGGATCCGTGCTTCGATTGCTCGTGAAGCCACCGCCGATGTGGCGGCGACTGCGGAGGATGCTTCCGCGAAGAAGGCGACGATCGTTTCTATGACACCGACGCCGCTCAGTTCCAAACGGGCTGCCTGGAACTGGCTCGCGGTTGCCGCCGCGGTCTTGCTTATGTTCACGGTGACCTGGCGCGTGGTGCCGGGATTGAGCGGACGCGGTAATTCCGATCTGCTCACAGAGGAGATCGTGTCGAGCCACATTCGTTCGCTGCAACCCGATCATTTGTTCGACGTGAAATCCACGGATCAGCACACGGTAAAGCCCTGGTTCAACGGGAAACTCGATTTCTCGCCACCCGTCCGCGACCTGGCGGAGGACGGTTACCCTCTCGTGGGCGGACGGCTGGACTATGTGGACCATCGTGCGGTAGCGGCGCTGGTTTATCAACGGCGGCAACACCTGATTAATGTTTTCGTGTGGCCCGAGGGAAAGGAAACCGGGGAGCCGAAGCGGATGAAGTCCGTGCAGGGTTACAACATGATTGCGTGGGAGGCGAACGGCATGTACCACTGCGCGGTATCGGATTTGAATAGCGGCGAACTCGAACAGTTCACGGAGCTGCTGCGGAAATAGTGTGCCGCGATTAATTTAGAGGAGGGAAGGGGCTGACGGCGGTCAGCCCCGGCAGGTTGCTAACCCGAGCGGGAAGAATGCGCGGTTATGTGCTGATCGGTGGCGGCTCTGAAGCTCGAAGGTTGCGAACTAGAACTTGACGGCGAGAAATAAGAAGAATGCGCATCAGTTCGCTCTTAAATCCTTAAATTCGACCCATTACTGCGAGGATGATCAGAATCAACAGAATCAGCCCAAGCCCGCCGCTTGGGTAGTAGCCCCATCCTGTGCTGTACGGCCAAGCGGGAAGCGCGCCGATCAGGAGCAGTACGAGCACGATGAGCAGGATAGTCCGCATCCAATTCCTCCAGTTTGTCAGTTAGGCCGATCCGTTTCGAACTCACTTCCGGGCTTGCTTGTCACAGAATCGCTTGGCTGTCAGGCCCCAACACAACTTCAAGGCGCTAACAATGTGGCGCAGTATAAGAACGTAGGGGTAGGCGTTCCATGCCGGGAAGTCTGTAAGGACTTAGGGGATTTGCTGTAGCGAATTTTGGCCGAAGCTTGGCCTAGTGAGAAGCGGAATAGGCTTGAACGTCCGCCAATATGCGGTCCAGTTGTGTTCGGGAATAATAGCGCCCGTTGGAAAAGACCGCGGCTATTTTCTGCGTGTTGCCAATATCTTCGAGGGGATTTGCATCGAGGAGAACAAGGTCGGCAATCTTGCCCTTTTCAACCGTTCCCCAATCGCCGTCTTTACCGAGGAACCTTGCCGGGTTGATTGTTGCAGTCTGGAGCGCTTCTATGGGAGTAAAGCCGGCTGCGACGAAGCGCTGCAATTCGAGATGGAGGCTGAAACCGGGGAGAACGTCGACACCGGCTGGAGTATCTGTTCCGGCGAGAAACGGAACGTTGGCCTGGTGGAGTCTCTTGACGATGTCGAGCTCGTGCTCGACGAATTTTTGCCGGACGGGAAGCGGATCGGTATCGAGGTCTTTGATGATTCCGGCCGTAAATTTGGGCCAGCTTTTCTCGCGCCAGAACACGGGCGCATATTTACCGTCCGGATCCTTCGTGACGTCAATAGAGTCAACCAGCCATTGTCCGCGCTCCCAGTAAAGAGTGGGGCATTGCCAGGTTTGATTTTTTGCGAGTAGCTGTATCAGAGCGGCTTCACGCGCCGGGTCGTAAGTCTCAAGAAAACGTCCGGGACCTTTCGGGCCTTTCAAAAGTTCGTCTTCAACGGTCGAACTGCCCTCGAAGATACCAATCAGGTGCTCGAAGCTCTTTTGCCCTGCGTTGGAGGCCTCCGAGCCACGAATTGAATCCGGCACGTGTCCGACAAAGACGATGTTCTGTTTCTTGCACTCATCCGCAATCGCGAAATAAGCATCGCGGGGAACATAGGATTGGATTTTGATGAAATCCACACCTCGGCTTTTTAACATGTCCACCGCGCGGCGGCCGTCATCGGGAGTGGCGATCGCGATGGAGGCAGGGAATTGAGTCTTGGGGCCGTCGAGCATCGGGCCCGCTACGATCATGCGTGGGCCAAGGAGAGATCCCGAGGCTGTGTCGCGACGAGCGGCGAGGATTAAGTCGACGTCGCTGCCCATGTCGCGCACGCCGGTGACTCCGTTGGCGATGAATAGGGGCAAAGTAACTTCCTTCCCACCGGGGACCCAGTCTCCGAAAAAGGTGTGGATGTGCATGTCCCAGAGGCCGGGAATTAGATATTTCCCTGCTCCGTCGATCACGTGCGCCTGTTTGGGGATGTGTAGATGGCCTTTTCCCACATAAGTGATGCGGTTACCGTCGATCACTACGGAGAAGTTTGGCCGCGACGGACCGCCTGTGGTGTCTATGACCGTGACGTTGGTGATGACATAGGGAACGCCGGCCCCCTCGAGGGATTGGGCCCACTGCGGAAGCGCAAATAGCAGCCACACGAGGATTGCAGCGTAGATTTTGTTCATAGGCTCCCCAAGCAGGCGTGATTGTACCCGTGCTTCTGAACCTGAATACAACAAAAAGTCGGTTTTGAGGAGGCGCGATAACCGTGGTGTGACGGAATCCTTTCTCTTCGAGGAATAAAAGGCCATCCGTAGCGGTAGTGGAAAGTGAGTGCCAGCCCTGCCGGCGCTCCATTTTGAATCCTGAGGAGCATGGGGATGAAAACATCCGTGCATCCGACAAACAATGAAATCTCCGAATCCGAAGCGATCCTGCTCGCACAACAGGGCGACGCGGCAGCATTCGAGGTTCTCTATCGGCTGCACAGCCGACGAGTGTTCGCCATATGTCT
>Ga0210401_10006104_pt1 | contig 12302 bp, 18 predicted proteins | sample IncBWH32MmetaG_FD_150866 | JGI IMG/M metagenome (GOLD analysis project Ga0210401, IMG submission 150866) | Forest soil microbial communities from Barre Woods Harvard Forest LTER site, Petersham, Massachusetts, United States - Inc-BW-H-32-M | ecosystem: Environmental > Terrestrial > Soil >... | reverse complement strand
TCGAGGCGTTTGGTTTCAAGTGTCTTGGCCCAATCTGGCTGCCAGGCTATCGTTGGGTGGCCAATGTAGGTCAAGTAGGGGACTATCGCGTAGTGTTGTGGAATTACGAAGTAGACGCTGCTCTGGTCTCCGGTGGGTCCTGATACTACCGTCTCCGATGCTTGTATGGAGCAGTGATCAGTTCCGGCAACAATAGTTCGTGAGTAGGTTGTCGTACCATCTGGAGTCGTTCTGGTCAGTGATGGTATCCAGTTCGGCTCAGGCCCTCCGAGGCCACAAAAGCTGATTCCCCCCGGGTAGGTGTATGAAATGACTCCGCCGGAGGGCAGAGTCATGCTTGCTAATGCGGCGTTTGTGCCGGTCACTCCTCCAGAAGAATCCAATGCGTAAGTGAAGTGATAAGCGGCACCGCTTGGGTAGCTAATAGTATCCACAAGCCCGGCCGTCCCCGTTGAATAATTATAGGTACGATAACTAATCGTAATATTTTGCAGATTTCCGTTGTCGTCGAGATAGGTGATGACGAGCGGTTGACGGCCGCTGTAGTCTGTGCGGTATCCTCCGCCAGTCATCGTTATTTTGGTGTTAACCGTATCTTGTATTAGTGCCGTGAAACTAGTGATGTTGCCAAACGCGTCCGTGTTCGTAGCTCCCCACGGAGCCGCCAAAATATTGCCGTTTGAATCCTGTATTGCGGTTTGTCCATGTGCGCCCGGGGAAATCAGCTTGCCCGAAGGATCAGTCACCGTGCCAACACTGGGCACCGCCGATGTCACGTTGAGCAAATAACCAGAACCATCCGCAGCTTGTGCGGTTAGGCCCTGCACCGTAATTCCAGCGGTCGCACAAGTGTTGCTACTTTCTGCGATGTTTTGAGAATATCCTGGAAAGAGATGGCTGGCGCCGTGCGCGTCCACATAGGTCCAAACGTAGTCCGTGTAGGTCCCGGATCCGGCTACCGCCTCACACGCGTGCGTAAAATTCGTGGACGTCAGACTGCCAGCGCCGGTGACCCCAAAAGTGACCGAGGGGCCGACGTTCAACCAGTGTTGCTTGCCATCTGGAGAGATAACGTACTGAGTCGGCCATCCGGTGTAGTTGTTGAGCGTAAAGTTGAGCGCGGTCCCGTGTCCTCTTCCTGCTTTAGTGAACAGCGGTATCTCCAAGTGAAGACCGAGGGTTCCTACATCAACCGTGTCGGGAAAACCGTCGTATGTCCCGAATTTCTGCGCACCCACTGTTGACTGACTGCGAGTGACCGTAGCGATGAGCAAGGCTAAGCATCCCGCTAGGATCAGGCGGATAGATGAGCGGACTGAGCGCATACAGCCTCCATGGCTTTGGCCCACGGGGTCTCGGCTCCTAGTTGGCAACCGAACGGGATGCGCCGTGGGACATAGTTACTTGTAAAGTAACGAGCGCGGAGTTTAATAACTCTTAATGTTAGACATCAATGGTACTCACGGACAGGGTACGTCGGGACAGGTGGACCTATCGGACGGTACGCGCATTGAGTGCTCAGATTGGAACGCAGCGCGTCAATAAGGCACACATCCGATCTCGCGGCGAAGAGAGGGCGCCGTTTCTCGCGCTCAAAGACGATTCTGGCGCAAAATCTCGTCGAGGCAGGGATCATCGATGGACGTGAAAACCGCACGCCCTCGGATGTGCCAGCGAGCGAAAGCCGTCGTGCTTCAGTTCGAAGAGCCACGCCGGATCATCGAAGGGTTCGAGCGATCTGGCCAGCTTCGCGGGTATAATCGGCGGGAGCACGCGTCTATCATATCAACTGAAGGAGCCTCCCGGCAGGACTCGAACCTGCGACCTCCCCGTGCGTTCAGGGTGCTCTACTGGCGTGACGGTCAGTTTAAGGGCGGTTGGATGGTCCTGATTGCAACGAGACTGATGGAGCGGCCATGAAACTCAATTTGGTGACGCTGGCGGTGGTAATCATCGGCTTATCGCTCTATGCCATGTATGCCCCGCATCTCCCATGGACTACATGGCGCATTGCGGGAATTGCGATTGCAGCGCCAGCATTTCTGTTGCTTGTAGCGGCGCGGATGCAGTTGGGCGGATCATTTTCGGTGCGGGCTAAGGCGACGACGCTGGTGACGACGGGCGTCTACTCGCGCATCCGCAATCCGATTTACTTCTTTGGTGGAATTTACATCCTGGGAATCATCATCTGGATGGGACGTCCGTGGCTGCTACTGATTTTTGCGGTCATGATTCCACTGCAAGTGGTGCGCAGCCGGAATGAAGAACGGGTGCTGACGGAGAAGTTCGGCGCTGCGTATCTCGATTACAAGCAAAAGACTTGGTTCTGATGCGGGTTGTTCGATAGTCAGTCAGTTCGCTTGAACCTATCCCTCAGGATTGGAATTTCTTACAGCACGACTGAAGTCGCGCCGTTTCAAAACCGATCCTGACTGACCCAGTACCGAACTGGAAGCTCAAAGAATCACGCGGCCCTGCCCGGCGCGGGAGATTATAATCACCGACGCGATCAGCAAGGCTGAAGAGATCATGAGGAAGATCGAAAAGAACTACCCAGCCAAGTAGTATTAGGGCCATACGGCGATCACTAAAACCCGAACAAATAACATTGTTCAGCGAGACGCATCGGGCACAGGTCCATATAAGGCTCATCCCGACGCGCGAATCAGCTATTTAATTCTCAAAGACTTTGCCTGCCGCAGGTTGTAACTGCCATGTCCCGCCGCGCAGTACGTAGCTGTTCGTTTCGCTGAACGGCTGGCAGATTTGGTCCGCTGGCTTCGTGGGGTAGACTCGCAATACCACCGCCTTGTTGGCTAGATCGATGACAAGTTGGGAACCGATGTCGCACAGCCCCCTGTTAGTTGTAGCTATTATTTCGCTGCCCGACCAAGAAGTTACTGGATATTCCGTTGTGTCAGAATCCAATCTGCCGATGCTATCAACCGAGGCATCAGTTTCCGTGCACGTTTTCGCGGTTGTCTCGCACCAAATCTTCACGAACGTTGGGTTTGCAAGCTCGCTCCCGGCCTTGCCCGTCGCGGAACGCCAGAAGCCCTGAACAGAAAAGTAGCACGTCCTGGTATTCAGGCAACTAATTGAGAAGGTTGTCTGAGGCTTTTCTATTGGACGCCACACGGAGACTTCGACTTTGGTCGGAGACGCAGCTAACCCTGCCTTGCTATCCTTGCACAGCCTTGCTGACAGAGAACTGCGAAGCTAAGGGCGACGTAAGTCAGTTTCATGGCGCGGCCTTCAGGTGATAGCCAATGGTCCTTCCGTTGGATTCGATGAACTTCGAGACTGATCGAGCGTCAAAATCCACTACGATTCGAAAGATAACCTTAGTCGAAGTATTAAGAGCAGGCGTTTCATTGCCACTTTTATCCGCATGGAAGGAAGTTTCCGCAACCAAATGATGTTTGTCCCAAGTTTGGACGATGTAGGTATTCGTTGAAACGGAAGGCAAATCCTTGCCAAGCGCTTGCACCTCAGTGACGAAGCAGACAGCTTGGCTTTCACCTCGAACAATGGCATCCAGGCTGGTCATCCGTCCGCAAAAAATGCTGACTCCTTCGTGGCTTTCCCACACGCCGGATGCACGCGCAGCGTCATTGTTACCGCTAAACGACTGAGTCGGGAGTTGGGCTTTCGCTAGGGGAGCGAACACGGATGAAAGAGCGAGCGTGATGAGTGCCTTGTTCATTTAGAGTCTCCATCCAAAGTTCAAGACTATCGGCGTTGAGGTAGTGTGGATACGCCCCTTCGAGGGCAAGACAGCAATTAGTTACCTCAATGACGCACTGCGGTACAATACTCACGATGTGGTTGTGGAATTGGGCCGTCCAGAATAAAGAGTGGGTGTTCGGCTTCGGCATCGCCGCATTGGGCGCACTGGGTACCGTGTTGTGGTGGGCCATCAAGAAGTTTTGGAAAACTGATGCGGCTGTCAGCGCCATTCCGGCCAGCGCTACAATTTCTCCGATCATCTCGCCGGTAATCACCAACACCACGCTTCCGGCTGCGCCTACACCTTTGCCACTGGAAGTTGATCCGCCTGCTCCAGCGGCTGCGACCAGCAGTAAACCCAACTTGTGCGTCGAAGGGATCAAGGCACCGAGAATTTATCTTCAAGGCGATGTCTGGACGATGAGGCCGAAGTCTGGCGGATGGGAGCGACAGGACCGTTACCGCGCAATTCTCGCGCCCGTTAGCAACGTTCCGACCGACGAAGCGCACACCGTGAAGGCAGCGATAAGGGCTGCAATCAGGATGGACTACGGTGGAAGGGTGCGTACTTATTCTCCGCTCCCGTGGCTGGAAGAGTTCACCAACTTGGTGTACCTGGAGACATGGGCGACGAAGACCGTTGTACTGGCCGTGGGAGAGGACTCCAAAACTGGGACTTGGAGTTTCGTACTGAATCAGAGGAAGGACTACACCGGAAGTAGTGCGGTGTCGGAGATGGACTGGACGAACCAGTGTCCCATGCCATCTGATCTTCCGTTCGAAGTTTTGATGATCGATATGAACAGTGAAGCGATACTGGCGAAGTTCGAGTACATCTGGACGTTTGATGCAGTCAACAACTGGCCTATTTTAAAGTCCGTCGATTAAGCCATTGAGGAACCCATGATCCAAACCGAACCTGCATCGAGAGAATCCGCTGAAGCCGTTGAATCGAAGTTGAGGGGGCACCGCAAGGACTTTCGCAGGAGATGAATATCGTGGAATGTTGTTGGGCAGAATCCCTCGGTAACTGTAGTGAGAAATTGACTAGGGAGCATGTCGTCAGTGAAGGAATGTTTCCAGATCAGATCATTCGTGTTAAGGGTCTGTCCTGGTGCCTCGAAGAGTTCAAAGAAATGAATATCAATAACTTTGTCAAGAAGGTTCTGTGCAAGCACCACAACAGTTCCCTCACCGATGTCGATCAAGCGGGTAGTACGGCGATGAAAGTTTTTCGCGATGAAATAAGGTTTAAAGACGCTCGTAACGCCATGAAGCCCCGCCGCTGGTTGATAGAGACGTTTCAGATTGATGGCCGAGGACTTGAGCGTTGGTGCTTGAAGACTCTAATCAATGTTGGCGCGGAGGGAGAATACAGAATTGGGAGAGATTCAGATTCGGTGGGTAGACCGTCCGCACGGCTTGTGAGAATTACCTTCGGTCAAGAACACTTCAAACCACGCGCCGGGCTATATGGTGTCGCGCGGACTGGCCAGAATTTAGATATAGTCGATGGCTTCAGATTGATTCCCTATATCGACCGTGGCGGGACTCTTTTGGGAGGATTGTTCGGAATTCACGGCTACCAGTTCATGTTGTACGTCGAAGACAGCGGCCTAGCACAAAGCGTATTGATTCCTGATTTCAATGGTGGACCAGATTTTCTCGCTGAGACTTTGTATCCGCTCAAGGGTTTGAATTTTATGATTGGAAAGCATAAATCTCATGTCTTCAAATTTGTTTATTCGTAGGTCGCGGTCCTGCTTTTCCTGATTCCTTGGAAGGTCGTCGAAAAGACCCGATGGGCCATTCGGACGCCCGAAGAAAGAAGTTGTGATGCCTGAGAAAAGCCATTCCTTCTGGCGGTTCGGGGGACGCTTAGACAAGATTAACTGGCTCATAGGAATACTCTTTGCACTGTCCTTCTCTCGGCCAACCGGGGAATACAGGTCGTTTCCCTGAAGCACTCGGAGCCGCCATAGGACAAACTGCCTTTGTCGCCGTCGTTCTGTTCATCATCTTCAAGATCATCTCAGCTATAAAGAGGCGCAACGGCTAGAATTGACATCGCATACGGCCTCATAATCTTGAAGATCGACCCGGAGCAGATCATCCGCGAGGTTCGATGAAGTCCGTCGTAAGCCATCGAGGACCCATGATCCAATCTCAACCGGAGAACATCGAGCAAATCCGCGAGCGCCTAAATGGGAAAAGACGATCTACATGTACATTGGAGATAGGTCAATGTCCATCTTTGCCGCCGCGTGCTTAGTCCTCGCGTTCGTCCTCAGGGCTGTAGTGCCTCGGACATCGTATCGTTGGCCTATAGGTAATCACTACTATCGCGCAGATACGATTCTATTTTGGGCGTTTCTAGTCGCGGGACTCGTCATCGCCGGGATAGTGATGCTCAAGCTTTTGTTGCGCGGCCAACTCATACAATGAAACCACTACGCAAGATGAGCGATAGCGATCTCCTTTCGTTCCGCATTGTCGATGACGATGGCAAGGAGCGGAAGGTACATGTCATTGAGCGACTTGCGAACGAACCTCCGAAGACGGAGTAACGGCGGTCTACTTCCCCATATCCGAGAAAACCTCTTCAAGGTTGGCGCGTGGAATCTCAGAGTCTTGATTTGACGCGCTAAGCGCACGGCATTGAATGTTGGCACCTTGGGCTGTGCTGAGGTGCTCCTTCACTTCTTCTGTGCCTCATCTATCTTGCTCTTCGTCTCCAAATTAGACGCTTGTATCCGTGACTCTTTGTTCAAGAGAAGCTTCTCTTTCCACTTTCTGTCAGTACCTTCGACCTCAAGCTCCAGAGCGTACCCGCTGACACGTCCCTTGACATGGACGTTCTCCAAACGAGACTCAGTGGGGGTCAGCGCTTGATTCGATAAACCTGAACACCATAATCATGCGTAGTACTTTCTACTGGAGCAACAAAGGCGCAGAATCCGGTGGAGTCCGGTCGAAGCTCAAGTCGTGTGAATTCACCATCCTCCCAAAAGCCAATCCAAGCCCCAGCCAATTCCTCTGGTTTTGGTGGTCTTTCTTTTTTGTCAAGCACTTGCGCATCAAGCTCGCTGACTAGCAACACGCTTCCAAGAAGCGCAAAGACCCCTAAGACCAAAACTCTGAATCTCATGGTTGACCTCGCATGCAAACGAGATAATACCGAGGTTTGAGCCGGAAGGTGTTCACAAACAGTTTTCAGTGTAAGTTCCTAATTAACGCGACACATGCCTTAGACGGTCCGTCTATTTGCCTATGTCTGAGAAAAGCTCTTCAACAGCGGCGCGTGGAATCTCCGTCTCTGCAACATAAAGCTGCGTGGTGCGGATGTCAGCATGTCCCAGCAGATGCTGCGCGTTGACTATGCCGTTTGTCTGATTCCATTCCGTAGCAAAAATCAATCAGAGAATCCGAAAGAGACGCAAAAGGTGTATCGTCACGGCAAAAATCCCAATGCACTCCGCCAAAAGGAAGATTTTGACCGGCCAAGACCTCGCAACGGATAAACCGACGAGGGTCAGTACAATGGGCACAACGGAGTATACAAACCACGCGACAAGCGAAGGCTGGCCGTAAGACGGAGTGAGTCCGCCAATCAGCCCAACCCCGACAAGAATGGCTGCCAACAGACCCATACCCAGCGCGATTAGCACAGATTTGGCTATGGCGTTCATTACCTCAGCTTAGTTCAAGTACCTCACGGGTCTACTTCCCAACATCTGAGAAAAGTTCTTCAACAGCAGCGCGTGGAATCTCCGTCTGCCGACTTAGCGGTGTGGCAACAGTGCCGACGTAGCGATTGCGGCGAACAGAGTGGTTCGATAACAACTCTCCTCCGTGGGTGTTCAATATTGAACACGCGTTGTAGTCCCCGGGTACGTCAGCGTACCAACTACTAAATTACTTGTATTTGTACCTCCGCGCACTAACATATCCGTTTACTTTTCCGAGGTCGGAAGGGAACGACATGAACACATCTTACGAATGGATGAAGCTCTACGAAGCCGCCGTACTAGAAACGAACCGTGAAGCGTTGCCTCAGCGAATCGAAGCCGCGCAGAATGCCATCGGGCAGCGTGTGATAACGCTTGCCCTTGATGAGGCGGAACGACGCGCCGTCGTTAAGAGCCTCAACGCTCTAGCCATTCTCAAATGTGAAAGAAGGCCCCTGTGTGTCTGCTATCAGTGCCTCGACGCAAATGACCTCATTACTCCGTTAAACGGGAAAACTTTTATAGCCAAAACCGGGGTGGGAGAAATCTCGGTGACGCTACACATGAGATGCGTGAACGCGTGGGCAGACGCAAACAGTTTTCAGGCGCTTGTACCGCTACGAAGATCACACGCTGCGGGGCGGTGATTCTCGCTGGGAAGCGTGCCAAGAATTAGTTATTTAGTCGATAGAGGGTGGATGAGGCGCGGGTATGATCCAGTTCGAGCCCGACGACATTGAGAGAATCCGGGAACGCGTCCATCGGATGAGCGACATCGAACTCTTGCGCTTCGGGCAGGCCGCGCGGTACTTGGCTGATCCGAAGAACAACGCAGGCGAGCCGAACCCTTCATTCCAAATTCAACTGGACGAGGCGAGGTTAGAGTGGAAACGTCGACACGCCAAGTTGCCGCTCAGTGCGAGCCTCTGAGGAAACAAGGAGTTGAAGATGGAGATGGAGCCTATCTATCAAAGGGATCGGCGTGTGAAGCAGAAATCAACGGGGAGGGTGGGTACAATCAAATCCTTCGGCGGCGAACATCCAACGACTGGCACGCGCTTTTACTATGTGCTGTTTGAGGGGGGAGACTCAATACGCGGCGGTGGCCGAGAGTGACCTTCAGGCTGTTTGATTGACCTCGGCGTAACGGCAAATTGGCATAAAATTGGCGTACCAAAGCGTGGATTCAGTCGATTGAGTGGATTCACGGCATTGAAAATACGCAACTTGCTGATTCTACTGGCGACTTCATCCTCTAGAATGAATACTTACAAAAAACACAGGGGAGGGTGATTACGGTTAACCAGGACAACACGGAAGGCTAAGACGCTTAGGAAAGCTCAGGAGTCGGCATCGGCGCAGAAGGCTTGCGTAAACGGAACCAGGCGAACAGGGCCAAGAAGGCGAAGAAGGCGCCAATCGAGTCGAGCAGGGAATCGTACGGTGAAGCGGTGCGGCTGGCGACGAATGCCTGGTGGATCTCGTCGAGGCACGAGTAGCACGCGGCGATCACCAGCGCCGTGAGTCCCCAGGACCAGTGCCAGCCTTTGCGCACGCCGCGCACGGCTCGATACAACAATAAACAGAAAATGAAGTACTCGGTGAAGTGGGCAGACTTGCGAATAATGTGGTGGATGAAATCGATTTGTTGTCCGGACAGCGATGGAACTAGCCAGTGGATGACCGGCTCGAAAAACCACGCCGTATGATCGGCCGAGAAAGTATCCGTGGATAGAAAGAAAATCAGGCAGGCCCAGAGCACGGCAGGCCACCAGGTGCGCAGCCAAGTTGGGACAAGCAAGCCGCCAAGGCGCGGCTGCATTTCGGGCAGTTGAGGCGCGGGCCGCGGGTTGCGCCAGGGTTGTTCGGACACGGTTCTTGTTCTCCAGAGAAGCTGCAGCGCCACGAATACTTCGCCCGGCGCTACGGGTTCGGCAGATCTATTTTAGCTGTTCGGTTGGAGCAAGTGTCATGAGGAAAGGGGATTGTTGCTATCCGATTGTTACTGTCGAGGTAGCAGAAACACCGCAGATCAGGGTAAACAAGAGTGCCCGTGCTACCTACTCCATGCGGTAGTTGGGAGCTTCGCGGGTGATGATCACATCGTGCACATGGCTTTCGCGCAGCCCCGCGGAGGTGATGCGTACGAAGCGGCCGTTGGTCTTTAGCTCGGCAAGCGTTGGAGCGCCCACATACCCCATGCCGCTCTTTAGCCCGCCGACCAACTGGTCGGTGAGCGCACCTAGAGAGCCTTTGTACGGCACGCGGCCTTCGACGCCTTCGGGAACGGACTTGCCGCGCTCGCGGCCGGAGTCGTCTTGCACCGTGGCATAGCGGTCGGAGCCGGCGTCCATGGCGGCGGTTGAGCCCATGCCGCGGTAGGACTTGAAGGTACGGCCCTGATAGAGAATGGTTTCGCCAGGCGATTCCTCGGTGCCGGCAAAGAGGCTGCCGATCATCACGCAGGACGCGCCCGCGGCGATGGCCTTGGTGATGTCGCCGGAAAATTTGATGCCGCCGTCGGCGATGATGGGGACGCCAGTGCCTTCCGCCGCGCGCGACGCTTCGATGATGGCGGTGAGTTGCGGAACGCCAGCGCCGGTGACCACACGCGTGGTGCAGATTGATCCGGGACCGATGCCGACCTTCAGGCCGTCAATGCCCAGCGAGATCAAATCTTTTGCGCCTTCGTAGGTGGCCACGTTTCCGGCGATGATTTGGATTTCCGGAAGCCGGTGCTTGATCGCTTTGATGGCTTCCATGACGCGCTGGGAGTGACCGTGAGCGGTATCGATCGCGAGAACATCTGCCTTGGTCTTGGCCATCTCGACAGCGCGCTCCAGAAAGTCGCCGGTGGCGCCCACTGCTGCTCCTACTCGCAGGCGGCCATGGTCGTCTTTCGCGGCGCGCGGATATTCGAGCTTTTTCTGGATGTCTTTTACGGTGATCAGGCCCTTGAGGTTGAAATCAGAATCGACGACCAGGAGTTTTTCGATGCGATGCTTCTGCAGGATGCGCTCAGCTTCGTCAAGAGTGGTACCGACGGGAACGGTGATGAGATTGTCTTTCGTCATCACCGAACTGACCAGCTGGTTGTGATTTTTCTCAAAGCGAAGATCGCGGTTGGTCAGGATGCCGGTAAGGCGGGAGCCGCGCGTGACGGGAAGTCCAGAGATACGGTACTTCTCCATGATTTCAAGGGCTTGGCGCAGAGTAATGTCGGGAGAAATGGTGACCGGATCGACGATCATTCCGCTTTCCGAGCGCTTGACGCGGTCGACTTCCTCCGCCTGCCGGTCGATGGTCATGTTGCGGTGAATGAGGCCGATGCCCCCCTGGCGGGCGATAGCCATGGCCAAATTGGACTCGGTGACGGTATCCATCGCGGCCGAAGCCAGCGGAATATTCAGTGAGAGTTTGCGCGTGAAACAGGTGCGCGTGTCTACCTCAGTCGGCAAGATCGAAGACTTGCCGGGCAGCAGCAGCACGTCGTCAAAGGTAAGGCCTTCGGGAATTGGACCGTCGATCATTCCATCCTCGCATTAGGAAATTGGGCGCAGGCAGATTTCGCGCCACAGGAGTGCACATAAAACAGCGCAGCCCAGCGGGTGCCCGCTGGGCTGTAAAAGAAATTCATCGAATCGAAAAAATGCGTCACCGTGAAACTTAATTGTAGCGGCAGGGGCGTTGAGGGTCAAGCCGCGGCGCAGGATAGCGAAAATGAGCGCGGAGCAGCGAAAATCAGTGCGTCGAGTTCCGCCGGCCTTTCGTTAAGGATTGTTCGACTGGCCTGCGGCGAGGGCAGCGGCGAGTTCCTCGTACATGTGGTCGGATACGTCTGGACCAGGCTGCTTGGCGATGATGACATCGAAGATGGGATAGAGAAATCGGCCGTACTTTTCGAGCGTGGCGGCGTCCCGAGTGGCAATAGCGGCCTCGATGGATTTTTCGGTGGCCGGCGTGATGAGCTCGATGCGGCCAACAAAGACGCGCGCGAGCTGAGTGGGAGCAGGATTGATGGAGAGAGGAAGAATCGAGTCGAGGTACGGGCGCGGGACAATGTAGATGAGGCGGCTGCCTTCCTCAAACCAGGAGTCGCCCCAGGTTTCGAGCATCGCATGAGCTTCGTCGCGATAGAGGCCCTGACTGGCTAGGATGTCTTCGAGGTCGGCGCGCAGAGACTCGAACGTGCCGCTGACCGCTGGGGTTTCGAGAAGCATGTGATCCGAAGGCGCGGTGACTATGTGATAGCCAAGCTTGTTGCCGCGGCGCTCAAAAACGATGAGCGCAGGAATGGGCTGCCCGGCCTGATTGTCGAACAAGATTCCACCGGTGGGCAGAACCTTAGCGGACAGAGGAAGCGAAACCGTTGAGACGCCTCGATAGAAAAGAAATTTTTCGTGTTGCTGGCCGGCCGGCGCTTGCACAGAGAGAGGAGTCGCGGAGGTTTCGCGCGCGGCGTAGTAGCGGCTGGCAGCTTTTTCTTGAGGAAACTCCGCACTGGAATTGGGTGCGACGGTGATGGAATCCCAAGCAACGCTGCCGTCGTCATGTGGTTGGTAGAGAGCATCGGAAGCGATGGGAGTGGAAGGCTGAAGGCGGCTCGTGTGAGGATACCACTCGGTGATGAAGCCTTTGGAGAAGGAAACGTGCACGGAAACCGAGGTTTCCCGAGACACGTAGAAATAGATGACGGGGGTCTCCATGCGGACCGTGCCGCGGAGAACGCTTTTGGGGAAGCCGCGAAAGTGTTCGACGAAAGTCGGCAGCTCCGGCTTACCAACGAGATCGACCGGCAACCATTCGACCGGCTGGCCATCCGCTCCGGCGATTGCGGTGAAAGTG
>Ga0210401_10006103_pt1 | contig 12306 bp, 10 predicted proteins | sample IncBWH32MmetaG_FD_150866 | JGI IMG/M metagenome (GOLD analysis project Ga0210401, IMG submission 150866) | Forest soil microbial communities from Barre Woods Harvard Forest LTER site, Petersham, Massachusetts, United States - Inc-BW-H-32-M | ecosystem: Environmental > Terrestrial > Soil >... | reverse complement strand
CCGGCTGTCGATCTCCCAGACCAGCCGCTGGCGCTTTTCCCGGTCTGGTTCGGCGGATTGCCGCCGGAACGCGGTTTCGAGCTCGCGATTGCAGTAGCCGGTGAAGTTGCGGTCGGAGTCGCAGGCGTAGCTTTCGTAGAATTGCTGGTCGGGGTCGTCGACCACCGCGGTGCCGGTGTTTTCCATCCCGACCATGTAGTCGCGCCGGGTGACCTTCGGGTTCCAGTTGGCGGTCTCGACGATGTCGAGTTCGCCAGCGATGTAGATCTCCTTCAGCTGATCGATCAGCATGACCGCGGGGTCGCGATACAGCGGGATGTTGCGCGTCGCCACCTTGACCGCGAGCCGGTTGTCCGGCCCGTAGCCGAGGCGCTGCATGATGGCGCGCGCCTCGGCGCGGCTCTTGCCGACGTCGGGATCGTAGCCGGGCAATTGCTTCAGCCGGTCGGGCGGCAGGCCCCACAACCCCTCGGGCGGCGGCAGCATCGCCCCGCCGCTGTCGGCCTGACCCTCGCTCAGCACATCGATAAAGGATTTGCGATCGAGCGTCAGCGCCATGGCCCGCCGCAGATCGGGATTGTCGAAGGGCGGCGCCTCGCGGTTGACGATCAGCGTGCTGGCGACGCCGCGCGGCCGCAACTCGCAGATCGCATCGGGCGCCTGGCTCCTGATGTCCTTCAAGAGCGGCACGGTCACCTCATACGGAAAGGTCATGTCGAGCTGGCCGGCGACAAAGGCGAGCAGCGCCGTCGAGCGGTTGGGAATGATCCGCCATTCGATGCCGTCGAGATAGGGCCGGCCCGGCCTCCAGTAATCGGGGTTGCGGGCCAGGCGGATCGACTCGTTCGGCTTGTAGGAGACGAATTTGAACGGGCCGGTGCCGATCGGATGCTGGCGCATCTCCTGTGGCGGCACATGGCAGGGATAGACCGGCGAATAACCGGAAGCGAGCAGCGCGATAAAGGCGGGCTGCGGCTGCTTCAGGTGAAAGGTCGCCTCGTAGGCGCCGTTGGTGGTGACCCGATCGAGGTTCCAGTACCACGGCTTGCGGGGATTGATGCGGAACCTGGCCGGCGATTTGCCGAGCAGCATGTCCCAGGTGCACCGGACATCCTCGGCGGTGAAAGGTTTCCCGTCATGCCAATGGACGCCCTCGCGCAGGCGAAAGGTCAGCGCGGCGCCGTCGGCGCTCCACGACCAGCTCGCCGCGAGATCGGGGACGATCGATTGCAGCGTGTTCTGCGGCACATGCTGGTCGAAGATCACGAGATTGCCGAACACCGCCATCATCGGCGCGACGGTCGAGATCGTCACTTCCTCGAGGGTGGACATGCTGGCCGGGCTGTCGCGATGGGCAATCCGCAGCACCCCGCCCGATTCCTGCCCGGCGGCACTTCCGATCATCAGCGCCAGCAGCAGCGGCCCCGCCAGCATCGGGAAACGCCGCAGGAGGTTCACTGACGACCCCGGCGCTTCTGCACTGCCGTTTACGCCGCCCTCGCGTCCTCCAGCACCATAGCGGCGCATTTCTCGCCGATCATGATCGAAGGCGCGTTGGTGTTGCCGCCGGGGACCTGCGGCATGATCGAAGCATCGGCGACGCGCAGCCGCTCGATGCCGTGCACCCTGAGGCGCGGATCGACCACCGCCGTCGCATCGGTCTCCGGGCCCATCTTGCAGGTGCCGACCGGATGCTGGTTGGTGACGCCGCGCACGCGGATCTCCTCGATCAGCTGGTCGTCGCTCTCACACTCCGCGCCGGGGATCACTTCCTCCATCACGAACGGCTTCAGCGCCGGCTGGGCCGCGATCTGGCGCGACAGGCGCGTGCCATAAATCAGCGCCTGGAAATCGTAGTCGCTGGCGAGGAAGTTGAACTGGATCGCCGGCGGCGCCAGCGGGTCGGGGCTCTTGAGCCTGACCGTGCCACGTCCCTCCGGGCGCAGATGCACCGGGGAGAGGGTGAAGGCCGAGAACGGATGCGGCTTGATGCCGCTCCGCTGCCGCTCGTAGGCGCTCCAGCCGAACATGTTGATCTGCAGGTCGGGCTGGTCGAGGCGCGGGTCGCTCTTGACGAAGGCGCCGGCATAAATCCCGGCATTCGACAGATGGCCAGAGCGGGTCAGCGCATATTGCACGCCAGCCTTCAGCTTTTCCACCGCGCTATTCGCCAGATCGTTGATCGTGATCGGCTGCGAGCAGCGCCATACCAGGTAGGTGTTGAAATGGTCGTGCAGATGGGCGCCGACCCCGGGCATATTGCGCACCACCGGGACGCCGACCTGTTGCAGCACGGCCGCCGGTCCCAGCCCCGACAATTGCAGGAGTTGCGGCGAGCCATAGACCCCGCCGGAGACGACGATCTCGCCCCGGCACGTCGCGGTGCGAAGACCCTCGGGGGTGTGGTATTCGACGCCGACCGCGCGGCCGTCCTCGATCAGGATGCGGGTCGCCTGCGCGTTGGTGGCGATCGTCAGGTTGGCGCGGGTTCGCGCCGGACGCAGATAGGCCTTCGCCGCGCTCCAGCGCCGGCGGTTGGCGGTCGTCGTCTGGTAATAGCCGACGCCCTCCTGCCTGGCGCCGTTGAAATCGGGGTTCTCGGGGATGCCGGCCTCGACCGCGGCCTGCACCATCGCGTCGCCCAGCGGGCAGCGCACCGGGTTCGACACGTTCAGCGGACCGCCGACACCGTGGAAATCGTCGGCGCCGCGCTCCTGGTTTTCCGCCTTCTTGAAGAACGGCAGCACACTCTCCCAATCCCAGCCCTCGCAGCCGCGCTGGCGCCAGTTGTCGTAATCGGTCGGCGTGCCGCGCATATAGACCATGCCGTTGATCGAGCTGGTGCCGCCCAGCACCTTGCCGCGCGGCACATAGAGGATGCGGCCGTTGAGTTGCGGCTCGGGCTCGCTGTCGAACATCCAGTTCACCCGGGGATCGGTATAAGTCTTCGTATAGCCGAGCGGGATGTGGATCCACGGGTTGCGGTCGGGCGGGCCGGCCTCGAGCAGCAGCACCCGGTATTTGCCGGATTCGCTGAGCCGCGCCGCGACCGGGCAGCCGGCCGAACCGGCGCCGGTCACGATGAAATCGAAAGTCTCTGCTGCGCCTGTCACAATATGCCCCTGGGTTGGTGTCGCTTTTCTGCAAGCCTGGCGGTCACGATAACGAAAGCCGGAATGATCGGGAAGGCCGTGGGCCGCGGCCCGCATCCGCGTCCCGGCGAAAGCCGGGGCCCACCCATCGAGCGACGGAACGGCTGAAAAGTGGGTCCCGGCTTTCGCCGGGACGGCGGTTTAGGGTGAATGCGTTACGCCTAACCCACGCTGGGCTATGTTGCCGCGATGATCGTCGGGCGCCTCGTCGGCTGGGTACTGCTGCTCCTCGGGCTGGCGGTGCTGCTGCGCGACGGGCTGGTGCGGCTCGACACCGGGCGCTGGGTGCCGCTCGCGGTCGGCGATGTGCGCGGCTGGAGCGAGGGCGTTCCCGAGATCGCGCTGGCGCTGTGGATCACGCCGCCGCTGATCGTGCTCGGCCTCGCGCTGATGCTGGTGTTTCGCCGCCGCGATCAGCAACGCGAGCGTCGTCGCCGGCGGCGCGGCGGGTTCAGGGATCGCCCATTCTGAGCGCGGCGATGAAGGCCGATTGCGGGATGTCGACCTTGCCGAACTGGCGCATCCGCTTTTTGCCTTCCTTCTGCTTTTCCAACAGCTTGCGCTTGCGGGTCACGTCGCCGCCATAGCATTTGGCGAGGACGTCCTTGCGCAAGGCCTTGACGGTCTCGCGGGCGACGACGCGGCCGCCGAGCGCCGCCTGGATCGCGACCTGGAACAATTGCCGCGGGATCAGGTCCTTCAGCCGCTCGCACAAGGCGCGGCCGCGCCGCTCGGCTTCGGCGCGATGGACGATGACCGACAAGGCGTCGACCGGCTCGCCGTTGATCAGGATGTTCATCAGCACCAGGTCGCCCTCGTCGTAGCCGGCGATCTGGTAATCGAAGCTGGCATAGCCGCGGCTGACCGATTTCAGGCGGTCGTAGAAATCGAACACCACCTCGTTCAATGGCAGGCGATAGACCACCATCGCGCGGTTGCCGGCATAGGTCAGGTCCTGCTGCATGCCGCGCCGCTCCTCGCACAGCGCCAGCACCGTGCCGAGATAGGCGTCGGGCAGCAGGATCGTCGCCTTGATCCACGGTTCCTCGATGTGGTCGATCCTGACCGGGTCGGGCATGTCGGCCGGGTTGTGCAGGTCGAGCAGCCGGCCGTTGGTCAGATGCACCCGGTAGACCACCGACGGCGCGGTGGTGATCAGGTCGAGGTCGAATTCGCGCTGCAGCCGCTCCTGGATGATTTCGAGGTGCAACAGGCCGAGAAAGCCGCAGCGGAAACCGAAGCCGAGCGCCGCCGAGGTTTCCGGCTCATAAATGAAGCTGGCGTCGTTGAGGCGCAGTCTGGCGAGGCTGTCGCGCAGCCGCTCGTAATCGGCCGCATCGGTCGGAAACAGACCGCAGAACACCACCGGCTGGACCGGCTGGAAGCCGGGCAAGGGCTCGGCGGCCGGGCGGCGGTCCTCGGTGATCGTGTCGCCGACCCGGCAATCGGCGACGGTCTTGATGCTGGCGGTGATGAAGCCGATCTCGCCGGGGCCCAGTTCCGGCGCGGCGACGCCTTTCGGGGTGAAGACGCCGACCCGCTCGACGGTGTGCGAGGCGCCGGTCGCCATCAGCCTGATCTTCTGGCCGGGGACGAGACGCCCGTCCTTGACCCGCACCAGGATGACGACGCCGAGATAGGGGTCGTACCAGCTGTCGACCAGCAGGGCCTTCAACGGCGCCGCGGCGTCGCCCGCGGGCGGCGGCAGCCGAGTCACCAGGGCTTCCAGCACCTCCTCGATGCCGAGCCCGGTCTTGGCCGAGATCAGCAACGCGTCTTCGGCGTCGAGCCCGATCACATCCTCGATCTGCTCCTTGACCCGGTCGGGCTCGGCGGCGGGCAGGTCGATCTTGTTCAACACCGGCACGATCTCATGGCCGGCGGCGACCGCCTGATAGACATTGGCGAGGGTCTGCGCCTCGACCCCCTGGCTGGCGTCGACGACCAAGAGCGAGCCTTCGCAGGCGGCCAAGGAGCGGCTGACCTCATAGGCAAAATCGACATGGCCGGGGGTGTCCATCAGATTGAGGACGTAATCCCGGCCGTCGCGGGCATGGTAGTCGAGCCGCACGGTCTGCGCCTTGATGGTGATGCCGCGCTCGCGCTCGATCTCCATCGTGTCGAGTACCTGCTCGCGCATCTCGCGCGCCTCGAGCCCGCCGCAGGCCTGGATCAGCCGGTCGGCCAGGGTCGACTTGCCGTGGTCGATATGGGCGATGATCGCGAAGTTGCGGATCTGGCTGAGCGGCGTTGTCATGATGCTCCGGCGGGTGCCGCCGGAACATAAGGTCGCCCCGGCCCCGGATCAACGCGGCGGGCTGGCGCCGTCACAAAGCCGCGATCGGAATGGCGAGCGAGCGGGCGGCGGCGATGAGCCGGCCGTCATAGCTCGCCAACTCGACCGGTTCGCCGGTGCTGCGCAGAAATTCCATCGTCGCGAGATGCAACGCATCCAAAGTGCGAAGCGAAACAGGCCACGGCTCCAACGCTCTCGCCAATGCGCGTTGGCCCATTTCCGTCAGATTTATCCGGGCCAGCAGGCCGCCTGCCCGCTCGCCGTGAGAGGTTGTCAACCCGTGTGCGTGGATCCGGTTCCAGACCTCGTAAGCCAGCAGGCGACTCGAAGCCAGGTCCTCGTCCCACAGCGTCGCGGGCGGCACTCGGCGCTCGGCCAACAAGTCGGCGAGCAATACCGAGCTGTCGACGTAGATCACACGCGATCTTCCCGGTCGTGATCGAGATCGGCCAGCAACTGTTCCAAAGTGTAGCCGGGTATCGGCTTGCGTGGCGGCAACGGGGCGAACGGTCGCTTGGCCGGAGTGATCCAGCCCTCGCGAACGCCGCGCTCGATGACGCTCTCATGTCTAGGCTGCTGCGGCGGCACGATTTCGGCCACGACCCGGTTGCGGTCGGTGATCACCACGGTCTCGCCGGCAGCGGCCAACCGGACATACTCGCTGAGCTTGTTCTTCAGGATTTTCAGACCAACCGTGCGCATCCCCGAGACGTAGCCACCAGAGGCTCCCTTGTCAATTCGCCAGGAGCAGAAATCGGCACGTTGGTGCGAGAGGGAGGACAACCTTCAGTTGAACGGCTCGATTCATCCACCTGATAATACAGGTGATTTACAGGTGGATTTCTCGGCATGGTTGAATAGCCTCCCTCGCGCGACCGGGAATGCCACGCGCATCGCGCGCGCTCGGCAGGCGCGCAACATCCGCCGGCCTGTTCCGCCTGCTTCTGCAGGGAATTTGCAGGCACGCCTCCTCGTCTCCCTATCTTGCGGACGCTGCCACACCATTATGGCGATTTTATCGTCGACCTGAACCGGTCTGCCGTTGAATATCCGCCTCTTACCATATATCGTGCCTTGCGTACATAACCACTACTAATTGGGCTTCCATGTCGATCTACAATGAACTCGCTTCGCTAGCAGCCAACCAGGATAACCAAGAGGACGAATTTTATCGGATCGCCAGCTGGTTCCCGCACCGGCTGCTTGCCGCGATGGAAAATCGGTTAGGCAGCCCGGCGGGCTCGTTGAAGCTAGTTACCCCAGATCTTCAGGAGAACCCTTGGGATTGGAAGGACTGGTCTGGGCGATTACGCGGAACCGATTTAGATGACGAAAGCCTTTTTATTATTTGTGTTTCAATAAGGCTTGACCACGGAACCCCGCTCCGCGGCTTTACGCAAATTTTCCCTGCATTCGCATTTCGCCCGGTTCATGGCAGAATTCTAGTTCACTTGCTGGGGCGATTACCTGATGGAGGATTTGAAAAGAAGAACCAGTCAATTGTCGCTGATAATGAAGAATCCTTTGGCCCCCTTCTTGACGATTGCGTGGATCTCTGCCGTCAGGCCTTCAGATTTGATCCCTTTGCCGAAAGCCCAAACCCAAAGCCGATCGGCTTCGACATAAACACCCAGGCTCATAGAATACCCCGTCCGGCAGGCGCGTAGGTCGGCTTAGCCAGATTAACGGGCGCGCGTCTATGTCGATAGACCCGACAATACCAACATGGCTGTCGAACCCGTCGGCACCGGCGTGGGCGCAAGCAATTTTCGCCGCTTTCGCCATTATCGGCGCCGTGTGGGTATCCGCGTGGCAGCGGTCGCGTTCACTTCGGGACGCTGAAAAGGCAAAAGTACGCGAAGAAAAGGAACACCTTAGAAGCTTGGCCGCAGGCTTGAAAGAGGAGATCGGAGCGGCTCTGGACGCAGCTACGCGTCAGCAATCAAGCATCGAACGTGCGCTCAGCCAAGTAAAAATAGCAGTTGAGGCCGGTGCAACAATAGCGTGTACCGCAATTCGAGCGGGCTCAATGGTGCTCACCGACGCGATTATCTATCGCCAGGCAGCGGCGGAGGTCGGTCGGCTGCCAACGGATCTCATAAAGCTGGTTGTTCGGTTTTATACGGGAGCCCTCGAGATGGGGCGGCTCGCCGATGGTGCCCCGACCGCTCTCGAAGCATATGAGGTCCTTCGTGGACTTGGACCTGGGTTCAGGACGACGGCGGCATTGGTGATCAGAGCCCTCGATAAGTTTGAGGCTTGCGGTTTTGCAGCAGACGCTGACATTCGCTTGAACCGGGAGGAGGTGAAGGAGCTTGCGGCAAAGATGGGCTATCCTCTTGAAGAGGTGATGAAGCGATATGGCCCCCGCCCGTAACTAGGTCTCCGTAGCTTTCAAAGGCGCGCCGCTTGCCCCTCTCCGCTGCGCCCGGCAGGATGCGGAGAGTCGGAGTAAGCGCGGGCTCGGCGGCCCATCGAGCGGAGAATCATGCGATGAACGGTGCGGAAAGCCTGGTGCGGACCTTGGTCGGCGGCGGCGTCAATGTGTGCTTCGCCAATCCCGGCACCTCGGAGATGCATTTTGTCGCGGCGCTCGACCGGGTCGACGGCATGCGCTGCGTGTTGGGCCTGTTCGAGGGGGTGGTAACCGGCGCCGCCGACGGCTATTACCGGATGGCTGACAACCCGGCGGCGACCCTGCTGCATCTCGGGCCGGGGCTCGCCAACGGGCTCGCCAATATCCACAACGCCAACAAGGCCGGCTCGGGGATGGTCAACATCATCGGCGACCATGCCACCTATCACCGGCAATACGACGCGCCCTTGACTTCCGACATCGAGGGGCTGGCGCGGCCCAATTCGCACTGGGTCAAGACCTCGCCCGACGCGATGGCGATCGCCACGGACGGCGCCTTGGCGATCGCCGCGGCGCGGACGCCGCCGGGCCAGATCGCCAGCCTGATCCTGCCGGCCGACACCGCGTGGAACGACGGCTCGGGGCCGGTCGCGGTGCCGCCGGCGATGCTGCACGCGGCGCCGTCGCGCGAGGCGGTCGATGAGGCAGCGCGGGCGCTGCGCTCGGGCGAGCCGACCCTGATCCTCCTGACCGGCCGAGCGGTGCGCGCCGACGGGCTCGAACTGGCCGGCAAGATCGCCCAGAAATGCGGCGCAAGGCTGATGGCGCAGGGCTCGAACGCGCGCACCCAGCGCGGCCGCGGCCGGGTCTCGGTCGAGCGCATCCCCTATGTCGTCGACCAGGCGCTGAAGGTGCTCGACGGGCTGAAGCACGTGATCCTGGTCGGCGCGAAGATGCCGGTCGCGTTCTTCGCCTATCCGAACAAGCCGAGCCAGCTGACCCCGGAGGGCTGCCAGGGGCATGTGCTGGCGCGGCCCGAGGAGGACCCGATCCAGGCCCTGGAATGGCTGTGCGAGGAGGTCGGCGCGCGCGGCACGCCGGCGCCGGTCACGAACGACCCGAAGCCGGCGCCGGCGACCGGGGCGATCACCTCGGAGGCGCTCGGCGCCTCGATCGGCGCCTTGTTGCCGGAGAATGCGATCGTCGCCGACGAGGCGGTGACCACCGGGCGGGGCTTTTTCGCGCCGACCAAATCGGCGGCGCCGCATGACTGGATGTCGAATATGGGCGGCTCGATCGGGCTCGGCATGCCGTTGGCGACCGGCGCGGCGGTGGCCTGCCCCGACCGGCGGGTCGTCTCATTGCAGGCCGACGGCAGCGCGATGTACACGGTGCAGGCGTTGTGGACCCAGGCGCGCGAGGCGCTCGACATCACCACTGTGCTGTTCTCCAACCGCACCTACCAGATCCTGAAGGGCGAACTGGCCAATGTCGGCGCCGGCAATCCTGGGCGGAAGGCGCTCGACATGCTCGACCTCGGGCGGCCCGACATCGACTGGGTCGGCGTGGCGCGCGGCCTCGGCGTGCCGGGGGCGCGGGTCACCAATATGGAGGAGTTCAACCGACGCTTCGCCGACGCGGTTGCCTCGCCCGGGCCGTTCCTGGTCGAGGTGGTGCTGTAGGGAGGATTTCGGCCGATGGCATTGCGCGACGAGTTGCATCGCCGACGGGACGACATTCTGGCCATCGCCGCCCGGCACGGCGTTTCCAACCTGCGGCTGTTCGGATCGGTCGCGCGCGATCAGGAACGCGCCGACAGCGATATCGATCTCCTCGTGGATCTCGCCGATGACCGAGGGTTTGATGACTACCTGGCACTGATCGAGGAATTGGAGCGCCTGTTCGCGCGCCGGGTTGAGGTCGTGATCGAGCGCGGCCTCAGCCCCCACTTTCGCCCTTACATCGAGGCGGAGGCGCAAGTCTTGTGAAACCCGTCATCCCGGCGAAGGCCGGGATCCATCCTTCAGCCGATCGTGCCGCTGACAAGTGGGTCCCGGCCTTCGCCGGGATGACGGTTTTTCTACACCGCGTCCATCGCGGAACCACGGCGTCCTCCGCGCTAAAGCTTGCTTTCTTCCTGCTCGCACTCGCCGTCGCGGCACCCGCTTCAGCTGCATGCACCGGGCCGGTGGCGGACAGCGGGGCAAGGGTGCGGCTTGCGTCGGCCGGGCCGGAGGGCGGGGTCGAGCTGACCTTCCTCGGCCATGCCAGCTTTCTGATCGAAAGCCCGGCGGGGGTGAGGATCGTCACCGATTACAACGACATGATCCGGGCGCCGGTGACCCCGGACATCGTCACGATGAACAATGCCCACCCGACCCACTTCACCGACAACATCGAGCCCGGCGTCAAATTCGTGCTGCGCGGCTGGGACCCGGCGGGCGGCATCGCCAGTCATCACCTCGACTACCGCGACGTCCGGATCCACAACGTGCCGACCAATGTCCGCGAGTTCGGCGACACCCGTTACAATGGCAACTCGATCTTTGTGTTCGATGTGGCGGATTTGTGTCTGGCGCATCTCGGGCATCTGCATCACACGCTGACCCCGGGGCACCTGACCGATCTCGGCCCGATCGACGTCGTGATGGTGCCGGTCGACGGCGCCTGGACCCTGAACCAGGACGACATGATCACGGTGTTGCAGCAGATCAGGCCGAAAATCGCGATCCCGATGCATGTCTTCACCGAGGCGACGCTCGACAAGTTTCTGGCGCGGGCGGCCGAGTTCTACACGGTGCGGCGGGCCTCGGAGCCGGCGATCGTGCTGAGCCGCGCCGGTTTGCCGGCCTCGCCCGAGGTCCTCGTGCTGCCCGGCAGATAAAATCCGATACCGAGCGATAAAAATCGACATAGAGCGGGAACCCGCGCCCGGCTGCGCCGTTAGCGGCATGGCTGTCTGTGACGGCGCGGCAAAGCCGTGCCAGGAGACGGATCTCGCCGAACCGTCTCCGGTTGCCGTACATAATTCTGCGCGGCGGAATGTATGCCGCGGCCCCGATGCGACCCCGGGTACCAAGCATCGGCGGTGCAGACCGAGGAACATCGGGTCATGGGCGGTCGCAGTGCGGTGTTCTCGTGCCCGCCGATCAAGGACCAGACACCCTTGATCGGCGGCACGTCTGTTTTCGGGCACCGGGATCGCGGCGATACCAAGAGGCGTGGCACGACAGGGGACGGGCTCGCGCGATGAGCGAAGGGCTGCGCATCTATAATCTGTTTCCGACCCTGGCCGGGCCGATCGCCGGCTGGACCCGGGAATTGCCGCGCATCGCCGCGATGGCGTTCAACACGGTCTATATCAACCCGTTTCACTACCCGGGATTTTCCGGCAGCCTCTACGCCGTCAAGGACTATTACCGGCTCAACCCGCGCTTCCGCGGCAACGCCAAGGGCAAAGACGACGCGTTGCTGCGCGGCTTTACCGACCAGGCGCGCAGCCATGGCCTGCGCGTCGTCATGGACCTCGTCGTCAACCACACCGCCAGAGACAGCGAGTTGCTGGCGACCCGGCCCGACTGGTTCGCGCGCGGCGCTGACGGCGAGGTCCTGTCGCCTTTCGCAGTCGACCCGGTCGATCCCGCGCGCAAGACGGTGTGGGGCGATCTCGCCGAGCTCGACTACCGGCCGCCGCAGCGCGACGCGATCGTCGCCTACTTCGCCGAGCTGGTGCGCCACTATGTCGGGCTGGGCTTTGGCGGGTTCCGCTGCGACGCCGCCTATAAGGTGCCGGCCGAGGTGTGGCGCCGGCTGATCGAAGCCGCCAAATCGCTCGACCCCGACATCCTGTTCCTGGCCGAGAATCTCGGCGCGACGGTCGCGGAGGTCGAGGCGCTCGCGGGCGCCGGGTTCGACTATCTATTCAACAGCATGAAATGGTGGGATTTCGAAAGCCCCTGGCTGCTCGACCAATACGAGCAGTTCCGTCATATCGCGCCGTCGATCGGCTTTCCCGAAAGCCACGATACCGAGCGGCTGGTCAGCGAGCTGTTGGCGGCCGGCTTTCCGGAGAGCGAGATCGAGCCGCGCTATCGCCAATCCTATGCCTTCGCCGCGGCCTTCTCGACCGGCGTGATGATGCCGATGGGCTTCGAATACGGCTGGGCGCGGCGCATCTCGGTCGTGCCGCAGGACGAGGAACCGGCCGAGCCGGCACGCTTCGACCTCAGCCCGTTCATCGCCGGCATCAACCGGATGAAGAAGGCGGTGCCGGCGCTGAACGAGGAGGGTCCGCAGCGCCTCTTATCGCGCAAGGACGATCCCCTCATTGTGCTGTTGCGGCAGAGCGACAGCGGCGCCGAGCGCGCCTTCACGCTGGTCAACACCCAGGAGCGCGACAGCCGCGAGGTGGTGGCCGAGGAGTTGCTCGCGGCGGCGGGGCTCGCCTATCTCGGCGACCGGCTGCTGCTCAGCGAGGCACGGCCCGGCGGCTCCGCGGAGCC
>Ga0210401_10006099_pt1 | contig 12310 bp, 12 predicted proteins | sample IncBWH32MmetaG_FD_150866 | JGI IMG/M metagenome (GOLD analysis project Ga0210401, IMG submission 150866) | Forest soil microbial communities from Barre Woods Harvard Forest LTER site, Petersham, Massachusetts, United States - Inc-BW-H-32-M | ecosystem: Environmental > Terrestrial > Soil >... | reverse complement strand
AGGCGGACTAAGAAGCCCGCGGGCATCGGCGACCATAGCCGCCGGAACCACGCGGCTCACCGTCAGGCTGGCGCTTGTGACGGCGGCTGGCAAGCCGCTCGCCGCGTCGCTGGCACGGGCGCTGGCGGCCCGGCACGAGATCCGCGTCGTGCTGTCCGGGCCGCACATCAGGCCGGTGCGTGCAACCTGCTCCTGGAGGTCCCGCCGCCGCGACTTCGGCTGCACGCTGCGCCTTCCGCACACGCGCAAGGGTGCCCGTTACACCCTGACGGCGCAGGAACGGCCGGGAACGGGCTTCGTCACGGTGCCCCCCATCGGCCAAGCCCTTAACCCGGAGCCGGTCTACTTCGGCTAGCGGCAGTCGCGGCGTCGCCTGCGACTGCCATGATCACGCCAGCAACGAAGGTATGCGGGAGCGCGCTCGGCGCGCGAGAACAGGTGACCTGACATCGCATTACAGACCCGGCACTGTCGGAAGTCGCTCCTGCCGCCGTTGGCACCTTAGTGCTCGTTGAAGGCCAGGTGCCACTTCCCCGCCCGGGCATCAGCCACGAACGCCAGCCCAGAGCGCCAAGGCGGCGCACAGTCCTATTGCCAGGATGGCCATGCCGAGGGCCTGCAGGAACGCCACGGTGAACAGCGGCACGGTGGCCGCGAGCAGAATGCCAGCCACGGCGGCAGCGCGGGCGATCAGGTAGGCCTGGCCGCGCGGCGACCGGTAAGCCACCAACGCTATAGCCCATGCGGCCGCCCCGAGCACGCTGACGATTGTCAGCTCGGCCAGGCCGAGGCCAGCGAAGCCGGCGGCATAACCGCCAGTCCCCGATACTTCAATGCCGTTGACGACCAAGCTCGGGCCGCCACTTGCCACTCCGATGATGGACAATGTGGCCAAAATCAGCCAGCAGCTGACGGCCGCCGATGCGGTGACGGTAACGAACCGTGTTCGGCGGGCTCTGCTTTGACTAACCATTGTTCGTACCATTCATCAGCTATGGCTACTGCAGGTATTGCAACCGTAAGCCTGACGCGGTAACAGCGCCGTCGCACAGCCATCACGATCGCGGCGAGCGACGACGCCGACCCAACTGGGCCCGAGCTTCCCACGTTGTCTGGACGTTCGTGGAGCGGTATGAGACTGCGCCCACACGTTCCCGGCTGTGACGACTTGGTTGAAAGGCGGACCGGCCTGGGAGGCGTGCCGCTGGGTGTCAGGTTCTCGTTGATCCGCGCCGGTGGCTGTGGCTAGTCTGGCGCCGTGCTCTTTGGTGAGGATGGATTCTTCCGCCGGTTCCGCTTCTCGGACGCCGACCTGGACGAGGTGCGGCGAGAGATCGAGGAAGATCGCGCCGTGGTGGCCAGCGCAGCGTCGGCGACTGCTTCGCCTGTGATCTTGAAGGCGCTGATCCGTCTCGGGTCGAATCTGATACCGATGGGCTGCGAGGCCGAGGCGGCAGCGCATCTGGAGGCTGCGCTAGCGATGGCGCGGCAACTAGGAGAACGCGATCAGGAGATCAGTGCGCTGCTGCATCTGGGGACCGCACGCCAGTACCTCGGCGAGCGCGAGCGCGCGCAGGTGCTGTTCCAGGCTGGCGAAGACAGATCCGCGGAATACGGCATCGACGATCGCCTGCATTTTCTGCTGCATCACCGAGGCCGGTGCTACGCCGAGCAGCACAGGATCGAAGACGCCCGCGAGTGTCTGGAGCAGGCGCTGACGCTGCGGCAACAGATGGACGACCCGCGCTTCGTCACCTCGTCGCGGAACGCACTGGACGACCTGGACCGGTAGGCAGCCGACCACGCCCGCAACGCTGCCGCTCCGCGGCAGATGCGCGCATCGGCTTCTGTGTTGCGCTGATCCGGCGATCAGTTAACCAGGCTGATCGTACGGAAGATCACCCATGCGACCAGAGCCAAGATGACCGGCCCGATGATGAACACGAACAAGCCTGCTCCGATGTTGGCGCCAACCACGCCTGCGGTGAATACCCGCCAGCCCAGGCTCAGCAAGATTCCCAGCAATAGCAACGGGCCGACTACCGACCACCAGCTCAGGTCGAAACTGTGGCTGGCTGATGCGCCAATCAGCAACGCTGCGGCAACGACAGTAACAGCCAGAGCCCCGGTTCCCAGCGCTCGCGTCGCCCTCCTGCTAACGCGGAACAGCGGCGGCAGGACATAGTCGGCATTGTCCGGGCCCGTCGTCGACTGGTCGCCGACCAGCCACCAGGTCAGCACCGGCACGGCCAGCACGAGCAGCACGGCGGCTGCCGTGGCAAGCTGCCTCATCTAACTCACCACCTCATGATCGCCGGCCAGCCCGAGCGCGCCACGCCTAAGGGCAATCGTGTCGCCTGGTACATCAAGCCTGCCTAGCCCTGCACGCGGCACCGTCAGCCGGGAGGTTGACACGAGCCTTTCGCCGCACATCGCAGTTGTCGAGGACCCGCCTAGCCCCTGAGGCTTCGTCCGGCGACCTCAGTTGAGGTAGACGGGGCTCCACTAGTTGGCGGGCGTAAAGCTCAATCACATGTACGACGATTTCGAGCCGGGATCTCCTTAGGCTCTCGACGTGCGTACCCGACGAGGGTCTAGCGCCTCGCTGCGGGTTTCAACTCGCTAATCACGGCGGGCCGGCATTGTGCGCGCCGCGGATGTGATTGGTGACGCAGCCTGGCGCCGCCGGGAACCGCGCGTGCAGAACCCACTGATGGCAACCGGGAGCTTAGCTTTGAAATTCCGCTGGCAATCGACAGGAATGCACAGCGCGGACCAGCGGGCGATCCAGGGCGTCGTGAATAAACAGAAGCACTGGCGTGGGCTCAAGCGACGACACACTATCGTGGCGGCTGGCGCACTGGTCGCGGGCGCCTTGGGTATCGGTGCTTCCGTCCTCGCCTCAGCGTCACCGTCCCCTTCCCCTCTCGCGGCTAGTCTCTCCAGCGCGGCGAGTCCCGGCAGTGCGGCTGGTCCGGCCAGCACGGAGACCGCCGTCCCCCTGCACACAGACAGGGGGAACATCGTGGACGCCGCCGGCAAGCCGGTGACCCTGACCGGCGTGAACTGGTTCGGCTTTGAAACCGCCACATTCGCCCCGGACGGGCTGTACACGCGGAACTACAAGTCCATGATCGACCAGATAGTCGCGTCCGGGTTCAATACCATCCGCCTCCCTTACTCCAACGCCCTGTTCCGCGCGGGCAATACCCCGAACATCAATTACGAGGTGAATCCAGACCTGAAGGGCCTGAATGGGCTGGCCCTGATGGACAAGATCATCGATGCGGCCACAGCCCGCGGCCTGATGGTGATTCTCGACCAGCACCGGCCGGACCAGTACGCGCAAAGCGATCTCCCGGACACCAGCACACTCAGCGAACAGCAGTGGATCAACGACTGGGTAATGCTGGCACAGCACTACCGCAACAACCCCTTGGTCATCGGCGCGGACTTGCACAATGAGCCGCACGGAGAAGCCACCTGGGGTACCGGCAACCCGCAGACCGACTGGCGGCTGATGGCAGAAAAGGCCGGGGACGCGGTACTCCAAGCCAACCCGAACTGGCTGATCTTCGTGGAAGGCATCGACAACTACCAAGGGCAGAGCTACTGGTGGGGCGGCGACCTGGCGGCGGCCAAGCGCTACCCGGTGCAGTTGTCCGTGCCCAACCACCTCGTCTACGAGGCACATGACTACGGGCCGGGCGTCTCCTACCAGAGCTGGTTCCAGGCCAAGAACTTCCCCGACAACCTCCAGGGGATATGGGAGAGGAACTGGGCCTACCTGAAAGACCAGGGCATAGCCCCGGTACTGCTCGGGGAATTCGGCGGCCAGTCGGTGGGAAACGACACCGAGGGCAAGTGGCAGACAACGCTGGTCGCGTTTATCAAGCAGCACGGCATCAGCTACACGTACTGGAGTTGGAACCCCGACTCCGGTGACACCGGCGGGATCCTCAACTACGACTGGCAGACGGTGAACAATGCCAAACTGGACCTTCTGCGCACCTACCAGGCGCCGCTGCTCCCGGGCACCGATCGACTGAAGTAGCAGTGACAGGGCTCGGCGGAGACCGTCCAGCTACGGACGCTCACCTTGACGAGCACAGTAGGGCGGAGGAACTCTCAGCCGCGCAGGACTTCCAGCGCCTGGCTGCAGGCCTCGGCGGCCTCATGCGTAGCGGCCGTGCACAGTCGGCAGTGCTCGTGCACTTCCGCAGTCAGCTTGCATTGCTCTTCACTGCGCCGGCATGCGATTAGGCATGCCTCGAGCTGCGCGGTGATCAGCGTGCAGTCGTCCGCCGTCGCCCGGGTGAGCAGCCGACGCGTGGTCGTGACAACTTCGCTGCAGTCCAAGTCGCGCAGCACGGATGCGCGCATCCGGTCGATGTCTTGCGCGGCCACCATGCCGGCTGAGCACGCAGTGACAGCCTCCTCGCAGCTCGAAAGAGCGTCCATGACATGCGCGAGGGTTCCGGAATCGAAAGCCGCGTGCACTGCAAGATTGTCGATCAGTTCACGGGTCGGCTGCATTATTCCCTCCAATCACGAGACTGCGGAGTCGTTCCGCCCGCTTTCGATAAGCCGTGGCATGTTGGCGTCATGTACTCGTCATTTCGCTGCGCGAGCGTACCCGCGGCGAGGCGAATTACCCGTCTGCATGTCGCCCTGCACTAAGAAAGCACGTGTTCTTGGCCCGATCTTGCGCCGGCTATTACTTCGTTTCCGGAGCAGCCGCGGATAGCCGAGGCAGCGGGGCGCAGGCCACTTCACGATGTCGCCCGCCGGCTGGCGGCCGTGCGCCAGGCCATCCTCTGCCCGGGCTGACTAAGGGGCCTGGGGCTGCAGGCCCGCCCGGTGTCCTCCGGTGAGGCCAGTCTGCGCATTGCCCGCTGTCGTCAATTCCTGCCTACCCCAATTGGCGTAGATAGGAGCCCCGCAACTGGCGTGCGCAAATCTCATTCGCACGTACGACGAAATTCGTCCCGGTTTTTCCTAACCTCGCGACTTACCAGCACCAAGAGGGGTCAGCGCATGCCCTTGCGCAGGCACGGTTGACCCGTCATCCCGGAAGGCGAGAATGACCCCCCTCACACGCACCGCACTACCCGCCGCGCTGCTGCTGGCGGGCGGCCTCCTAGCCCTGAGCCTGCCAGCCGCCAGTTCGGAGGCAAGCACCACGACGCTGTGCAACTCGCAGACCGCCAGCGTCGACGGCGGCGCCTACACGGTCAATAACAACGAGTGGGGATCAGGCGCCCCCGAGTGCATCACCACCAACGGCAACGCCGAGTTCAGGATGGTGAACTCCTCGATCGCGAACGGGGGGCAGGGCGCGCCCGGCGGCTATCCACACATCTACAAGGGCTGCGACTACGGCGCGTGCACGTCCGGCAGCGGGTTGCCGATACAGGTATCGAAAATCCGCGCTGGCTCGGTAACCACGAGCTGGAGCACCTCTCAGCCCGGCGGCAGCAACAACATCTACAACGCGGCCTACGACGTCTGGTTCAATCAGACCAGCACCACCAGCGGCCAGCCCAATGGCACCGAGCTGATGGTCTGGCTGCGTCGCCAAGGACCCAAACACCCGTACGGCCGCCAGGTCGCCAGTAACGTCCGCGTCGGCGGCCACAGATACAACGTGTGGTACGGCAACGCCCACGGATTTAACACCGTTACTTACCTGATGACGCACGGCCAGCGCTCGGTCAACAGACTGGACCTGCGGCACCTGGAGGCCGATGCGGTGGGCCGCGGCTACCTGCGCAAATCGTGGTGGCTGATCAGCGTAGAAGCCGGCTTCGAGGTGTGGCAGGGTGGCAAGGGCCTGGCCACCAACTCGTTCTCCGTCAACGTAAACCGCTAGGTGGCCGCGCGTTAGGCACCGACGGCGCAGACGTTTGTGCCCCCGGACTTGACGGCGGACTTGACGGCGGGCTTGTCGGCGATGGTGGCCCAGTAGCGGGCGGCGAACTTGTCGGCGGCTGTGACCCCGGACTTGACAGCGACGGAGTCGGACTCGACTGCACGGGCGCCTGGCTCTGGTTACCAGGTGCCGGGGCCCCGAGGCCGCCGCCGCTCACCACCACGGTCGCGCGGGCACGGGTGCGGCCGATCTGCACCCAGACCTGCGTCATGCCGGGTGACAGGCCCACTACTCGTCCGCTGCGGGTCACTCTCAGCACTGCAGAATTCGCCGTCGTCCAGACCGCTCCAATCAGGTCGGCCTGCGGCGCGAGCTGCCCGTTAAACAGCCGCCCGTGAGCCGTGAGCTGGCCTGCCTGGCCAACATTCAGCCGTAGCTCATGCGGCCTGATCCACGCCTGCTTGACGAGACCGGGGTGGGCAATCAGCTCCAGCTGCTGCTGGGGGGAAACGGAGAAATACTCATCGACAAACGCCATTAGGCGCTGTTTGCTCACGCCGCTAGGCGTCTCGGGCACCTGGTAGCTCACCACATCGTGACCGCGGGCCGGCAAGCGCAAGTCCCAGACCACTAGGGAGCTCTTAGCCAGCGGGACAGCCGCGCCGGTGAAGGTAACTGATCCGAGATGGGGCGCGACTGTCGCCGGGATGGGCTCAGCGAGCTGCGCGGTCACCGCTTTGCCGGAAGTGTTGCTGACCGTCATGCTGACGTCGAGCGAGGAACCGGCTGACCCCGTCAGGGTCCACAGCTGCGTGATCGCCAGCCCGCCGGGGTAACGCTGTGCAGCGAACCGGTAGCGAGCAACGGGAGCTGGTGCAGGCCCGCGGCCAAACCAAACCGCCGCTGCAACAGCCGCAGCCAGCAGGATCACTGCTGTAGCCACGCCGACCAGCACCCTGCGTGGGCGCAGGGTAGGTGCAGCCCCGCGCCCTCCGGCAGTCAGCCGCGACGTGGCCCGCGGGTCCGTGCCGGCACCGGCAGGCCCTGCGACCCTGACCGCGGACCGGTCCGCCGCGACTGGCCCCTGGCCGGGCCGACTGCGCGTGGCTTCCCCAGCACCGCCTGGCCCGGGGTGTGCCTGGTCCGGAGTTCCAGAGCCGTCGGACACGTAAGACTTATGGCCCAGGGCCGCGCGCAGCGCGGACGCGAATTCCTGGCAGCTCTCATAACGGTCCGCAGGAGATTTCGCGAGCACTCTGGCGAACACGCTGTCCACGGCTGCAGGCAGTTCCGGCCGCTCAGATGTCGCGGCCGGAGGCGGCGCAGACAGGTGCGAGTACATGGCGGCCGGCCCTTGCTTGCCGGAATACGGAGGACGCCCGCACAGCAACTCGAAGGCAGAGCAGCCGAGCTCGTACTGATCGGTCCGGCCATCCACTGGCTGTCCGAGGATCTGCTCGGGCGCAGCGTAATCAAGGGTGCCGATGAACTGACCGTTGCCGGTGGGTCCGCCCGAGCTCACAGACAACTTGCTCACACCGAAATCGGTCAGGTACACATGATCTGGTCGGCCAGGCCGCATATCGAGCAGCATGTTCGCCGGCTTAACGTCCCGGTGCACCAGACCGCAGGCGTGCGCCGCGTCGAGTGCCGACGCGACCGCCGATACGATCCATTCCGCGCGGGCCGGTGCGAACGGACCGCGTTCGGCTACCAGGGTCCGCAGGTCGCCGCCGGGAACCAGGCGCATGGCGATGAACAGGACGCCGTCGGCCTCGCCCGCTTCATAGACCGGGATGATGTGCGGATCTTCAACCGCGGCCGCGGCGCGTGACTCTGCAATGAAACGCCGCCGGAAATCCTCGTCTTGTGAAAGTGCCGGGGCCAGGATCTTGAGCGCCACCTGACGTTCCAGCCGCTCGTCGTACGCGCCGAACACGACGGCCATGCCGCCGCGGCCGATCTGCTGCTCCAGCCGGTACCCCGAGATCCGGTAACCAGAACTGAATCCCACCGTGTCTGGCTGCGGAGGGATAGTGCTGGCCACCGTTCCTCCCCCGTGTGCCGTGCCGACCCGACTGCGCCCTCGCTCGAGTGCCATTAAGCACGAGTGCACCGCATTATCGGCTTTTGCCTCGGCAGGGCGCAACCTAGCGCCCATTCGCCGCTCGCTGAGATGAATATCTTGAGGGGAACGCGCACGTGAGACGGGCCGATCGGGCAGCTCGCGGCCAGGACGAGCCCGGCGTTCACGGCAGTCAGTAAACGGCCGTAGTTTCTGCATCTATCTATTCCGGGCGACGACACGTCACTGCTGACCGACGATGCGGGCGACCATGTCTGTGACGGTGGCGCGGACTGCGTCGGTTGACAGGTCGCTGGCCGGGTTGGCGGTCGCGCCGAAGGGGAAGACGGGGGACCACGCGGTCGCCAGCGCCATGACGGCCATGAGGATCAGCTCAGGTGGCGCATCGGTCTGGATGGCGCCCGACTCCTGTTCCGCTTGGATGAGCGGCAGCTTGCGGTCGTGCTCACTTTCACGCGCGGGCGGCAAGGCGGTGGCGCGTTCTAGCGTCGCCCATGCCAGGAGCCGGTACACGTCCGGGTTGGCCCGGGCGTAGTCGAACACGCGGCCAGCCAGGCCCGGCAGATCCTCTGCGGTAAAGCGGATGCCGGCGTAGGCGTCGGAGAGGTGCCGGTCCAGCACCGTGGCGAACAGGGCTTCCTTGCTGCCGAAGTAGACGTAGATCAGGTTTTTGTTGCACGCGGCGTTCTTGGCGATGCGGTCCACGCGCGCGCCGGCTATGCCGTGCTCGGCGAACTCCCGGAACCCGGCGTCGAGGATGCGCGCCTTGGTCTGCTCTGCGCTCATGCCCGAAGTCTACGATTTGACTAACCGGTTATCCAATTCCTAGGGTAAGTAACTAGTTAGTTATGCTAGCCGCCGCGAGACGCAGCGTGCGGGACGCTGACCTGAACGAGCAAGGAGAAGGGTCCATGACTACGACACTCATCACCGGATCGAACAAGGGCCTTGGTTACGAGACCGCCCGGCAGCTGATCGCCGCCGGTCACGTCGTCTACATCGGAGCCCGCGACCCTGAGCGCGGCCGCAGGGCAGCCGAGCGGCTGGGAGCACGATTTGTCGAGCTCGACGTGACCGACGACGCCTCCGTCGCCGCGGCGGCCAAGGCGATCGACACGGACGGCGGACTGGACGTCCTGGTCAACAACGCCGGCATCGAAGGCCGCACTCCTGATAACGGCGTCATCGGCGGCGCGGACGAGACCGCGGAGCACATGCGGGCGCTGTTCGAGACGAACGTCTTCGGCATGGTCCGGATGCTTCACGCGTTCCTGCCGCTGCTGCAGGGCTCCGCCGCGCCTGTCGTGGTCAACGTGAGCAGCGGCCTGTCCAAGACGGCCGACCTGGCGAACCCCGACGGCCCGGTGCACTTCTACCAGGGGGTCGCTTACCCGGCCTCCAAGACCGCGGTCAACACCGTGACGGTGCAGTACGCCAAAGCATTCCCCGGCATCAAGATCAACGCAGTTGACCCCGGCTACACCGCGACCGACCTCAACGGCCGCACCGGCACCCAGACCGTCGAGGAGGGTGCCGAGATCATCGTCCGGATGGCTCAGATCGGGCACAACGGACCCACAGGCGAGTACTTCGACGCCAGCGGCCCCGTCCCCTGGTAGTCAGCATGCCGCCATGGATGTCTGCCCGAGCGCAGGGGAGAGCCGCAGTCGTCGGGCCACTAATCAGGCGTTCCCGGCTCTTTAGAAGGTGAAGTCCTTTGGCGCACCTTCACCCACGCGGCCGTCCACGGCCTCACGCAGGACGTCCGCGTGGCCAGTATGCCGCGCGTACTCCTCAATCATGTCGAGGAGCATGTCGCGGACCGTAGGCGTACGCCCGCCCGGCCAGGTAAAGGACGCCGGTCCGTCGAGTCCCCGTTCCTTGATCACCTCGGCCACCAGTGCGCGTGATCTCTCGACCGCGTCTCGCCACACTGCGTAGACATCATCCGGAGCATCCAGCGCGCCGGTGCGCCAATCCCAGTCAGGATCGGCATCGAAGTCCACAGCATCCCAAGGGGGGCCGTACCCCTGACCGGCAAGCTTGACAGCCAGCCAGTCTGCCTCCACCAACGCGACGTGCTTGACCAGACCACCGAGCGTCATCGCACTTGCAGCTGTGGTCGCGCGCAGGCCCGCCTCGTCCAGACCTGACGTCTTCCAGGCGAACGTCCGCCGGTTGCGTTCGAGAACCGCCAGCACGGACCCCGCCTCGCCCTGAGCCGCCGACCCGTCGGACCGCTCAGTCGCATCAGTCATGGCTGGAGCTTAGCGAGAGACTGTGATCGTGACTGCCGAGACTGAGCTGCAGCGCATGCGGCGGGAGGAACTGCGGAGCCTTTTCGACGGCGTCGCTGCGCTGTATGACGCCGCCCGCCAGAGCTACCCCGCGGAGATCGTCGATGCCGTTTGCGCGAGCGCCGGGCTCCGCCGCGGTTCCGACGTGCTTGAGATCGGCTGTGGCACGGGCCAGCTCACCCGCCAACTGGCGGGCCGGGCGTTCAACCTGACCGCCATCGATATCGGCGGGGCGATGATCCAGGCTGCCCGACGTAACGTGGCAGACCCGCTGGTCGGGTTCCAGGTGTCGTCGTTTGAGGACCTCGCGGGCAGCGAGCGCTTCGATCTCATCGTGTCGGCCACGGCCTTTCACTGGGTCGATCCCGGCATCGGCTTGGCCAAGGCCGCTCGGCTGCTGCGGCCCGGTGGCTGGCTGGCACTGCTGACCACCGAAGAGCGCTATCCCGAGCCGATCCGGACGCGACTGCGGGACCTGTGGATGAGATACAGCCGCCGGACCGTGAGATCGGCCGGCCAGCCAGCCTGGGTTGCCACGCTGCAGCAAACCCCCTTGTTCGGTGAGACCGTCGAGCTAATTCACACCAGGGACCTCCGGCTTTCCGTGCCGGCAATCGTGGGAGTCGAGCGCACCCGCGCGACGTTCCTCAGCTACAGCGAGCAGGACCAGGCAAGCTTCACTGCAGACCTCAGCGCCTTGCTGGAGCACAGTTCCTACGTGGACCTGGTCCAGGAAACCCTCCTCTCCATGGCGCCGGCAGCCACCTGACGTCGCGACCTGAGCTCAGATTCAGCGCGCGACGCCACTGAAGTCGCTGTTTGACTTCGAGCGCGGGCGAACTGCGAGCGTGGGGGCATGCGATACACAACCATCGGAAGTGACTTGTCCTCAGCGCGCAAGGTCAGCGTGCTCAGCCTTGGCGCGATGCGATTCGGCACGACGACCGACGCAACGACGTCGTTCGCGATCTTGGACCGGTACGTCGAGGCGGGCGGGAACTTTATCGACACCTCGAACAACTACTTGTTCTTCGTGAACGGCACGCAGGGCGGCGAGAGCGAGACGCTGCTCGGCCAATGGCGTGCCAGCCGCGGCATCGGTGACGAGATCGTCATCGCGACAAAGGCGGGAGCACGGCCGCTCGCGCCGGCGACTGGCTTTGACACTCCGCGCGAAGGCCTGTCACGTGCGTCGATCCGGGAGGCTAGCGAGCGGAGCCGGGAACGCCTCGGCGTGGAGCGGATCGATCTCTACTACGCGCACGTCCCTGATCAGGCCGGGGTTCCGCTGGACGAGCAGGTGGCGGCGTTCGGGGAGCTGGTTGCCGGCGGCGCAGTCGGCCTGCTCGGCCTGAGCAATCACTGGGCCTGGCAGGTGGAACGGGCACGGAGCCTTGCCGCTGCTGCCGGGAGCGCGAGCGCCGACGTGCTGCAGTACCACCACACGTATCTGCGCATGCGCACCGACATCCCCGATCTGCGTTTCTCGCAGGACGGTGAGATCGGCGTTGCGGACGGGTCGATCCTTAGCTACCTCCGTTCCGAGCCGAGGACGACGCTGGTGGCGTACTCGCCGTTGCTCAACGGCGCGTATACCCGTCCGGACAAGGAGATGGACCGCGCCTACGACCATCCGGGGACTCGCGCCCGGCTCAAGGCGCTCGATCAGGTCGTGACGGAGACGGGCGCCACGCCAAACCAGGTGGTGCTGGCCTGGCTGATCGGCGGCGAGCTGCCAGTCGTGCCGCTCGTCGGTGCATCCTCGGTGGCACAGCTGGACGAGAGCCTGGCGGCGGTCGAGCTGCAGCTCAGCGCAGAACAGAGGCAGCTGCTAGACGCGGCGAACTGAGGTAGCTGTCCGGCGACTCGCAAGCGTCGATCGCGCCGGCGTAGTAGCTGATCTTCATGTCGATAGCGTCGAGGTGAGCCGTCATTGTGTCGAGCTGCGCGAGGACCCGCTCTCGGTGGGCCCGCAGGAGCGCGAGCCGGTCGTCTTCGTTCCCGTCGCCAGCGCGGACCATCTCGGCGTAGCGGCGCACCTCGCGGTCGGCATGC
>Ga0210401_10006098_pt1 | contig 12311 bp, 8 predicted proteins | sample IncBWH32MmetaG_FD_150866 | JGI IMG/M metagenome (GOLD analysis project Ga0210401, IMG submission 150866) | Forest soil microbial communities from Barre Woods Harvard Forest LTER site, Petersham, Massachusetts, United States - Inc-BW-H-32-M | ecosystem: Environmental > Terrestrial > Soil >... | reverse complement strand
AGTTCAAGCGGCCCATGTAAGCTGCGCCACGTTGGAAAATATTGGTGACCCAGCCGAGTGCGATCATCGGCCAGACCAACTGATTCAGGTAGGTGTTGAAAGTAATCAGCGCACCCAGCGACATGCGGCCGTGCAGCACGCGATAGCCTCCCGCGAACAACACGATTAGAAACGTGGTGCCAATCAGCGAAGAAAGCGACGGCATGAACATACTCCACATACGGATCAGGAGTACGTTCTTGGCGACGTATTCACGATTGGGCTCATCGAAACTGCGAATTTCTGCTTCTTCCTGAGCATAGGCGCGGATCACGCGCACGCCAGAAAGGTTCTCTTGAACTTTCGCCGACAAGGTGGCCAGCGCTGCCTGGATTTTTTCGTAGAGTTCGTGGATAACTTTGCCGAAGTGGCGAACAGCGAGCGCGACCACCGGCACCGGCAAAAGCACCCACAGTGTGAGCGACGGGGAGAGGATAGCCATCACGCTGATGGCCAGAACCATGGTGACGATGGTGGTGCCGCTGTACATAATTCCCGGACCCAACACCATGCGCACCGCGTTGAGATCGTTGGTGGCTCGAGACATCAATTCGCCAGTGCGATTGCGCACGTAGAATTCCGGCTCCATCACCAGCAGTTTATTTAAAAGATCGCTGCGAATGTCGAACTCGATATCGCGCGAAATTCCAATCAGCACCCATCGGGTAATAAACGACAAAATGCCTTTCAGCCCGATGCACACCACCAGGATCAGGCAGTAGATTCCGAGAGTGTGGCGGCTGTGTGGTTCGTAATACGGCACCAGCTTGCTGAGCCAATTGAAAATGGAAACGTCTTGCGCACCATGGATGGTGCGTTCGAAGGGGCGCGCGCTTCCGGCGAGAGTGTCGGTGATGATACCGGCGGTGAGCGGCACCAGATTGCCGATCAATCCCATCACCGCCAGCGTGATCATACCGAGCGCAATGGCGCCTTTATATTTGGCTAAATAGGGCAGCAATCCGCGCAAGTTCTTCCACGAGGAATTCGCGGGTCCACTAGTGCGCAGGGCTGCTGCCGATGTGCTCATCGCACCGTCGACCTCGGATTATCCAGGGTGGATGCCTCGGACAAAAAGTGCTGGTAGGAAGGGTCCATGGACTGATACCGATTCGTTTTCGGATTGATACCTACGGCGATGGGCAAGGTGCGTTCGCTGGAGCCGGATTTGAGCGGCGTGAAATACAAAGTAAGACCCTTTTCCGGACTTTGTTCGTATTGCAATTTCCAGCCGGTCACGGCTTGCAGCGGGGTAAGCCCGAGAAAACCTTTTTGATTTTTTAAGTGTTCGTCCGCTCGCAGCAGTTCGGACCATTTCCCGTCTTCCGACTTTTCGGCGATAACGGCGCGAGTCACCACCGTGCCGGCGACAACGCTCTTCGGCGTGTTGGGTACCACGTTTGCGGCCAGAACTTCCTGCTTGCCGTTCTTGGCCAAGTCGCCAAACAGGAGAACTTCACTGTCGCTGCCCAACATGGTTTTGGCAGCGTCTTGATATTCATCGGGAATCGCAGGTGCCGTTGGAGGACTGGCCTTCTTTTCGGCGTCAGCGGCGGCCTTGGGCGAATTGCTGTCGCAGGAAGTGAGTGCGAGTCCAAGTGCTAAGGCTGAAAGGCAGAACGCCAGGCTACTTTTCCACCGCTTCTCGTGAAGAACTTCGTACAGGGAGCGAAGCATTCGAATCCTTTCTGAAATAGACGCGCGGAAAGTCTGGGCGTAACCTGAAATCTGGTTGGCTGGCGGCCGGGTGCCCGCTCATAGACTTGGCGCCGCGAGCGTGATTTCGACCACTCGCCCGGAACTGCCGCCTTTGTCCACAGTGCACAAAACTTCCATAACTTGAGGCACGTCGGCGCCCGCCCAATCAAACGCGTAATACCACAATTCTAACGGTTGGCCGTCCTTCGTGCTAGGACTCCGCGAATCCGGCTGTCCATATAGTTCAGCCACCTTGTTGGCAGCGTCCCCGATCCGCAAGCCATTCCCGGTTCTCCAGGCAGCGGGTGGCACACTCTTACAATCCAAAGCCGCTCTCTTGGCATCGGCGGCGGTGGCGCGAATCACCTGAATCTTGCCGCTGGCGTCGACGTCCATGGTCAGTGTCTGTAAGTTACAGCTGCTGGCCCAAGAGAGTTGGTTGTTCTGGCTATCTGTTGATGCAATTGGTTTCCGGTATAGCTGAATGGCCTTACCTCGGGTGTCACGCCCCGGCCGCAACCCCGCCAGGGTCAACTCATTCATTCGATGCGCGCCAGCCTTTTTTGTAGCGGGCTTCGAGGATTGGGCGGCAACCGCGGCCAACGCAGCGCACGCCAAGCCGAGCATCGCCGCCAGTGAGGCGCTATTTCTGACCCAGGATCGCATCCAGCCGCGCCTCGAAATTTTCTTCCCCTTCGCTCGACAGTTCGCTTCGCTGGACAGGCAGCGCCGCTTCTACCGCTTCAACCCACGCGAACAACTTCTGTATGTTCTCTCGCGTTTTGCGGTGATATTCCTTCAAATTCTCGCTGCTGCTCATCCAATTGCGAAACATTCGCTCCATCGGATGATCCGAACTGTCGAATGGATTTGACGCGGCACCAGGGGCGAGCAGGCCAGCGTGGCCGGTGAACAAATGCTCGAAACCCAGATCTGCAATGAAGTGTCCGGTGCTCGCGGCAATTCCGTCGTCATAGGCGGGACCCTGACAGAGGAGTTCCATGGGCTGCGGGCTTTGTGTCCATTTCAGAGTTTCAACATCGAAGTTCCATAGATCCCATGTGGCACTGACGATGTAAGCGGTGTCTGGATCCAAATGCTGTGCAGCCAGCGCGGCGATTTCTGCGGGCCCAAACTTTCCCTCTTTGAAGTCCCATTCAACGACCGGAGTTTCGGTGTTATCGACAGGTTGAACAATCATTTGCTGGAAGCCCAGTCCCGTTTCCGTGACCGGAGCAGTGGTAAGAAATCGCGCAAATTCCGCGATCATAGTTTGCTGCGAGAAGTCGCGTGTCCACACGCGAAGATAAGCCCGGTTAGCCATAGATGAACTGCAGAAGTATACAGGTAGGCTGGGTTTGCCGCGACTCCCCAATCGGCTAGGTATAGCTGGATTCGGGCTGATGCGGAGATGCGGGCTAGCTCTTGGGAGGCTGGGGCAGGTTGTCGAATCCGCTGGCGATCTGCTGCAGACGCTCGCGTAGTGTGTCGCCGAACTTGGCGAAAACTTCGGTGGAGGCCTCGCGCAAGCGCTCTTCCGCAGTTGCAGCAATTTTGGCGATCACGTCACGCGACTGATGATTGAGTGTCGACACGGTAGCCACCATCCAGGAGTTGGTAATGTTTTCCAGCCTGCCGCGATACTGCTCTGCCGCTTCGTTGCTGATACTGGCGAAGCCGCTGCGCAGTTCCGCGTGTTTCGCATCACTTTCGGACTTCCAAGTTTCGAGAAGGGAACTAAAGGTAGCTTGTACTTTGCCGTTGGCCTCGTGCAAGCTTTGCTCCATGGTCTCGCCCATGGTTTTTTGAAAGCGGCGGAGAAACTCGGTTTGTTCGGAAGAGACCTGGTGGCTGACGAGTTCGCGTGCTGCGTCCAGACGTTCGCGGGATTCTTCGACGGACTTGTTCATCAGTTCCGTGAATCCATCCAGTTCCTGACGGGCGTTTCGTTGGATTTCGTCGGTAAACGCCGCGGAAGTGGTGTCCGCCGCTTCGGTGAAGAGCATGCGCACGCGTTCGAACGAATCGCGCACGGTTTCTTCGAGCTGCTGGTGAGCCTGGGTCATGTAGCTGTTGCTGGCGTGGCTCAGTTCGTTCGTAAACAGGCTGGAAACTTCGCCTGCTTTTTCGCGAATCTGCGTGCTGGCTTGGTCCACAACCTTTTCGGCCTGATGTTGCATTTGAGATTGTGCTTTTTTCTCGTACCACTCCGCGGACTTCAGCATTTCTTCAAGAGCGTGGTGCTTCAGATCGGCGGCTTTGCCTTCCAGTTCATCTAGATTTCGCGTGGTGATGGTGTGCGCGGAATCGTTCAACACCTGCTCCACAGTGCCGAGGTTTTCGCGGAACCGGCCTAGTGCTTCGGCGAAGGCCTCATCCGCCGAATTTCGAATGCGGTCCTGCTGCATCGTCAGCGCGGCATCCAAAAGGGAACGTCCGCCGGCCAGACGGTGAACTGCTTCTTCAGCCTGGGTGATGTGTGGCACGACCATGGATTGAACGTGCTGCTCGAATTTTTCCAGCGCGTCGCTGTTTGCCGATTCGAAGCTGCCGCGAATTCGTGAATGAATCTCTTCGAACAGGGTTTCCGAGCGACGATGCAATTCATTGCGATGAAGAGTGAGGACATCGTCGAGCTGCGATTGGAAGCCACCAATGGCCTGTTGCTGGACGGTTTCGATGCGCGCGGCAAATTGTTCCAGGCGCTCGGCGGCCTGATTGGCGCGGGCAACCGTCTCTTCAATGTGCTTGGTGTGCGATTCGAGGGATTCGCGTACGGCGGAACTTTGCGTGGCGGCTTCTTCGCGCAGTTCCGTGCGCAGTTCGTTGGTCTGCTCTCTGAGCTTGCCCGCCGCGCGCTCTTCGACAGCATGAAGCGCGCCTTCCAAAGCACCCTGCAAACGGCCTTGCGCTGCTTCTACCTCGCGCGCGAGCTGTTCACGCAGGGAATTCTGCGCTTCCGCCTGTGCAGCCGCGACACGGCCATTAATATCTTCGGCGGTTGCGCCCAGGGCTAGTTTCTGCTGGGCTAAGATCTCTTCTCGCCGGCGCGCTTCTTCTTCGGCTTTTCTGGCTGCTTCTTCCAGACGCGCATTGATCTGCGTTTCCAACTGCTCGGCTTGAGCGCGAGCGCTGGCGGCCGCTTCGGTTGCGCGAGCCAATTGCTCCTCTAGCGCCTTTTGCGATTCTGCATGTGCTGCTGCCACGCGTCCGTGGATATCGTCTGCGGTGGCGCCGAGAGCGAGTTTCTGCTGGACCAGGACTTCGTCACGTTGCCGCGCTTCTTCTTCGGCTTTTCTGGCTGCCTCTCCCAAGCGCGTATTGATCTGCGCTTCCAGCTGCTCGGCTTGGGTACGAGCGTTGGCCGCCGCTTCCGTTGCGCGAGCTAATTGCTCCTCTAATATTCTTTGTGCTTCCGCCTGTGCCGCTCCGATTTTTGCTTGCAGGTCTTGCACAGCGGCATTCAGGGTGTCTTGCTGGCTGCCGGTAGCGGCTTCTCGTTGGCGAATTTCCTCTTCTGCTTTCTGGGCAGCCTCGTGCAAGCGCGCGGCTAGTTCCGATTCCATCTGCTCGGCTTGAGTCCGCAATTTTGCGGAAGCTTCTTCGGCCTGGGCGCAGAGCGTTTGCAGCGCGTCTTGAGCGCTGGAAAGCTGTTTTTCTTGTTGCTCGCGTTGCACGGCACCTTCGCGAGCCAAGGCCGCCGTCAGCTCATGAGTGAGTTGCTCGAGTTGCGGAGCGAGCCAGCGGGGTAAATCGTTCTTCAGAGATTCGGCCGCGGCAGCTTGCGCGGTGCGCGCCCGAGTTTCGGATTCTTCCTGGATCACGCCGACGGCGTGGGCGGTTTCGCGTGAGACCTCTTCGCGAAGCTCGGTATATTTGTGATCCCACTGTTCGAAAGCCTGGCGGCGTTCGGCGGCAACCGCTTGCACGGCGGCTTCGCGGGCTGCTGCTTGAATCTGTTGCTTGGCTTCGGCAAGCAACCGAGCTACTTGCCGAGCTAGTTGCAAGGATGCGTCGGTCGCGCTGGCAGGGGCAGGGAATACGCGCAAATTGTCGGGTCCAGCCACGCCAGGCTCTGCCTCGATCAGGGGCAGAGGCAGTTCGCTGGTTGCGGCTGACATGGACATGCCGGGCGTAACTTCAGCGCCAGCTGCGGCTGCGTGGGAAAGGAGTGGCTGATCTTCCGGGAACGCAAACCAATCGTCCGGCGGAAAGGCGATGCCCCAGACATTTCCAGGAATTTCCAATTCCAATGCGACTTGGAAGAGTTGACGAACCGTGCGAGGACGCTGAATCCAGGCAACCTTGCCGCGCACGCGGCGTGGCGGGTGGCCTGACTCTGGGTGGGGAACTTCCAGGTTTACCCACATGTTTTTCAGAACGTAATGCTTGGACTGATAGCGGCAGCCGTGGCAATTAATAATTAGCGTCGAAGTACGTTCCGCAAAAGGGCGGCCCAATGCGTCCACACCGGTGACGACGAGAGGCACCGCCTGCACGATTCTGGTGCTGCGCCGCTTGCGTAATTCCGTGTTCGCGTTCACTGCGCCTTCGTTGGGCATATCCGCCATTTCGTCCGATAAGTTGGGCGCGATTTCTGGGCCCGGTTCGTCGTTCATATTCGACCTGACTCGCTTTTCAGCAATCTCGATGAGCTACGGTTTCTTTGCGGCCGCGTTTTCGTGGCTTGCCGGCTTATGAGAACCGGTCAGAAATTCCCAAAACTCTTTGGCGATCCAAATAGGCCCGACCAACAAGTACACCGGACCTTGAAAAAAGGCAGGGTTATTGCCCTCGATACGGTGGCCCAAAAGCAGGAGAATCCATCCAACAATGAAGCAGATTGCGCCCCATTTCCAACGAAGAAAAACGAACAAAATCAGACCGGCGAAAATCAGAGGAATTCCGATCCCGTGGAGCAGCTTATTCCACCCGGAACTGTGTTCGTGGTCATACTGAGCCATATAGCGCTCTAACCCGGGCATAGCTGTTCTCCTGCTCTCGTTCCTAGGTGGAACCTGCAGAATTGGCGGGGACCTCAACCGTGACTAGCGGACTTTATACTGATTTTTTCAGCTTGCCTAGAGGACAAACATTCTGTACGTACTAGCGCGTTAGTTTTCCAAGTTCTATCCTCAGTTTTTCAACAAACTGCGAAAAAGCTGGAACTATGGGCCTAGTATCGCGCTTGGTATCAGCCAGATTCTCTCGGTTTCCAGCGCCCTTCTTACAAATCGCGGCGCCCTTCCATGGCCTTCAGCATGGTGACTTCATCGGCATATTCCAAGTCGGCTCCGACCGGAATTCCTACGCCAATGCGGGTCACGCGCACGCCCAGAGGCTTCAAAAGCTTCGACATGTAAACAGCGGTGGCTTCGCCTTCCGCGGTTGGATTCGTGGCGATGATGATTTCTTCAACACCGCCGCCTTTGAGCCGTTCAATCAAGGTTTTAATGTGCAACTGATCTGGCCCGCGGCCTTGCAGTGGCGAGAGGGAACCGCCCAACACATGATACATGCCGCTGTAGGTGCGAGTCTTCTCGATGGCCATGATGTTATGCGGCTCTTCTACAACACATATGATGTTCCTGGTACGCGTTGGTCCCACGCAATAGAGACACGGGTCAGTGTCGGTGATGTTGTGGCAGGTTGTGCAGGTGCGAACTTTTTCCTTGGCGTCACGAATGGCCTCTGCTAAAGCGAGGGCATCCTGGGCTGGTATGCGCAGCAGGTGAAACGCTAAACGCTGCGCGGTTTTCTGGCCGATACCGGGCAAGTGCTTCAACTCATCGATTAATCGTTCAACAGGAGCAGCAAAATCAGGCATGCCCCTTGTGTAGCACAAGCTCGCTCGTTCACGCAAACATGGCGGCGAATCTAGTCGGTTTCTGTGTAGTGAGAGTGTGGAGAGTTCAGCTGATGGCACGCCCTTGCAGATTGTTCGAAAGGTTCGTCAATTTCGCAGATTCGTGTACGTTCGCGGGCAAAAGATCCACTCGATCCTCAGATATCCTTTCGCGGCACGTTGTCATCTAAGTTTCTAGTCCGAAGCACAACCAAAATTATGGCTCATCTTCTTGATGGTATCCGTTCTCCTGCGGACGTGAAGCAGCTCACGTTGCCGCAACTGGAACAGCTCGCTGCGGAGATTCGCGAAGGGCTCATCACGGTGCTGGCGAAAACTGGCGGCCATTTGGGGCCGAATCTTGGCGTGGTGGAACTTACCATCGCCATGCATTACGTCTTCAACACGCCGGAAGATCATTTCCTTTTCGACGTCAGCCATCAAGCGTACGTACACAAACTTCTTACCGGACGTCGCGATTTATTTCATACCATTCGTACACCCAGCGGCCTAAACGGATTTATGCTGCGCACTGAGAGCGAACACGATTGCTACGGTGCGGGACATGCAGGCACGGCGCTTTCCGCGGCGCTGGGGATGGCGGTGGCGCGGGATAAGCAGGGTGGCAAAGAGCATGTGGTTGCACTGGCCGGAGATGCGGCGTTTACCTGCGGAATCACCTTCGAAGCCCTGAACAATGTGGCGCATCACACCAAGAAACTGCTGGTGATTCTGAATGACAACGAGTGGTCCATCGACAAGAATGTTGGAGCGATTGCTGCGTATTTCAACAAGCTGGTTACCAATCCCAATTTTGATTCACTCCACGAGCGCGCAGGGAAATTAGTTAAGAAGCTTGCCGGATCCAGCGCCTTTCGCATGGCGCAGCGGGCCGAAGCTTCCGCCAAGGGCATTTTGTGGCCAAGCCTGATTTTCGAGGAGCTGGGTCTGAAGTATTACGGGCCCGTGGATGGCCACGATATTCCCACGCTGATTCACACGCTGGAATTTCTGAAGCGTCAGGATCGGCCTTTGCTTCTGCATGTGCTTACCACCAAAGGCAAAGGATTCGAGCCGGCGCTGCAGAGGCAGAAAAAGTTTCACGGGCTTGGGCCGTACGATCCGGAGACGGGCGAGACGCGTCCAGCAGGGCAGGCCACGTATTCGGAAGTTTTCGCGGACACTTTAACGAAGCTGGCCAACGACAATGCGAACATTGTCGCGATTACGGCGGCGATGCCCAATGGTACGGGGCTGGACCGGTTTCAGGAGAAGCATCCAGACAAATATTTTGATGTGGGAATTGCGGAAGAACACGCGGTGCTCTTCGCGGCGGGCCTGGCTGCCAAGGGAATGAAACCGTTTGTCGCCATTTATTCCACGTTTTTGCAGCGTGCTTTTGATCCGGTTGTTCATGACGTGTGTCTTCAGAATCTGCCGGTGGTTTTCTGCATAGATCGCGGCAGCCTGTCTGGAGACGATGGTCCGACGCATCACGGGCTGTTCGACATCAGCTACCTGCGCGGAATTCCTAACATCGTGCACATGGTTCCCAAGGACGAAGACGAATTAGCGGACATGTTGTACACCGCGATGCTGCACGATGGACCAATTGCGATTCGTTATCCGCGCGGCGCGGTCTGCGGAGTGCCGGTAAAAGCGACTCCGGCGGTGCTTCCCATCGGAAAGGCCGAAATTTTGCAGCGCTCCGAGAATGATCGCGTCGCTATTTTCTCTTTGGGTGCGATGCTTCCGATGGCGGGAGAAATCGCAGAGGAATTGGAAAAAGAAGGCATCGGTGCGGCGGTTATCAATGCGCGGTTCGCCAAGCCGCTTGATTCAGCCATGATCGAGTACTTTGCCGGCAAAGTGGACGTGCTGCTCACTCTTGAAGATCACGCGTTGATGGGCGGGTTCGGCAGCGCGGTGTTGGAAGAACTCAGTAATCTGCGAATCGCTACACCGGTTGAAAGAATCGGCTGGCCTGACCAGTTCATCGAGCATGGCAAGCCCGATGATCTGCGCGCAAAATATGGGCTGACAGCAAGTGCCGCGCTTGAAAAACTACGTTCGCACCTGCAACTCGCTGCGCCGGCTAAAGCGGCAAGTTCCCGAGGCAAGACTCCCATCCCGTTTCGATCCCGCTAAACCACTCTCAGCGTTTACCAACCCGTTTATCGGCCCCCGTGGTTGGTGCCTAGCATCGAAATTTACGATTAGATAAGTTGAAGTTTTGCATTCTTAGGATGTACCATCCGAAGCAGGAGACATCCGTGCCAAAATCGCGTTTTAGCCTCTACATAATCGTTATTGCTCTGTTAGCTGTATCGCTGTCGTCCAGGCCTCTTGCCGCTGATAAGGCTCCTGAAATCGTAGATAGTCAAGCTTTCTTCCTCGCCTACATCGCTCCTCCGGCTGTCCCGGAAGCCAGTAAGTTTGCTGGGTCGGTAGATAAGCTGCTCTCGCAAATGTCGGTGAAGGAAAAGGTCGGTCAGATGACGCAGCTTGGCATCGGCATGATTACTGACGGCAAAGATAAAGATGTGCAAATCAATCCGGATAAATTGCATAAGGCGATTGTGGAGTATGGTGCCGGCTCGATCCTGAACGTCAAAGAGCAGGCGCTTACGCCCGAACGCTGGCACGAGATTCTGGGGGCGATTCAGGTCGAAGCAAAAAAATCTCACCTGCAAATACCCGTGTTGTACGGCATCGATACCATTCATGGCACAAATTATGTGGATGGTGGCACGCTGTTTCCGCAGCCTCTGGGCATGGCCGCGACGTGGAATCCCGAACTAATGCTTAGAGGAAGTGAGATTGCTGCCGCGGAAACGCGCAAGGCTGGCATCCCCTGGACGTTCTCGCCGGTGCTTGATTCCGGAAGGCAACCTCTTTGGCCGCGTTTGTGGGAAACGTTTGGGGAAGACACTTATCTTGCCAGCGTGATGGGTGTAGCCACGGTGCGGGGATATGAAGGCTCGGACATTTCGAGTCCCTTTCACGTTGCTGCTTCGTTGAAACACTACGTTGGATACAGCTTTCCGAGTACTGGCGGCGATCGAAGCCCCGCACTGATTCCAGAAATCACTCTGCGCGAATATTTCCTGCCGGCGTTTGCGGCTGCGGTGAAAGCTGGCGCGCACACGGTGATGGTGAATTCGAGCGAAGTGAATGGCATTCCGGGGCACGTCAATTCGTATTTGCTGAAAAATGTTTTGCGCGATGAGCTGGGATTTCAGGGTGTTGTGGTTTCCGATTGGATGGACATCGAGAAACTGGTTTCCGAACACCACGTGGCAGCAAATGAAAAAGAAGCGACACGCATCAGCATACTCGCCGGAGTTGACATGAGCATGGTGCCGGAAGACTACCGGTTCAGCGACGCGCTTCTGCAGTTGGTGAACGAGGGCAAGGTGCCCGTGGCCCGAATTGACGAAGCGGTGCGGCGCATCCTGACGCTGAAGTACGAGTTGGGTTTGTTTGACGAGCCGCTGCGTGGAGTGAATTCCAAGACGGTGCTCGCGTCTCCCGAATCGCGCAAAGCGGCGCTGGAAGCGGCTCACGAATCGATTACGCTTTTAAAGAACGACAATCGCACCCTGCCGCTGGCGAAAACAGCTCATGTTCTTGTTACCGGACCGAATGCCGATTCGTTGATTCCGCTCAACAATGGTTGGAGCTACACATGGCAAGGCAACAAGGCATCCTTCTATCCGACGGATTATCTAACGATTCGAAAAGCGATCGAAGGAAAAATCGGCGCTGCAAATGTTACCTATGTTCCGTTTGCATCGACCGATAAGGATGCGGGCTTCTCGAAAGCCTCCGCGGCCGCAACGAGTGCCGATGCAATCGTGCTCTGCCTGGGTGAATGGGCCTACGCGGAAACTCCGGGCAACATTCGCGACTTGTCTCTTCCTGAAGAACAGATTCAACTCGCGGAGAAAATGCTTGCCGCCAAAAAACCGGTGATTCTTGTTTTGACGGAAGGGCGCCCTCGTATCATTCGCCCAATCGTTAAACCGTCCGGCGCCATCCTGTTGGCATACAATCCGGGAAACGAAGGCGGACAGGCGATTGCCGACGTGCTGTTTGGCGATGTGAATCCTAGCGGCAAGTTGCCGATTACTTATCCGCGCTACCCAAACCGGCTATTCACTTACGATCACAAAGTGTTCGAAGGTGAAGATGGGCCGGTAGGCGATTCTGAAGACGCGCCGCAGTTCGAATTCGGCTACGGGCTAAGCTATACGAATTTCACGTATTCGGATTTACAGGTGACGGCAAAGGACGGACAGAAGATTGAAGTCGCCGTTTCGGTGAAAAATACCGGGGATCGCGCGGGGAAAGAAGTTGTGCAGGTGTACGTCAACGAACGCTACGCCAGCATCACACCACCATTAAGACGCTTGAAACGTTTTGCGAAAGCGAGCTTGCAGCCGGGCGAAACCCATCGCTTCAGCTTCGAACTTGGGCGGGATGATCTTTCTTTCATCGGCGCAGACAACAAGCGCGTTGTGGAACCAGGCACTTTCGATGTTCTCGTTGGCCGCCTTACACAATCGTTTGAATTGAAGTGAAGCGCTGCGCGGATTGTTGGATTTTGCGTTAGTTACACCGACAGATGATATTGCACTTTCTCGGGATGGGCTGCGCTCTTAGCTGGCTGACGGCGGGGAACTTGCGATACACCCCCAGTTATTGGCACCGCTGTAGCGAGAAGAAT
>Ga0210401_10006094_pt1 | contig 12319 bp, 7 predicted proteins | sample IncBWH32MmetaG_FD_150866 | JGI IMG/M metagenome (GOLD analysis project Ga0210401, IMG submission 150866) | Forest soil microbial communities from Barre Woods Harvard Forest LTER site, Petersham, Massachusetts, United States - Inc-BW-H-32-M | ecosystem: Environmental > Terrestrial > Soil >... | reverse complement strand
AACTCCACCGCAAGCACAGGTGGCCTTTTCCAGAAGGGAATAGGTAGCGGCGATTCTTTGAATTGGTGAGCAGGGTGCCCAATTTCCGCGGGCGCCGCGACCGCGGCCATTTCGTTCTCGGAGGGCGCCAGTTCGGGCGCGACCTGACCCTGAGGAACCATTTTAGGCTGTGGCAAGGACGGAGTCGGTTGGCTTGCTGAATTTTCCGTCGCCGCATTCGGTTCCGAGGGGCCTTCCGTTTCCGGAGCGGGAATTTGAGGCGGGCCCTCGAGGAAGGCGTATTCTTTGGCGGCGCTATCGTTTGCGATGGGCACGTTCGCAGTGTCCTTGACCCGGGTTGCAGCCGCGATCTCTTTCGATAGTCGCTCGACGCGGGGGTCCGACGTGTCCAGATCTTCGTTTTGGATCGTATCGTCTAAGAGAAGCGTGGCGCCTTCCAAGTCCCCCAGTTCCAGAAGCGCGCGCACATTTTCCAGCTTTCGGCCTTGGTCTCTCTTTTTGTCTCTCGCCTGGGTCTCCACCTGGGCCGAAGTCAACAGTTGCGTCAAATCGGTGTCCGGACCCAAAGTAGTTAGCGCTTCCTGCGCCAAGCGGACCGCGTCGCTGAACTCTTCGCGGTGGATTTTGATCTTGATTTCGCGAACCCGCTGTTGGATTTGCAAGCGGATCAGTTCCTTCTTTCGCTGGCTCTCGGCTTGCTCCAACAAGCGCCTCAGGTCAGTGTTCCCTTCGAATGATTCGAGACCTTGGCGGGCGGAAACGATTGCTTCCTGGAGCTGGTTGGAGGCGATGAACTTTTGAACTTCGTTGAGGATTTGGCTCAGGCGCCGCTCGCGTTCGATCTGTTTTTTTCGGTTTCGAGCGAAATCCAGCAATCGAAGCAGATCCGCATCATGCGAATACTCCCGCAGAAGAGCCTCAGCCTTGACGATCGCGGTTTCATATTGTTCATCGGTGGTGAGTTTCTTCAAGGCTTTCAACTCACCGGCGAGCTGTGCAGCCCTGGCGATTTTTTCTTGTTCTTCCAGGATGAGCGCGCGCAACTTCAACACGTTCGGGTCTTTGGCGTTGGACTTGAGCAGCGGGTCCAAAACAGCCAAGGCTTCCGCGAATCGCTGTGTTCCCAAGAGCGCCCTGGCCTCCGCAAGCCGCTGCTGCTTTTGTTGTTCAGATTTTTCTTGCTTTACTGTCACGAGCAATTTGGAGATGTCGCCTTCGTGCGGAAACTCCTTGCTCAGGTCAACGAGAATCGCAATCGACTCGTCCACGCGGCTGGAGGCCAGCATATTTCGAGCCTCCGAAAGGCGTTGCAGTTTTTGTTGTTCTGCCTGATCTCTAAGGACCCCCTCAATAAGCCTGGGGATTTCCCGGTCGTCGGCGAATTGCTTTTTCAATTCACGCAGCAGGGCCACTGACTCGGTATATTGCCTGGAGGCCCGCAGCTTGCGGGCTTTTGCGAGGCCCTCCTGTTTCTGCTGCTCTGCTTGATCCTTTCGGACGGCCTCGGCAAGCTTGAGAATTTCCTTGTCGTCAGGGAACTCGGTCTTCAATTTGTTCAGCAGGGAAAGGGACTCGGCTAGTTGCTTCGATGCGAGCAAGGTCCGAGCCTGCTGCAACCCCTGCAACCTGCGCTGCTCCGCCTGGTCTTTTTGAACCAACTCGGCAAGCTTGAATATCTCCTTGTCCTCTGGGAACTGAGTTTTCAATTCATTCAGCAGAGCGAGGGAATCGGCATATTGCCTGGTCCCACGCAACCGCCGCGCTTCCGCAAGGCCTTGTAATTTCTGTTGTTCTGATTGGTCCCTTTGCACCGTCTCAGCAAGCGCGGGAACCTGCCGGTCGTCCGGAAATTGCTCTTTCAGCGCGCTTAGCAAGGCAAGAGACTCGGCGTATTGTTTTGATGCCAGCAACTTTTGAGCTTGGGATAGTCCCTGCAGTTTTTGTTGTTCTGCCTGGGTCTTTTGGACTGCCTCGGCAAGTGCGGGAATCTGTTTGTCATGCGGGAACAGGGTTTTCAGTTCGTTCAACAAGGCAAGAGACTCGGCGTATTGTTTTGACGCCAGCAGTTTTTGGGCTTGGGACAAACCCTCTTGTCTCTTTTGTTCTGCCTGGCCCTTTTGGACCGCTTCTGCCAGCGCGGGAATCTGTTGGTCATCGGGGAACTGTGTTTTCAGCTCCCTCAGCAGAGCGAAGGACTCGGTATATTGCTTTGAGGCGAGCAGCTTTCGAGCTTCTGAAAGCCCCTCAAGCCGGCGCTGCTCTGTTTGTTCCTTTTGGACCACCTCGGCAAGGGCGGGAATCTGTTGGTCGTCAGGGAATAGCGTCTCTAACTCGTGCAACAGGGCGAGCGACTCCGCATATTGCTTTGAGGCGAGCAATTTCTGGGCTTCGGATAACCCCTCGAGTCTGCTCTGCTCCACCTCTTCCTTAAGGACCGTTTCTGCTAACGCGAGAATTTGTTTGTCGTCAGGGAACTGCGTTTTCAACTCACTGAGCAGAGAAAGCGACTCGGCATATTGTCTTGATGCGAGTAATTTCTGGGCTTCGGACAGCCCCTCGAGCCTGTGTTGTTCCGCCTGTTCTTTTTGGACCGCTTCGGCAAGGGCCGGAATCTGTTTGTCGTCAGGGAACTGTGTTTTCAGTTCGTTCAACAGGGCGAGTGACTCGGCAAATTGTCTTGATGCGAGCAATTTCTGGGCTTCGGAGAGCCCCTCGAGCCTCCGTTGTTCCGCCTGATCCTCACGTATCGCGTCGAAGAGTTTCGGAATTTCCGGATCAGTGGGAAACCGCTTCTGCAATCCCTCAAGTAACGTTCGACATTCTTCGTAATGCTGAGAGGCCAGCAGCGTGCGAGCTTCATTCAACCCCTGTTCTTTCTGCTCCGCCTCCTGTTCTTCATGGACTCCCGCAACGAGCTTTGCTATTTCGTTCTCTTCCGGGAATTCGCTTTTTAGAGACGCGAGGAACTGTAGGCAATCCTCGTAACGACGCGCCGCCAGCAAGTTGCGAGCCTCTTTTAGGCCTTCGAGTTTTCGTTGTTCCGCCTCTTCTTTTCGAACTTGATCCAACAGGCTTAGAGATTCATTGTCACCAGGGAATTGGCCGAGGAGGGCAGAGAGCAAAGATTGGCACTCGGAATAACTTCCGGTGGCCAACAGAGTTCGCGCCCTCTCCACTGTCCGTTGCCTTTGCTGTTCCGCTCGATCCTCTCGAGCAGTCTCCAACAGTTTTTTGACTTCCTCTTCCTCGCCAAATTCCTCTTGCAGGGACGTGAGAAGGTCAATGCATTCATCGTATTTCTGCTGCATCCACAAGGTGCGCGCATTCTGCATTGTCTCCAGCAGATGAATGCGTCTCTGGCGTTTCCCTTTCTCTTCCAGAACCTGCTGAAGCAGATTTGGCGCGTCGCGGTTCGCTGGATTTGCCTCCTGAACCTTGGCGAGAATTGCTTCGGCTTCCTCCGGCAACCCCTCCGCGAGACGCTCCCTCGCCGTCTGCAGCCATTCACGGACTAACTTTGCCCGCCCAATCTCATGTTGAACCTGGCGAAGCAGCTCTCCGGCGGGTTCAAAGCAGGAGTCGAGTTTCAATGCGCTCTCGGCTTCCAGTTGCGCTTCCTGGAGCTTTCCCTGGTCAAGAAGGGCGCGGCCGGCATTAACATGCTTTTCAACCTTGGGCCGAATCAGAATGCGCTTCAGCTCGATATTGACTTCCTCGAGTAAAACCCGCGCTGGGACGTTCGTAAAATCGACTTGCAGTGCCTGGACCAGCAACTCGCGGGCGCGCGTGAATTCGCGTCCCTGAACAAATGCTTTGGCTTCGGAAACCAAGTCGGCTACCGTCTGCGCCTGCAGGCCTTTGCAAATGGGATCGAGTTCCAGTATCAGGTCGTCCATCGATTGCGTGCGCTCGGTCACCGGTTTCAGGAGCGTGCGGTGCACTATCGCCTCGAGTTCCGGCGGACAATCGGGCATGACACTTCGGAGAGGTACCGGATCCTTCAGGCAGATGCTCTGCATGAGGCTGGCGGGAATTTCGCCGGGAAAGGGCCTGGAGTACGACAGCAGCTCATACAAGAGGACGCCGAAGGAAAAAATATCGGACCGTTCATCCGCATGCTCACCGTTGAACACTTCGGGGGACATGTAGGCAAACGTGCCGATCAGCATTCCCGTCTGGGTCTTGGAGTTTTCCAGGACCCGGGCGATCCCAAAATCCACGACCTTCACCGTCCCGTCTCTGCTTACCATTACATTACCTGGTTTGATATCCCGGTGAACAATCCCCTGCTTGTGCGCGTAAGCGAAGGCGCGGCACGCTTCGATGGCATAGACGAGTTTTAGGGACAGGGGGACGGGCGTGCGACGGGCAATCAGTGTGCCAAGGTTCTCTCCGTCCACCAACTGCATGGCGATGAAGGGAACCCCCTCTTCTTCACCCATTTCATATATAGTAACAATGTTCGGATGCTGGAGGGATCCTGCGGACTGCGCTTCCCGATAAAAACGCTGCAGTAACGCCGGGCTATCCGCCACATTGGCGGTAATCGTCTTCAAAGCGACCAGACGGTTGATGATGGGGTCACGGGCCTTGTAGACCACGCCCATGGCGCCTCTGCCCAGTTCGTCGAGCACCTCGTATTTGCCCAGTTTCTTCAGCTTACACCTCTACTCGGGAACGCAAAGAGGTGTCGCGCCGAAGCATTCGGATTCGGAATTTTTGGAATGAAGAATGGCGAGGAGGAATCACCCGCGAAAACGCTGAAGCCCACTTACGGCCAATCGAGAAGATTTTTTTGAGTGAAACGTGCCTGGTAGACCCCCAGGGAAGACAGAAAGCAAACTGCCGCCTGCGGGCCGAAACGAGCAGACTGGGTTCTTCTCGCACGACCATTCTCTAAATTCACCTGTAGTCAACGCTAGGAGTTGACTCACCGATCCGATTTCAGTAGAAGGTATCGTCCCAAATTAAGCCATTAGTGTCAATTAAAACCCGCATTTTGACGCAGCGCAATCAACCTTGCCTGTAAGTACTTTCAGTACTAGAACCCGGTTCGCCCTGAACAAAGCTTTATTAAATTCGTCTCCATCTCAGATCCCACTTTCAACCACCTGGGCAATGATGACGAGACCTCAAGACAAAATCAGGGTCGGCAGGTTCATGCGCCAAGCCAGCGGCCCGCAGGTTCCCAGCCCTCAATATGATCGCAAATCACTTTAATTGTGGCAGTGATGGGGATCGCCAGGATGAGTCCAATGGCGCCCCAAAGCCATCCCCACAGCAAAAGCGCTATGGTGACGGCAAGGGGATTCAAATGGACGCGGCGTCCGACAATGGCCGGCATAAGGACGTTCAGAGCGATGATGTGGAAAAACAGCATGGTTGCCGCGACGCCGAGGTAGGGGCCGACGGTGTTCCATTTCACCATTCCAATAAAAAATGGAGGCAACCACGCAAGCACCACTCCGAGATACGGCACCAGATTTAAAATACCCGAGACACTGCCCGCCAAAAAAGGGTAGTCCAGGTGAATGAAGAGGAAAAAGGCCGAGCTTGCAAGCATTAGAATCAGCGCCACCAGCGCATTGCCGGCAAGGTAGGTGCGAAGCATGGTGTTCACCTGATCGAGGGCCTCTTTGACGCGCGTACGCCTCCCTGTCGGAAATAATTCCATTGTGGCTTTCCAGATTTGCGGCTTGGCTGCGAGCATGAAGAACACCAGAAACGGAAGAAAAGTTGCGACAAAAAAAATGGAGTATAGCGAGCCTACGCCAAGCAATAACAATTCGCCGGCGGACCGTGATTCGGCAATGCGAGCGGGCGGACGTTCCGTCTCCTGTTCTGGCGAAATCGCCGCCACTTCGTTTTCCATACTGGCCAGCTTGCGGTCAACCGCGGTTGTGGCACGGCGCAGGATCGTGCTGTAACGCGGCCAATCGGCAGCAAATCGGTTTGCGCGGGCGGCCGCCAGATAGCCCAGCCCACCGAAGATCAGCGTGACCGCCAAGAGCACCACCAACGCGCCGAGTCCTCGAGGAACATGCATTCGTTCGAGGAATTCGACGACTGGATCGAGAAAATATGCCAGCAGAACGGCGAGCAGCAGAGTGACAACCACACTCGAAGCAAAATATAGGAACGCGAACACGATTCCCAACGAGATGATACGCAGGAACGGAATGGTTCGCGCGTTGAGTTTGATGAATTCGCTTCTCATCGTTGGAATAGCTTCACCTTAGTACGCCGGTCCGCCAAGACAAATCACCATGAGCGCTCCACACCCCGGCCGAAATAACATTGCGCTCACGACAATGTTTACAGCTCCGCTGTCGCCAGGCGGAAATTACAAGACTGAAGCTAATATTCCCGTGATCTATTCCGGGGACTATTTGGAGGCCGGAGAAGTTGTTACAAAATTCTCGCGGACCACGGCTCCCACCTTCTTTCCGAAGTCATAGGTAGCCCGCAGATTCTCGCCGAAGAATCTCACTTGTCCTTTTGCATCATTTTCGAACAGGCGCTTGCCATCCTTATCGGTGAATTGCATGTGGACGGCGATGGTCGTTGTGCCAGCCACGGTAGTGACTTGCCGCGCCATTGCGCTGCCTTGTGTGAAACCGGTCACGGTGCAGCGCAATGTGACCAAATCGGGTGCGTTCATCGCGCTCATTTCACCATCGCGATAAACGTGTTGAAATCTTTTTGTTTTGTCCACTTGCTCGATGACGTTTTCGTAGAGTGACATTTGGAATTCGGCGGGTAACTTCACGTCTTCGGATTGGATTTGTAGGACCTGGATGGCTGAGGATTTGAAGGGCCCGGCCTTTTGTGGCTGACCAAACGAAGGAAGGCCGCAACCGAGTGAAATGGCGATCAGAAACAAAAGTCGGGCGATGCGTTCAGCCGCGCGCTTCATTGTTTTTTCTCCTTCGCCTTTTTGATGTTGGCCGCCTGGCTCGCTTCGTCCTCGACGGAAATGCTTGTTTTCGCCCCTTCAGCAACCATTTGCTTCTTGAGCAGTCCCGCCTGGCCTTCTGGAAGCGTAAAGATGGCGCCATGTATCCCGCCTCCGGAGTCGCGATAGGTGACTGTCAGCGTGTCGAGCTTGGTTCGAAACAAGCTCAGGAAACGCCCGGATTGATACGGCGCTAAAATGGTCAGTTTCCCCAATGTACCGCCGATGAGCCTCTGGCTGTCGGCGCCGGTCAGTGCATCCTCGACGGATGCGGTCGGCACATCGCTCTTGGTTGTTCCGCTGACGAATTCCAGACCGGCTTTTGAAACCGTGACCTTGCCTTTGGTGTTTTGCTTGACGCCCTGCATTCCAATCACGTGGACGACCTGAAAACTTTCCGGTGCCTGCTGCGGCTTCGCGAAAGAAGAGGGCGCCGCCCAGGCCGACAAAAACAGGATCGCTAGAGTACCTTTTCGATAAAACTTCGACATGAGTGTCACTCCTCTACTCGGTGATGTGCGTCTTAATTCCCAGGGGAGGCGGATAACATACACCTGATCGAACCCACATGGAAGCACACAATGTTTTCCGGACTCTTAAGCGACCGCGGAGGCTTTCGCCGACGGGTATAAATTGACATGGATAAATACTGTTCCGGTATATTCGATATCAATGAATAAGTTCCTATTGCACTTTCTTTTTGAACCAGAATGTGCAACTTCACCCGCGCCAACGCGGCTTCGCCGGATAATGGCGTTGAAACTGCATATTTCTGATGATATGTTCTGGGCCGCGTGAATGGCGGGAATCCGACCTTGCGGTTCGATCGTGAAAAATATTGTCGGCGAGGAGATGACCATCGTGGCTTTGACAATCACCAGCGGAGAAGTGGACGGGCTGACGGTGGTGTGGCTTGACGGGCGTATCGTGCTCGGCGAAGAGACTGGCTCGCTCCGCGAGACGGTGAAGGACCTGATTGACCACGGCAAAAAGAAACTGATTCTGAATATGAACAACGTTACAATGATTGACAGCGCAGGTCTCGGCGCTCTTGTGGCCGCGTATTCCTCGACCCGATCGGGAGGAGCATCCTTGCGGCTTTGCCATTTGGGGGCGAAATTCAACGAGCTGCTGCAAATCACAAAGCTGTTTACCCTTTTTGAGGTCTACAACACCCAGGCGGATGCAATCGACAGTTTTCGAAGTAGCGTTGACTAAATTGGAGGGCGGTTTACTTTTTGTAATTTCCGCGTGTTATACTCCCGTCTCCGAATAATCTCCATGGCTGCCCCACCGCCCATTGACGGACCAGGCCTCGAAGTCACTTCGCCGGATGGTTCGATTCGTTTTATTCGCATCTCCGATTCGCCTTTTCTGATCGGCCGGGGGTTTGAGACGGGGAATCACCTTCATCTTACGGACCGTCGCATTTCCCGCCTGTGTGCGGCCATCATCACCGAAGGCAACAGCTACTGTCTTGAGGATCGAGGTCACCGCTACGGTATCTTCGTCAACGGAAAGAAAATGGATCGCCGCATCCTGGAAGATGGCGACGCGATTAGTTTCGGATTTGAGGACTCCTACAAAATCATCTTTCGGACCAATGCGGACGACAAATCAATTCAGAATATGCTCGACCGTATTGGAACCCTATCGACTGTCGACGCCGCTCCCGAAGGCCTTCGAAAACTCAATCTTCTCCTGGAAGCGACTTCGCTTTTGCATTCGCAGCTTCCTCTCGACTCGGTGCTCGGCACCATGCTTAACTTCGCCATTTCCATCACGGATGCCGACCGTGGTCTTTTGCTCGAGGCTGATTCATCAGGATTGCTTTCCGTTCGCATCGCCCGCGGCATAGAAGGCGAGAGGTTATCGCCGGAAAGTCTGTCACCCAGTCAGACGGCACTGCGTATGGCTCTCGAGCAGAATTCCAGTATCATTACGGAAGACCTTAATCTGTCCGATCTGGAACTTCAGGTTGCGGAGAGCATCGTCGCGCAGCAACTGCGGGCGATTATTGTGATTCCTCTTTACGCTATGCCCCGCTCCAGCAGTATTTCAACCATCGATTTCAGGCAGGGGCTTTTTCTTGGGGTCATTTATCTCGATTCCCGCCGCCCCGCGGCTTTTTCCAAGCTCGACCGCCAGATTCTGGATGCACTGGCGATGGAATCCGCCAGCATTTTGGACAACGCCCGCCTTGTCGAGCGGGAGCGTCAGCGATTGCGACTGGAGCAGGAGTTGAGTATCGCTCGCGACATCCAGCAAGCGCTTCTTCCTGGTAGATTCCATAGCTTCGCGCATCTCAAGGTAAGCGGTATCAATTCTCCTTGCCTGGCCGTTGGCGGCGATTACTACGACGTTTTTCCGATTACTGACGACCGAACGGCCTTTCTGATTGCAGACGTTTCGGGCAAGGGTTTGGGCGCGGCGTTACTCACGACCATGCTTCAGGGCGCACTGGCCGGCATGACGATTGGCGCCGATCTCGCGCGTGTTTTCCAACTTATCAATCGTTTTCTCTGTGAACATTCTGAAGTCGGCCGTTACGCCACAATGTTTTTCGGCATTCTGAGTCCCAACGGCCGCCTTGATTACATCAATGCCGGCCATCCACCGCCACTCCTCCTTCGCCGCGGCGAGGTCACTGAGCCCTTCAAAGAAGGCTTTTATCCAGTCGGACTGGTCCCAGAGACCGATTACGGGATGTCCCAAGCGGAATTGCAGCCGGATGACGTGCTGATCCTCTATAGCGATGGCGTCACCGAAGCCCTGAACCCCGAGGATCAGATGTTCGGGGTTCCCCGTTTGTGCGCCGTCCTCGCTGACCACCAGAATGTACCACTGGAACAGCTTCAGAAAGACATTCTTGAATCTGTACAGGATTTCTCGCGTGGAACCAGCCAGGGAGACGATATCACCCTCCTCCTGATTCGCTATCGCGCCGCAGCACAATCTGCCGCATCTTGAATGTGTTCGTGACATGACGTATGGAACTGGTCAAGCTCATAAGCACATTGAGTCCGAAGATGGCGCGGGTTCATCGGCTGCCGCTCGCCGCGGACATCCCAGCGTCCCGCCCTTGCGCTTTGAGCTGTTCGAGCCGCGGGCGTAGCAACTGCGCCCTGCCACCTTCCTGAGTGGTTGGACGGGCGGAACTGCTTAGCCACATTTGAATCAGATATTGCATGGACGGCCTCCTTCGATCGATTTTCACTGCATCGTCGTGACTTTACGATGGGAAGCAGCGGCTGAAGGAAAGCAAGAGCCGAGGCGAACCGTGAATCCGGATGTTCCGCCTTAGTAAAGCCCACACGAGATTCGCTTCCTTGCGCAAGAACCGAAGCCAGATTTCGCTGTCCGCGGTGATCCGCAAATCAGCGGTGCCTGTGTGGCCATCCGATACTTGCAACGTCTTATCGCGAATCACAACGGTCGCCTTCACTTCCTCTTGCCCCGTGAATGTAAAGTGATAGATAGCGTTCAGGCCTTCAGACCGCCCGCGCTGAAACGCAAAGTTTAGCCCGCGCAGAAACGCCCGAATGGAACCTTGGCCCGCGAGTCCATTCGCTACTCGCTTCGCTTTCTTGTTTGGAAAGCGTCGCGGGACATACTCCTCAGCGTCAGAACCTGGAACCACATAGATGATTTCAGTTTTGTCCTGCAACGGTTTCACAACATCTTCGAGGTATCCCTTGCGGTTGGTTAGAAATGGCGCGATGACGTCCTCCCCGGCGGGGCACACCGAGAGGCAGTAGGCAGCCTTATAGTTCGCGCCAAATGACAGGCTTTGCCACATGGATACGGTCTCGGCGCCCGATACTTTCTTTCGATAAGCGAGGGCGCTCCCGCTTTGTGCAATCGTTTCCACCCAGTCGTTGAATCCACCCATGAACTCGCGATAGTTGTGCGTATAGCAGGCGGAAAAGTTAAATACGCCGTCGGCGCCGATGGCTCCGGTGGGACAGGCGGCGACACAGAGTTTGCATTCCAGGCAAGGGTTGTAATCGAGTGGCTTCGAATAGGCGCTGACTTCGGTGTCGAGTAAGACGGTGCCCAGAAGAATGTGATTTCCGAATTTCGGATGAATCACGTTGCGGTGAATCCCCATGCGCCCCAGGCCTGCGGCGACAGCCACGGGCTTGTGAGAAATGACCCACATTTTTGCGCCCCAGCGGTCCGCTTCCATGGGGAAACCGGCCGCACCGCCATTGATGGCGCGGACGCCGGATTGTTCCAAGGCGGCAACAATTTTGCATGCTATTTCATTGACCTCATCCGTGGCGCGGTGAAATTCCACGTTGGCAATCGAGCGTGCCGGCGTGCGAATGTTCTCGCGGTTCATGCGGACGGCAAAACCCACGAGCGCTTTCGTCTTGGGGAAGACCGCGAGGATATCATTGCGCTCGCCGGCGATTTCTGGGCGGCCCGCCTCCACAAATCCAACGTCGTCCGCGCCAGCCTCGAGGCACACCTGACGAAGCCAGGCGGCATCCAGTATCTGCGGGCGCAAGGGTTCGCCTCCTGCCGCCTCGCGTTCTCGAAATCGTTTCACGGTTGGATGTTCGGCTAGTTGCAACGGGAATCCTCCTTTGCCTCTAGTGGTTTGGGAAAGTGCAGTTCACGGTCGAGCCGCTCCGAGTTGTAGCCTGCACAGTGTTCCCTCGAACTTCGCGATTAACGCAGCCAACGCTTCCGGCTGCTCATTCGTGGTGAGGTGACCGCCGGGCAAACGCTCGAGCTGGAGGCCGAGCTTGTCCAGCCGTTCTTGCGCAAGGTCGACCTGCTGGTGTTCAAAGGGATCCTCGTCGCTGCCGCCCACAAGGAACGGGAATTGATCCCGATAAGCCGTGAAGAGGCGCCCGAAGTCGAGCCGCTCGCCTTGCGCTTTGTGATCGGCCACGAAACCCGCTGCTGCCGCGAGGTAGAACCCGCCATCGTGGCGATTCATGGTGTTGTAGAGTTCGCGCACCTCGGCGTTCGTAACCTTATAGCCTTTGGACCACATCACTCCTCCGATCATCTTGAACATCGTAAAGGAGCGCCCCGAACGCCTGCGGGCACGGTCGGGTAGGCGGCGCAAGAGCGGCGTCGTGTACCACGGATGGGAGTGCCCGTCCGCGAAGAGCCCGCCATTGAAGATGAAAACCCCGCGTATCTTCGGACCGCCTGCGGGCTCGCCCCGCTCGGAGCGCTCCAGTCTGCGTCGAAGGTGCTCCAAGACGACGAGTGAGGAAAAGTCAAAAGCGACCAGTGTCGTTGATCGGACCCCGAAATCGCGCCAGATCGCTTCGACGAGGTCCGTCCGTTCGACGGTGGAATAAGGAAAGTTTTTGGGCTTATCGCTGTCGCCCATGCCGACAT
>Ga0210401_10006092_pt1 | contig 12321 bp, 10 predicted proteins | sample IncBWH32MmetaG_FD_150866 | JGI IMG/M metagenome (GOLD analysis project Ga0210401, IMG submission 150866) | Forest soil microbial communities from Barre Woods Harvard Forest LTER site, Petersham, Massachusetts, United States - Inc-BW-H-32-M | ecosystem: Environmental > Terrestrial > Soil >... | reverse complement strand
AGATGGCGCACGGTGCCGGCGGCAAGGCGAGCCGGAGGCTTTTGGAGGGACTGTTCGCTCCGCTGCTCTTTGGCTGCTCACAAGATCCGTTGGGAGACGCCGCCCGCGTCGAGATCGATGGAGCATCTATTGCTATGACCGCCGATAGTTTCGTCGTGAAGCCACTGCGCTTTCCCGGCGGGTCCATCGGCGAGCTTGCCGTAAATGGCACCATGAATGATCTTGCAGTCGCCGGTGCCAAAGGCCACTCGATGGTCGTCACCTTTGTGCTGGAGGAAGGCCTTCCGTCTTCCGTTCTCGAAGCAGAGGTGCGCGCGATGTCGGATGCGCTGCGCCGTGCAGGTGTCGCCATGGTAGGAGGCGATACGAAAGTCGTCGAGCGCGGCAAGGCGGACGGCATGTACATCACCACTGCCAGCATTGGTCGCCCACTCCCCACTCTGCGTGTGAATGCCCGTAGCGTTCGCCCCGGGGACAAGGTCCTGCTTTCCGGTCCCATCGGTGATCATGGCATTACGATCCTTCTGGCCCGCGGAGACCTTGAGCTCGAAGCCGACCTGCGCTCAGATACACGGTCTGTGCTGCCCCTGGTGGAAGCGCTTGCCACAGAAGCAGGCCCCGGCGTTCGCTGGATGCGGGATCCCACGCGCGGGGGCGTCGCCACCTCCCTCAACGAACTGGCTCGCGATTGCGGACTTGGGATCGCGCTTCTGGAAGAGGAGATTCCAATCCATGATGCGGTGCGTGGCGCGTGTGAGTTGCTCGGGCTGGACCCGCTGCACATCGCGAACGAAGGTCAGTTCCTCGCGGTTGTCGCGCCGGAATACGCAGACCTTGCCCTTAACGCGCTCAACAGTGCTCCGGGCGGCGAAGATGCCTGCATCATCGGCGAGGTCCGTAAGGAGCCTGCGAACGCGGTGCTGGTAAGCACACGCTACGGTGGAAGCCGCATCGTGGACATGCTTGCGGGGGATCCCCTGCCGAGGATCTGTTAGGCCACGCTTATGGAAACATCATGCTCACTCGCGGAACAGATTGAAGAGCGGTTGCTGCTACGTAACGAGGTCTTCGAACAATACTTCGCTGCCGAGTCGCGCCGCCTCGCCGAGGCCTGCCGTGAGATGTCGGAACGCTTCCTGCGCGGCGGTCGCCTGCTCGCATTTGGCCGGGGCCCTTACGCCACGGATGCGCAGCACGTCTCGGTAGAATTCGTTCATCCGGTGATCGTCGGTAAGCGAGCGCTGCCTGCACTTGATCTCTCTCTGCTTATGCAGCCCTGGCTCGACGCAATCGTGGGCGCCGATGACATGGTGATGGGCTTCGGCCCTCCCGAGGGTGACCGTGAGGTCTGGTCGGCTTTGCAATCCGCCCACAGGTGTGGCGCCATGACCTTCGCCTTGCCGGGATCCGAGGGCAACTATGCGCTTGAACCAGCGACCCAGGACGCCTTCATGCACCAGGAGATGGTCGAGATTCTGTGCCACACGCTTTGGGAGACAGTGCATGTCTTCTTCGAACATCGCGAGCTCGGCCAGGATATCGGGCAGACTGAATTTCTCTATCCCTTCCTGGGAAAGCAGAAGCAGGAGACGGGTGGCGTCGTGGATGATGTCGCTGCTTCGATCCGGATGAAGGTGCGTGACGACGCAACGCTACGTACACGCTTGGCCAGGGAAGAGTCCGAAGAGATCGCCGCCACGGCGCTCGATATGCAGAAGCGATTGCAGAGCGGTGGCAAGCTGATTCTTTTCGGCAACGGTGGCTCCGCCACAGATGCCAACGATTGGGCGATCGACTGCGTCATGCCTCCCCCCGGGTATCATCCGATTCCGGCTATTTCGCTTGCCATGGAGCCAGCCGTCATTACCGCGATGGCCAACGATGTTGGCATTGAGGTGGTTTTTCTGCGTCAAATGCTCGCGCAAGCACGGCCAAACGACGTGATCGTCGCAATATCTACGAGCGGCGGATCACGCAACATCGTCGTGGCCATGGAGGAAGCGCGGAAACGCAACCTGACGACGGTGGCCCTTCTCGGCAACGATGGTGGAGAGACCTACCGACGCGGGCTTGCGGACCATTCCATCATCGTCCGCAGTGACTACATTCCCCGCATCCAGGAGGTGCAGGCATCCGCCTATCACGTATTGCGAGACACACTGGAGGTTCTGCAATATGGCCATGCTTGAGCTTTACGGAAGCTCCCAGTGTCCTTACACACGGGAGCTGCGCGAATGGTTGGAGTGGACACGGCGCGATTTCCAGGAGTACGACGTGGAGGTCGACTCCCAGGCACTCGCCCGTGTGCATGCCCTCGACAGTACCGTTCGCACAGTACCTGTTCTGATCGAAGACGGCAAGGTCATCCAGGTCGGCTGGCAGGGCCGGGGCTGCATCCTGAGGTCGGAGTAACGATGCCGAACGCCTGTTCCATTCGCGTGCACGGCGTCGTGCAGGGTGTCGGCTTTCGTCCTTTCGTGTACCGCCTGGCGCGCGAGAACACGCTGGCTGGCTGGGTGCTCAATGGCGATCAAGGCGTAGAGATTCACCTCGAAGGCGACGACCGAAACATGGAAGCCTTCGTTCGCGAGATGAGAAGCAAGCCGCCTGCAGCTGCAAGCATCTCGGACGTTGAGGTCGAACCTGCTCTTTGCGAAGGGCTGATAGGGTTCACGATTCGTGAGAGTCATCATGAGGAACGACCGACCGTTCGCGTTTCGCCTGATCTGCCCATTTGCGAAGACTGCCTCAGAGAATGCTTTGATCCTGAGAATCCTCGATATGAATATCCCTACATAAATTGCACCAATTGCGGACCTCGTTACAGCGTCGTCATTGCGCTGCCCTACGACCGACTAAACACCACTATGCGAGCGTGGCCTCTGGACGCGTACTGCGACACGGAATATCACGATCCGGCAAATCGCCGGTTTCACGCGCAGCCCGTGGCCTGCCCCACCTGTGGGCCAAATTTTACTTTGCTTCGGGATGAGATCAGGATCGCCAATGGTTCCGGGGCAATTCGGCGAGCCGCGGAACTTCTTCGCGATGGCAAGATCGTCGCCGTCAAGGGCCTGGGTGGATATCACCTCGCTTGCGACGCACGGAACGCCATCGCAAATGCAGCTCTGCGCGAAAGAAAGTACCGCAAGGAGAAGCCCTTCGCGATCATGGCGAAGGATATCGAGATTGCACGCCGATTGCTGGATCTCACGCTTGACGCTGAGGCACTGCTTACTTCCATCGCCCGGCCGATTGTGCTTGCACCCGCGCGAGTCGAGCTTGAAGGGGTTGCTCCGGAGAATCGCGATCTCGGAGTCATGTTGCCGTACACCCCTCTCCAGCATCTGTTGTTTGCCACCGGCGCGCCGGACGCATTGGTGATGACCAGTGCGAACCGTTCCAGCGAGCCAATTGCATATGAAGATGCGGATGCACTGGAGCGGCTTTCGGGAATTGCCGACGCATTTCTCATTGGAGAGCGTCCGATCGCGCGCCGCGTGGACGACTCGATTGCTCGTGTCGGTGTATTCGGCCCGGTTGTCCTGCGCCGTTCACGCGGCTATGCGCCCGGCGCTGTAGCGCGATTGCCGATCAAGCGTCCGGTTCTCGCCCTGGGAGCGGATCTGAAGAACACGATCACGCTGGTCGTCGATGGACAGGCCTTTGTGAGCCAGCATATCGGCGATCTCTCCCACTATCAGGCTTTCCAGGCCTTCGTGGAAACGATCAAAGACCTGATTTCGATGTATGACATCCGCACCGAGGATCTCCTGCTGGTGCACGATTCGCATCCGCAGTACTTGTCCACTGGCCATGCCTCTGCACTCCCCGTTCAAGAGCAGCACGCGATCCAACATCATCGCGCGCACCTGGCATCCGTTCTTGCCGAGCGTGGAGAGTGGAAAAAGAAAGTAGTCGGTGTCAGCTTCGATGGCACAGGCTTTGGCGATGACGGTAACATCTGGGGCGGCGAGATCCTCTTCGGAAGCGTCGAAGGAGGTTTCGGACGCGTGGCGCATCTCCGCCCCGCGGCCCTTCCTGGAGGCGATGGCGCGGCGCAATATCCCGTGCAGGCAGCGTCCGGATTCCTCGCACAACTCGACGGTCTGCCTGACCTGACACTTCCACCATTTCACTTCGGCTCGCGATATCAGAACGCGATGCAACTGGTCCATCATGGCGTGCGCACCTTTTCCACGACCTCAGCGGGAAGGCTCTTTGATGCCGCCGCTGCCCTGCTCGGCTTCGTGCGCGAGAGTACGTTCGAAGGACAGGCCGCCATTTGGCTGGAGCAGCTTGCACGCGGCGCCGCCAATCAGGACGCTTATCCCTTCCCTGCAGACGGGCCAGAGCTCGACTTCCGCCCACTTCTCGAAGCAGTCGTTTGGGATCGTCTCCACGGTCGCGCCGATCGGGAGATAGCACGCGCCTTCCAGCGCGGTGTCGCCACCGGCGTGGCGCATGTGACCGCTCAACTCTGCCAGAACCGGGCAGTGGATACGGTAGTGCTCTCCGGAGGTGTCTTTCAAAACGAGTTGTTGCTGGAGGACATTCGATCGCTTCTCCTACCCCACCGGCTGAATATATGGACCAACCATGCTGTGCCACCGAACGATGGTGGCATTAGCCTGGGCCAGGCCGCACTGGCCGCATTTAGACAATTCAATGACGCAAGCCCCTCTACTTCCGGCGGTGCCGCCTATGCATGAGCTTTCGATAGCGATGAGTATCGTTGATATGGCGCAAGAGGAAGCAGAACGCCGCAACGTACAGGTGGACGCAGTTCATCTCGAGCTTGGCGCACTCTCTGGCGTGGTGAAAGAGGCGCTTCTCTTTTCCTATACAGTTGCCTGTGACGGCACTCTCCTCGAAGGGTCACGTCTGGTAGTTAAGGACATTCCTATCGAGGTCTTCTGCCCGAGCTGCAAATTGCCACGAACGCTCGTGTCCATGCAGTGGTTTCACTGCCCCGACTGCGGTGCCGCAACTTCCGAGATTCTCCATGGAAAAGAGCTGGTCATCACCGCTTTGGAGCTGAGGCAATGATCAACGAACCTCGCCTGCTTGAAGTCCGCAAAAACGTGCTGAAACAAAACGATGTTCTGGCGCGCGCGTTGAGAGGTCGGTTTCGCACTCAGGGCACCTTCGTAGTGAGTCTCGTTTCGAGTCCGGGGGCGGGCAAGACAGCTCTTCTGGAGCGAACTCTCAGCCAGCTTCACGGGCAGTATCGGGTCGCGGCACTGGTTGGCGATCTGGCCACAGAGAACGACGCTCTTCGCCTCGCGCGTAGCGGCGTCCCTGTGAAGCAGATCACAACCGGCACAGTTTGCCACCTGGAAGCTGCAATGGTTCAACGGGCTCTGGAGGGGTGGAACGTTGGCCCACTGGATCTGCTCTTCATCGAGAATGTCGGAAACTTGGTATGCCCGGCGTCGTATGACTTGGGGGAGGATCTGCGTCTGGTGATGCTCTCAGTGACCGAAGGCGAAGACAAGCCGCTCAAGTATCCGACTATTTTCAATAGTGCCGACGCTGCAATCATCACAAAGTGCGACCTTGCAGCAGCAGTGGAGTTCGAAGAGGAGGCCGCCATGGCCAACATTCAGGCGGTCCGGCCAGGAATGCCTGTGTTTCGGGTCTCAGCCAGGACCGGCGATGGTATGGAAATTTATTTGCGGTTCCTCACTCGAAAATTGCTGCGAGAGGACGGCGATGCGGTGAATGAGGATATTCCACTTGCAGCGATACACTTAAGCGCATCCAAGTAACCAAATGTAGGTCCACGAGGTGATGTGCATGATTAAGCTGGTTTGCGTTGCAGCCGGAATTGCGGTTGCAGTGATTGCAATTTCGATAGCACCCGACCTCTCCCGCTACTTAAGAATTCGATCCATGTAGTGGTCATGAATGAGACGGGTGGAACCCCGCGAGTGCTGGAATTTTCTCTGCGCATCACTTTTTAGCAAACGCCGATCGTTTTCGGCCTAAGACAGAGCCCCGGTTCCAACTGACTGTAAGACCGGCTTCGCGGACATTCACACGAGGGCACCTCGATTTAGCGAAGCTCCCGAGTTGTCGGCAAGCCGGAAGTAATCCCGCCTTCGACAATCCCAATTGGGATAGCCGTTCCCTGAAAACGGGGTTTCAGTAAGTTCACTTCGGACGAGCCTAACTTGCTCAAAATCGGACTTTTCGGGAGGTTCGGAGTCAACTTCCGAATAGCCGGTTATTCGGTAACTTCCGGGAGACACAGATCTACCTGAATCGCTTGATGAGCGCATTGCCCTTTCCTCATTAGTTGAGAATTGGCCGCCATCTGAACCAGGCGCATCGGTAAGCACCAGCCGGCTCAACTGAGATGGGGCGGAAGTGGACCGGCGGCCTAACGGGTTCAAAGAATCCTTCCCCAACTTTGGGCAGCCGCGCGACTTGTGGGGCTCAGAGAATGCAGACCTCACACGAATTGCGGGTTTACACAATCGAGGAAGACATTAGTGACGATCGACTGCCCCCAATCGCCTGTAGACACCCGCTGCGGCCGTAAGCGATTGTTGGATCGCTTCTTTCTTGTCGTGATCTCCAGCTTTCACAGCCTGTCCCGAAGGATCGTTGTCTACTAAGACGACTGATTGCTGGTTTGCGCTGGTCCCGTTAGGAGGAGAACTAGCGGATCGCGCGCCACGACGCAGCAGCTGTGGGCCCGGTCGATTTTGTGGCGACGAGCCGCCATCGGTTTTGTCGATCGCTAGAGGCTGAATGGGCTGAACAGTTTCAGTCTGGCCATGGCTTCCTACCAATGCATCTTTGGTTGTCAGAGCTAAAGAAGCAGACAAACGCGCGTTTCTTGCATGCACCTTCGCCCCCGCTGCCAGATGTGGAGTGATACTCGTCGGTGTCAGCGATTGCGGTAGAGGTTGATGCGCGTAAGAGAGGAGAACCGCCAGAGACGGCGCCGTCCAAACAAATCCGCCAAGAAGAGTCAATCCAAGAACAATACGCATACCAAATAACCACACCGAAGTCCTGCTTGGTCTAGCCAAGATGGACTGAACGCGAACCTTCAGGTGCTCGGACGAGGCGGCAAAATCAATACCCCATGCTCGGGGATCTTGCGAAGAATTCAGCCGAGCGAAATGAACCAGGGATTCTGCATACTTTGCCCTGCTCTCTGGAGAGTCGGAGACGACTGCGAGATCGCACGCGAGCTCGCGGTCGAGCTGGATCTTCCGCACTGCGTACCATGCTGCCGGATGAAAAAGAAGAAGTGCGCGGCATATGACAGCAAACCCGTTCCACACAAAATCCCAGCGACGCACGTGGTGGAGTTCATGGCGCAGAATATCTTCGAGCTCAGAGCGATCCTGCTGAAGGCAAAGCTCCGGCAGAAGGATGGTTGGGCGAACCCAGCCAAACGTCGCAGGCGACGCGACGCCCGACAGTACAAGCAACCTGGCACGGCGCACACCGACGCTCCCCGCGATCGTTTGGAATGTCGCCTCAATCTCAGCCGGTGGCTTGGTGGTAAAGCGCAGAACCCATTTCAGTTGTCGTTGTTTCTTGAAATGAGTGAAGAGAATATAAATCAATACCAGCAGGTATGCGATCCCGATCCCGCGAAGGGCGAGACTGAGGGGAAAGGCCCAGGAGCCTGGAATCTGCAATGCGCCGGTGATTGAGGACCCGGGCTGAACGGCAACACCGGAAGTGTTCACGTGGAGTTGTCCACGACGAAGAAGGCCGATTGCCATCCAGAGCCAGTAGGCAGTAGCGGCGTAAAGAAAACCCAACCAGACTACGAATCTCCGGCTTGGCGAATGCGCGAGCCAGCCGAGAACAAGACACACCGCAAAAGCGACGGTCGTCTTCAAGATGAAGCCCGCCAACGCGGACACAATGCCAAGCAGGAGGTCAGGGTTCATCGCACCGCCGCATCAGTCGTGGTCGTCCGGCCCATATCTTTTACGATACTCCCGGATATATGCCTCGATTTCGTCCAGCTGCTTCTTTTTGATTGGACTGGCTTCCAGCAAATTGATGAGCAGGCCGGCTGCCGATCCGCGAAAGTTCCGGGAGACCAGGGCCTGTATCGACATGTGATCAATGGTCTTTCGCGACACCCGTGGTCTGAAGACGAAGACCCGGCCCCGACTCTCGTGTGTGATAAAGCCTTTCTGCTCCATGATGCGGAGCAGTGTCTGTGTGGTCTTGTAATTGGGTTGTTCTTTTGGAGGATGAGCACCCACCACATCTTCCACAGTGCCCTCTTCGAGGTCCCACAGGATTTGCAGAAGGCGAAACTCTGCCGGAGTCGGTACGGGAAGCTCCTGCTTCGCTCGTCCAATCTTTATCAGGTTCTTTCGCATTGAAGCCTCACGGAGACATCTTACTCGTTTAAGAGTATGCTTGGACTAATTCTTAATGACTAAAGATCTATCATGGAGATGAGAGCGGAGGCGGCGCACTTCTCGATGGAAATCAAGCAATCAACAGGTCGTTCTGCCAATCTCTCAGAGGAGTCACGCAGCAAAGGCGGCCAATCCCGGCTTCGGGGCGCTGGCCAGCCCAGTCGCAGCCGCTAAGGACACCCTCCTAGAGAAAATGAAGGCCAGAGACCACATTCTTGGCATGTTGAGTGCCCCATATGCGCGATTAGCAATTCTCGCGCTGGTGTCCTTTGTAGCATTCCTTCCGGGTTCCCTGCATGGTCAGGTGACATCCGTCCGGATACCGTCCGGAACGCCGCTGTCAGTTGAGTTGCTCCAACACGTTCCCATGAGAGCCGGGGAGCAGCTGACAGGGCGACTCCTCTATCCGGTGTACATCGAGAACAAAATCGCTCTGCCGGCAGACACCATTGTTCGCGGCAATGTCATTCAGCTCGATTCTGATCGTAGCCACCGAATTCATTCTCGACTTAGAGGAGATTTCACACCTTTTCACATCCCGGTCGTAAAGTTCGAGCAGGTGGTTCTGCCCAACGGAGATGTCGAACGGATTGTGAGCGACAGCACCAGGGACGGCGTTTCGATTCTGCGCCTTTCACCTCCGCCCAACAACCCAAAGGGCTCATTCATCCGCAGGCAGATTGCTGCTGAAAAGCAGCGGGTCAAGGACACGGTGGAATTGTTCACGAAACCCGGCCGCGGCGACCGGCTGGTTCAGTTCATGTACACGCAATTGCCCTATCACCCTGAACGAATCGACAAGGCCACCTCGTGGACGGTGGAATTGTCTCAGCCACTCGACCTTAAGCTCAATGGCGACCCGCCGGCGGACACTAAGGCTACGGTCACTCACCCTCAGAACAGACAGAACAGCAAGAAAGGTCCGGAGGCGCCACCGCCACTTCAACAGGCCGAATGGCGGTTACGTGCATACTTGCAGCATACGATCGACTCTGCCAGCGAAAGGCCAGGCAATACCTTCCAAGCCAGCGTAGCAGAGCCTGTCTTCGATACGAACCATATCCTCGTGGTTCCCGAAGGGTCGGTACTGGTTGGACAGATCACACAGGCGAAGCCAGCGCGTTCTTTCGGACGCCAGGGAAAGCTGCGCTTTCGCTTCCGGGAATTGAGGTTTCCCAGTGGGTTTTCTCAGCCCGTAGAAGGCACGCTTGCAGGCGCTGATTCCAACAAAGCGGCAAATTTGCAGATTGACTCTGAAGGCGGTGTCCATCCGAAGACGCAGAACCGCGTGATCGTGCCGCTGGTCCTAACCCTCCTTGCAGGCCGCGCACTGGATAACGACGGAAGCGCCGCCGCCCACGGCGCTGTCGCGTCGAATGGCTTCGGAATTGTGGGCCGCGTTGTGGGCATCGTCGCCACGTCGCGAAATGTTGCGGCGGGTATAGGGATCTACGGAGCCGCGCTATCCTTCTACGATCTTTGGATAGCACGCGGCCATAACGTTGTGTTTCCGAAAAACACCCGCATTGAGATCACAACGACGCCGACCCGCAACCCGATGAATGTCCCGAGCGATACACCAACGCCGTCTTCGTCTCACTAGGGTCCAATGCGCGCTGCCGTGTCTACATCAATCTCCACGTTGCCGCTCACATGAAGAAGAAAGGTACCTGGGGTCCTTCAATCCCCAGGCAATATAGGGCACCATGAAATGAGTTGTGGCCTCATAGGTTGCGCCGTTCGCCGGACGTGCAACTGCATTTCGAGGGGGTGATCCTGGCCCTGAATGTGGAAGATACCATCCAGTGTGATGACCTCGGGCGAAGCAGAGTTCAACTGTCCGAATGCCGTTTGCGGTCGAAAGCAGATGAGCGGGTACTTGCTGCTTTCCAGAACATACTTATGCATATGCTCGTCGCGTGCGTGGCCTCCGCTCTCTCCGCTTGTTGCATCCACGTCCACCGATTGCATCCACGTCCACCGAGCCCTCAGCACGCCCCGTGTTCCAGTCAATACGGATGAAGCCGCGCTGCAATTTTGAAGGTTCCGTGGACCGTGTGCGGTACATGCGATGGGGGCTCATTCCCTATTGCGAGTGGCGCTAGGATTTCTATGGTCTGTCGCTCGGCGCTGATCTGACCAGAGGCGAGCTAGCCATCCTCGGAATTGCAATCCACTATATGTATACTGTACTGTACAGTACAGTATGATGCTCGGGAGAGAAATGCAATACGCAAAGCCATTTTGTTGCCCGAGAGCTCTCGTCTCCCCAACCAGGTGCGCCGCACGGATCTTCTACGAGGCAGCCGCTGTGGTCGTGCTTTTAGGTCTAGCGGCGGCACGACCTGCCTGCGGACAGACTTCGCTAACCCTTCAGCAGGCGATCCGCATTGCGCAGAACAGTCCTGCGGCCCGGATTGCCGGATCAGAAGTAAACGCAATGCAGGGTCAGCTGCGGCAGGCCGGCATGCGGCCTAATCCGCGGCTTTTCCTGCAGTCGGAAGACCTGCGCCCCTGGGCCAGCGACTACACCTTCTCCCAGCAGACTGAGGACTACGGCTATATCAGTCAGACGCTGGAGATCGATGGAAAACGCGGCAAGCGCGTGGAAGTGGCTGGCGCACAGTTGCGGCAGACCGAAGCGCAGCGCTCGCTGCAGCTGCTGCAGATGGATGGGCGCGTCGCTTCCAGCTACTGGCAGGCAGTGGCTGCCGGAGGCACCGTGCAGTTGCTGGAGCAGGAGCTGGCGGCAGTGGATGAGATGGTTCAGTATCAAAAGAATCGCGTGGACGCGGGGGCGATGCGTGGGGTCGATCTGCTCCGCATGCAGATTGAGCGCGACAAACTGGCCATTGCGCTCAATGCGGCGCGAGGTCAGGCCGCAGTAGCACGGCTCAATCTGCTCACCGAGATCGGTTCGCCTCTGGCACCCGACGTCGAGCTGAGCGATTCCATAGAAGCCATTGAGCAAGTGCCGGAGGTGCAGCTCTCCACGGTGCTTCAGCAGCGAGCGGATGTCGCAATGGCGCACCAAGCGGTCGCGGCAGCCCAGGCCGATCTGAGGCTGCAGAAGTCGATGGGCGTGCCCGACCTCGACGTTCTGGGCGGCTATAAACGCAATAGCGCCGATAACACGCTCTTCGCCGGCCTGCAGATTCCGCTGCCGGTCTTCAACCGCAATCAGGGAAGCGTGGAGCGGTCCCAGGCAGACGTGCAGATGGCAAAGGACCAGCTGGAGAAGACCACCTTCATGGTGAGGGACGAAGTGGCCGCCGCGACCACCACATATCGGCAGGAGCTCAACACAGTCCAGACAACGCTACCCGATGAGCGGCAGCGGGCCAAACAGGATCTAGCCATCATGCGCGACGCCTACAAATCCGGTGGAGTGGACCTGCTGCGTTACCTCGATGCCGAAAGGACGGAGGTCGAGGTCGAGGTGACCGCACTGCGTACCCTCGCGGAATTTCACATGAGCGCGATCCAGCTTCAGATCGCCTACGGGGTTCAGCCATGATCAAAAAGCGCGCATGTATTGCCGTCCTGCTATTTTGTCTGGGACTGTTCGTTTATCTGCATCAGCGTTCCCGTCGTGGGGGAATCCATGCCCGCAGCCACGAGCACGCCGGGGCTGTCGACGCGGCCTCGGATTCGGGCGGCAGGAGCGCATCGCCGGCTTCCCCCAGCGCGGCGCAGAGCGGCACCACTGTCACCATTACCGGCGCGGAACAGCAGCAGGTCGGGATTGTGGTCGCGCCGGTCGAAGTGCGTTCCGTCGCCAGGACACTTGCTGTGGCCGGGCAGATTGGGATGGATGAGAAGCACACCTCGCAGGTGGGGGCGCTCGCCGACGGCCGCATCGCGGCGGTCAACGTGCTCGAGGGCGATCGCGTGCGACAGGGCACAGTGCTTG
>Ga0210401_10006091_pt1 | contig 12322 bp, 14 predicted proteins | sample IncBWH32MmetaG_FD_150866 | JGI IMG/M metagenome (GOLD analysis project Ga0210401, IMG submission 150866) | Forest soil microbial communities from Barre Woods Harvard Forest LTER site, Petersham, Massachusetts, United States - Inc-BW-H-32-M | ecosystem: Environmental > Terrestrial > Soil >... | reverse complement strand
AAGTCGAGCAATCTTAGTTTCCGATTCAAAACTGGGACGTTCCTTTCTTCGGGGCCAAACGCTGGGCCACGATTCCAGAAACGGTCAGCCGTACCGGCATAGTCTTCTGCTTGGGATGCGCCATTCCGAAACGGATCTCGTCGGTGGCGATGGTTTCCGGTTGCGCGCTCAGCGTTGCCAATAAATTGATCAGCTCATCAATGCGGCAATCGACGGTGACTGACACCGTAACTTGCCCATATGCATTTCCGTACGATCGTGGCTGTCCCAGCTCTACCTGGCGGATTTCGAGCGGTGGAGTCTGCGCTTTGGCTACGCGCCGCAGTACTTGTAATAGCTGCGCCTGCGCCTGATCGGCGGTATCGCCCGAAATCAGTCCCTTCTCGCGCTGGGCCAGTTCGGCTTGGGCCTGCTTCAGAACAACCTCCTTGGCCGGCAAAGCAGCGGCCCGGGTTCGCAGATTCGCCAGCCCTTTTTCGACGCGATCGACGCTCTCGACCGGCGCAGAGACCTTCACGCTGCTGGACGACGAGCCGGCCATCCAATAAATGAATGCGAGCACTAATACCGAGCCCAGCACGATCAAGGCTCGTTTGTCGCGCTGCTGGACGGTCACGGAGTGACTCCCTGGCGCAGGGATCGAATGCTGAACAATTCTCCACTCGCGCTGCGCTGTAGAGGTAGCGCGAAGGATGATCCCCGGAATTGATGCGAGCTATCCAGCAGTTTAATTAACGCGGCCGCCTGCTCGGTCTCGCCCGCGATCGTGACTGAGTCTCGCGTAAGCTGCAGCGAGTTGAGCCAAGTGGGCGGGGCCAGCACCTGGGTCAGCTCATTCAGCGCGTCCATGTCTTCCTTCGTGTGGTGGCGGAAGTTGTCGAGCGTTTGAGCGCGATTGCGGGTGAGGGCGATCTCGCGATCGAAATCGGCCGCCTTCCTGGCCTGGGGATCCAGCTTCCGGATCTCCTGGTGCAGCAAGCCCAGATATTGCCGGTCCGCGTACTTGGGATACGCGACCACGGCTCCCAGCATCAGCAGCGCGAGGGTTGCTAGCGTAAGGGTCGGCACGTAGCGCATGCGGGAGCTGGACCGGCGCTCTTCGGCCGGCAGCAGATTCACGGCCAGCGCGCGCAAGGGACAAGCTCCGGCCAATGCTGTCGCGTACGACAAAGAGGCGCGCGAACCATCGTAATCCTCGGGCGCTGCGAGCGGCTTCGGGAGCGCATCATGCAGGGCGGTGGGCTCGGTCTCGGGCGGCAATCGCAACTCCGCGACTGCCAGTATCCGGGCTTTCTGCGCGGTTCCATCGACGCGCGCCGAGAAGAGCGGCCGGGCCGGGCTTTCGCCGTAAACCTCCAGCTCGCCTTCGGTCTGCTCCACCGCTAGAAACCCGTCGGCGGCCGGCGTAGAGAGAACGCGGAGCGCGGAATAAATGGCGGGCGCGGAAAATGTGAAGGAGGCAACCTTCACGCCTGCCCCGGCGAATAGCGTGGTGTAGCGGCCGAGCACTGAGCGGCGCGTGATCCCGATCAGGATGGACGTGCTCTTTCCAACGCGCGCCCAGTCGAAAACGGCTTCCTCTTCCGAATAGGGATTCAGCGAATCGAGCTCGAAGCGAATGGCGGCGGCCAGATCCCGATCGACGACCCCCGGCAGCGCCAACTGACGGACCATCACCTCATCGCGCGGCAATAACACCGTGGCCGCCAAGTGCGTGAGCCCCACCTTTTTCAGGAAGCTGGCGTAATCGGCGCCCCATTCGGTCGCCGGTTGCTCGCGGAAGCGGTGAATGGTGAGCTCGCCCAGAACCTTGACGCCGGACGGGCGGACGCGAACCGCTGTGATCATGAGATCCTCGCGGCCGATCTCGATCCCGATACCGGCGCCGATCGCCAGCCATTTCTTAAAATCAGTAGCGGTCATTGGAGGGTAGCGGCGTTGTCGTACCAGCGCAGGATATGAAACGGAGGATTCCATTCCGGTCCGAGGAACTTCACCACGGCCAAGACGGTCCGCCGGAAATCGGAAAACTGCCCGTTGGCCATGCGCAATCGCGCGGTGGCACGCAAGGTCACGACCGGGCTGGGCACTAGCGATAAGCGTCCCATGCCGGGGCCGCCGCTCGAGAATGGCGCGAGCTGTCCCATGTTGGTGATCGGCGTACGCCGTAGACTTACGATGGCCGCCGCAATGGCTGGATCGATTCCGACGGCCTGCATTACGGCCGGCTGGACTGTATTCACATCCAGCGAACCTGGAGATCCGTAGACCGACACGCAGTCCCGCAGGCCGGCATGCGGCATCAAGCGTCCCTGCTCGCCTGGAGTGTAGCTTCCGTAAAACAAGTCCGGTGTAACTCCTCGAATCAAAAGCAACTCTTCAATCTCTTGAAAAGACGCGTGGCGAGCCCGAAAAGACGGAGCCAGTGATAAGTAGTATTGATCGAGCTCTGTAAAGGAGCCACCCGGGGTGGGTGTTCTCCAGTCCACGATGCCTTGGACGACGGTTCCGGCTTGGTCGGCCGGGACGCCCAAGGCCAGTAGTAAACCCATCAACTCGTTCGGCCGGGCGTTGTTGACGTTCAGTTTAGACGCCTCGGGGATTATTTCCGTGCTGGCCGCACCAGTTGGAAAGTTGAATTGCAGCACCGGCATGGGGCTTTGGAAGTACTTGGGCGTGCCATCCGGGTTTCGATAGCCAGCCCCCCACTGGATGTAAAGAATAGCCCGATCGATGGCGCCGGAGGCCAGGTAGTAGGCGCGCAAAGAGTCGACTTCAGTGGAAGTTCGCTCGGTTTCGGCTCGCACGGTGTTGGCGACTGAGAAGGCGATGGCGGAAAGGGCGGCAGAGAGCCAGAGGACCGCCAGCAGCGCGCTGCCTTTGTTAGTTGTCATACGGCTCCAACGGCAGCCGCGTCACCCGTATTGGAATGGTGAGAGACACCGGTACGAGGCGCGATGAATCCGGAACCAAAGGAGCCATTTCCACGCGCACAGCGCTCGGGAGCACCGGCTTGACCCAGTGCAGCAGCCAACGCTCGAGTTCGGGCGGAGGGAGAAGATCCCGATAGCTGAAGCGGCAGTAGGCCAGCTTATCGGCCAGCACAAAAGAACCTGCGCCCACTTGGATCGGCAGGAATAGCGGCGCGGGCGTTCCGGTCAGCGGATCGGGGACCATGCCCGCGCAAAGCGAGCCCGTTGCGCGTGGACCGGTGTACCAACGTTCGTTGACCACCAGCCGTACGCCTAAGCCATTTTCGCCGGGGATGACTTGGTATTCGAGAATCATCGGCATTCCACGCGCGCCTTGCTGCAGGGAATAGGCGGAAGCCAGTCGCATCGACTGCGCCTCGCCTTGAAAGAAAGCGATCCGGTTCGGCGGGCCTTCTGCTCGCGCCTGGCAGTCGGCTGTGACGGGTATCACAGAGGTGATTTCCTCTTCCAAGATGCGCTCGATGCTGGCCACCCGGCGGTTGGACATGAGCTTGGAGTCGGCCTTATTCATCGCGCTTAACCCGACTCGCAGCGACATGACGATGCCGGTGGAAAGTAAGCCCATCAGCGTCATCGCAATGAGCAATTCCATTAGCGTCACGCCGCGCTCTGCTTTCCGCCTGCAGCCTGGTGCGTTCTGCGTCATCTGCCCATCCCGGCCGCTACATCGGCTGGCGTCATGACCGATCGCCGGAAGCCTTCGATCTGGAAACTGCGCCGCTGCTCTCCGTACATCCACCAGATCTCCAATTCGATGCGTTCGAGAAATGGCGCTCCGACGCCCGCTCCTGGCGTCATCTCGAAGGGCGTGATGCGCGCGCGCCAGCCCATTTGCAGGCCGGCAGTGACCTCTGGGCCCCAGGTTCCTCCGAAGAATGCAAGCTTCGGCGCTTTGGTCGCGATCGTCAGCTCGTCCATTTTCTGGTGCGCCAGCAGGGTGGCTCTATCGTAATCGGTAAGGCGCGAAGCACTGCGCAGCGAAGTGGAGAGCGCCGATAGGAGCCCGGTGACGGCCAGGGCCATGATGAGGGTGGCCACCAGGACCTCGAGCAGGGTGAATCCGCGCCGGGTCATTGTTCGGCGTGCTCGACTCATTGCTCGGCCGGCTCCACCCGCTCCACTTGCGGAACTCCGGTCATGGGGTCCACTCGCACGATCTTTTCGACATTCCTACGATTAATCAGCACCACGCCAAAACGCGGTACGGTGCCGCCTGGGTACAGGAAAAAACTGCGGGGCGCGTCCGGATTCTGAGGCAACTCGGGAAGAACGTGGGTGATCGACACGCCGGCCGGCATTTCGAGCCGGCGCGCGAATCCCGCATCAGTGGAGCGCATTGACAGCGTGTTCTCCGGTTTAGAAATGGTGATCTCCACCACCTGCTGGCGGCGTTCCGCGCGGCTCAGGCCGGTGTTGAAGAAACTCACAACGCTATTGGTCGCGGCGTTCAACCGCAGCGAGTCGACGCCCGAACTCATGGCGGGAAAACTGATGCCGACTAGTAAGGCAATCAGCGCCACGACCACTACCAGCTCGACCAGCGTTACGCCCGATTCGTTTTTTCCAGCTAACTCAGTTCTTCCAGCTGACGATGTCGGCATTCATCCCATCTCCGCCGGGCTGGCCGTCGGCGCCGTAACAAGTGATATCGGGCTCGTCACCGTGTTCTCCAGGAAAACGATAGACGTAAGGATGGCCCCACGGATCGTTATCGATCTCCTTGTCGGTGTATGGGCCCTGCCAGTTGTTGACGTTCTCCGGCTTCACGCGCAGCGCCTGCAGGCCTTGCTCGGTGGTCGGGTAGCTACTCGTGTCGAGCTTGTACGAGCCCAAGGCCGTCATAAAAGCATTGATCTGCGCGCGGGCGGCCGTCTTGCGCGCCTTGTCGGCTTGACCCATCATTCTCGGCAGCACCAGCGCCGCGAACAGCGCGATGATGACTACCACGACCATCATTTCGATCAGCGTCACACCGGCCTGTCGCCGGTTTGTCTTCTTCATGGCATCACCGCCCTTCCTTGCTACTACACCGCCACGTCATTCATGCTGACAATGGCCAGCATAATACTCAAAATCAGAACGCCCACTATCAGCCCCATTGCGAGGATGATCAGCGGCTCGAACAAAGATGTAAAGCGCCGGATGGCCGTGCGCGTATCAGCGTCGTAAATGTCGGCCATCCGGACGAACATGGTGTCCAGCCGGCCCGTTTCTTCGCCGACGCTCAACAGATGCGCGGCGAGCGGAGGAAACTGACCCGCGCGGCGCATAGGTGCCGCAATACCTTCACCGCGCTTTACTCCCAGCGCCACCGCCTCCAGCGAACCCGAAATTCTGCGGTTGCTCAATGTTGCGCCCGCTATCGCAATGGATTGCACCAGCGGAACACTATTGGCGACGAGCGTGCCCATCGCTCGCGCGAAACGGGCCGTCTCGGCCTTCCTGAGAGCGTCACCGAGCACCGGAATGCGCAGCCGCAAAGAGTCCCACCACAATCTTCCGGGCCTGGTTCGCACATAGGCATACAGCCCCACTGCCAAGGCGATCAGCGTTATAAGCAGGATCAGGCCATAGGACTGCAGGAATTTGCTGCCTTCCAGTAGCATTTTAGTCGGCAGCGGCATTTCGATGCGCGATTGTTCGAACACGGAGGCAAATCGAGGGACAACGAAATTCATGAGAACCAGGATCGATCCGGCGCCCACCAGCATCAGCAGACAGGGATAAGCCATCGACGAAACTATATAGCCGCGCAGATCGTCGCGGGTGCGCTCGAACTCAGACAGGCGCTCAAACACGGCCGCCAGCGATCCACTGGCTTCACCCGCGCGGCACATGTTGATGTAGAGATCCGAAAAATAGTCGGGGTGGGTTGCCAGGCTGTCGGCCAGCGAACGGCCGCCTTTCAACACTCGCAAGACGTCTTGGACCAGCAGCCGGAAACTGGATCGCTCGGTCAGTTCGCTGGTAATGGATAGCGCTCGATCGAGCGGTACGCCAGCGTTTAATAGCGTGGAAAGTTCCTGAGTGAAAAACAGAACGTCGCGGCGCTTGGCTCCGGAAAAGCCCGGCAGCTTCAACTCGAACGATTTTTTCGGTTCAGTGCCGACGAAGACCGGCGTCAGGCCCTGGCGGCGCAATTCCTGCGCGACCCAGCGTTCGGTTTCGGAATGGATGGTGCCGGACCGGAGCTGGCCATCGGAAGCCACGGCTCTGAAGTGAAAGTTAGTCATCACATGTTGGCAGGCCGGAGAGCTGCCCCACCAGGCTAGAATTCTTGCGTGACACGCATCACCTCATCCGCGGTCGTCACACCCTGCGACACCTTCAGCCAGCCGTCTTCGCGCAAATTACGCATCCCGTTGCGGCGCGCTTCATTGGTGATGGCCACCGCGTCGTCGTTATGCATAATCAGCTTGCGGATCTCGTCGTTCAGCTCCATCATCTCGAAGATGCCCATGCGGCCCGTATATCCCGATCCGAAGCAATGATCGCAGCCACGGCCGCGGTAGGTCTTGACCGTCTCGCCGTCGGGCGCAATACGCGTGCCATCCGCCGCCTTGCAGCTGGGGCAAATCACGCGTACCAGCCGCTGCGCCAGCACGGCGACCAAAGACGAAGTAATCAGGTAATTCTCGACGCCCATGTCGGTCAAGCGGGTAATGGCGCTGGGCGCGTCGTTGGTATGCAAAGTAGAGTAAACGAAATGACCGGTCAGCGACGAACGGATCGCGACGTCGGCGGTCTCGCGGTCGCGAATCTCGCCCACCATGATGACATCCGGGTCCTGCCGCACGATGTGGCGAAGGCCGGAAGCAAATGTCAACCCGATCTGCGTATTCACATGGATCTGGTTGATCCCGTCCATCTGGTATTCCACGGGATCTTCGATGGTGATAATCTTCTTGTCGGCCTGATTGATCCTCTTGAGCGCCGAATAAAGCGTGGTCGATTTCCCGCTGCCGGTGGGCCCCGTGACCAGAAAGATACCGTGCGGCAGGGACGTATAGTGCTCCATGCGGCTGAGCATGTGCTGGTCGAAACCCAGCCGTCCGAGGTCGTAGAAATCGCCCGCCGAGCGGTCCAGTAAACGCATCACGACGCTCTCGCCGTATAGCGTCGGCAGGGTCGAGACGCGCAAATCCACTTCGCGCCCCAGCGTCTTGATCTTAATGCGGCCATCCTGCGGCAGACGGCGCTCCGCGATATTGAGCTTGGCCATCAGCTTCACACGCGAGATCATCGCGGCCTTCATTTCGCGGGGCGGCGGCTCCTGGTTATAAAGAACGCCGTCGATACGGTAGCGGATGCGAAATTCTTTCTCGAACGGCTCCAGGTGAATATCACTGGAGCGCTTCTCGACCGCTTGAGCGATGATGGCGTTTACCAGCCGAATGACCGGCGCCTCGCTGGCCATGTCGCGCAAGTGTTCCAGGTCTTCGGCAGCGTCCGCGTTATCGGGATCGATTCCGGTTTCCCCACGCGCCGAATCACCGTAATACTTGTCGATCGCGTCCAGGATCTCCTGCTCGGCGGCGAGCACGGTGCTGACCTTCAACCCGGTGCAGCTGCGAACCGCGGCCACTGTCTCGACGTCCAGCGGATCGGCCATCGCCAGCACGACGGTGTGATCCTCGCGGCCAACCGGCAGGCAGCGGAACTGCCGCAGGAACCGCGGCGAGAGCGCGTCGGTTTCCGTCGATACAGCGGGCGGACTTTCAATGGACACCAGCGGCACACCCAGTTGATCGGAGAGCGCCGCCAGAACATCGCGCATGGCGACGAACCCGAGGTCCACCAGCGTCTTTCCGATTTTGTCGCCCCGCTCCTTCTGCAGCTCGAGCGCGCGGGTGAGGTCTTCTTCGGTGATCAGCTTGCGCTCAATGAGGATCTCGCCGAGCCGCATGCTCAGAACTCGTCAAATGCGATGGTGCCTTTGTCGGCCGTTCCAGCCTTGGCCTGGAGCAACAGCTTCTTGGGTGCGTGCATCACGATTTGCGCGGGCAGCCCCTCGCGATTCTCCCACGTCCAATAGAACAGAGAGACGCCTAAGGCAACCTGCTCATCGGCGGGAACCGAGTCGAGTGATGCCGCGGAATCAACCAACATATCCCTCATCGAATTCCTGAGAGCCGCGATGCGCTGCACCTTCTTGTCGTGAGTGCGCTTGATTTCATCGGGGCTTACAGTGGGATGGAACGGCGTGATTCCGGCGGCGGGAGCCAGATTGATCTCGCTCATGAATACCGCGCCGTATCCATTGATATAACCGCCCTGCACGCCCAGGACCTCCACCGGATCGGGGGAAAAGAGCTTCTGGAGCTTGCCATCGACGCTCTTCTCCATGGCCTCGATCATGGTGCGAGTCACCTTGGGCTTGTCCGCCATTGATCCGGCCGGGAGGGCGCACAGCAACAGGCTTACTATCATCGCGGTGTTCATTGTCCGGCCCTCGCGTCGTTGAGGGCGATCTCCCAACGGCTCATCTTTTGCTCATAATATTTGGCGGCCTGTTGGACAGTCGCCAGATCGGCTTGGCGCCGGGATTCGAAGCGCTTCTCGGTGGCGTCCAATACTTTGGCGAACTCAGTCGCCTGCTTGGCTTGGGCATCGCTAACGGACTTTGCGACAACTGCGTCCAGGCGCGCGTTCACTTCGCGTTCGATGCGCTGCTCGATCTGCGCGGTGTCAACCGACGCCGCTGCCGGCGACGCGCCAGCGGGCCTCGCGAAACTCTGCACGGTAAAACCATGCACCAGAATCGCCGCCGCCAGAATCACGGCCGATGCGAAGCCCATCGCCGGGCCCGAGCGCCAGATGGTCTGGTACCAGCGCGGCTCGAAAACCTTATCCGATACGAAGGAAATCCGGCGCGGAACCTCTTCCTCTTCGAGCGCCAGCAGCGCGGTCTGCGTGAGCTTCAAGCGCTCCAGCTCCTCGCTGCAACTCCCGCACGCGCGGACATGATCTTCGAGCGCCGTTTTGTCGCGCGAAGCCAGTTCGCCCAGGAAATAAGCTTTCAAATCTTCCAATGAGCAATTCATTCAGCACCTCCCATCTTTACGGGAGCCAAGGTTTGTTTCAGGAGATCGAGCGCGCTATAGAGGCGGGATTTCACGGTCGAAACCGGGCACGAAAGGATCTCCGCCATCTCTTCGAACTTGAATCCTTGATAGACCTTCAGCAGCACGGCTTCACGCTGGTCGTCCGATAACCGGGTGAGAGCCCCCTGCACCGCCAGGGTCAGCTCCATGGGGAACATTCGCCCGCTCGATTCGCCGCCGGTCTTTGGCTCCACGGCCAACTCACCTTCCGGACGATTCTTGCGCAGCAGCGAATAAGCCTCGTTGTGCGCAATGCGGAACAGCCAGCCCGGAAACTTAGCCGGATCTTCCAGCTTTTTCAAGTTTTGATAGGCCTTCAAGAACACATCCTGACTCAGATCGAGAGCGTCTTCCCGATGTCCCACCAGTCGCAGCAAGTAATTGAACACACGCTTCTCCCAGCGAGACACCAGAACGTTGTAGGCGTCCACGTTCCCGCGTCGCGCTTTGGCGATCAGGTCGCGGTCCTCAACCTCCCGAAATATCAAATTTCGGCTCCATCCCCAGAGACGCGCTCCGGCGCTAAAAAGACGATGGGCAACTCAGGTCCTTTGCCTATATCTTCGCACCATGCCCCGCAATACTCGCTCAGTCATGCTCCCAAACGGCTGATCCGTGGTGAGATAAGTCCAGGTGGCGCCCCGTTGGGAAGGATCGACACCTTGCTCCTGAGCGTCTGCCAAACGCTTGGGAATCTCCTCGCCAATCCGGATTTCGAGCTGTTGGAATAGGGAATCCACTGCGGTTAAATATTCGTACAACGGCTGCCGCCCGCCATAGGAAAGCCATTGCACTCCCTCGCGCAAATCCGTGATCGACGCCAGATATTCCGCCCATAAATCATCGATGGTAGCGAGCGAAACCAGCTGCTCCAGTTCCGAGGCGCTGGGCGTGGCGCCGGTCAAGATGTCTTGGCGCCGGCTGCCGATCTTCTGACGCTGGCCTTCGATCACGCTTTCATACTTGTGCAGAAACTGGCGGATGTCGAGATTCTGTCCCTCCGCCACGCGTTGAACCGACTCGATATCTTCGAGACTGTGCAGCGGCGAGGCGTATTTAACAAATAAATCGTCCTGAGCTGAAACGAAGAATCGCGAGCTGCCCGGATCGCCTTGCCGCCCCGCTCGCCCACGAAGCTGATTGTCGATCCGCCGGCTCTCGTGCCGATTGGTACCTATGACATGCAGGCCACCAAGTTCCGCCACGCCGGCTTCCAGCTTGATATCGGTGCCGCGCCCGGCCATGTTGGTCGAGATTGTCACAGCGTCGCGCTCACCGGCCCGCGCGATCATCGCTGCTTCGTGCTCTTCGTGCCTCGCATTCAAGACCTGGTGCACCATATCGCGGATGCGCGCGCTGAGTCCCTCCGATTCCTCTACGCTCCGAGTCCCCACCAAGACCGGACGGCCGGTGGCGTGAGCGGCTCGGATTTCGTCGACTACGGCAGCTTCTTTTTCCCTTTTGGAGTTGAAGAGTTCGTCCGGATAATCGATGCGGATCACGGGCCGGTTGGTTGGAATCACCTCTACATCGAGGCCATAGATTATCCGGACCTCTTCCGCCTGGCTGGCTGCCGTTCCGGTCATGCCGCAAATCTTGGGATAAAGCCCGATCAGGTTCTGCAATGTAACGGAGCCGAGAATCCGCCCCTGGGTCTTGAGCAGCAAGCCTTCCTTGGCTTCGATGGCGGTGTGTAATCCCGCCGGCCAGCGGCGATTCTGAGCGATGCGGCCCTTGAACTCATCCACCGATTCGATCGCGCCGTCTTTCACCAGGTAGTCGACGTCGCGATGCAGTAGGGCGTGCGCGTGTATGGAATCCTGAACAGCTGTCAACAGACCAAGGTTCTCTTCTGCGAAAAGATTTGCACAGCCGAAGGACGTTTCAACCGCCCGAATTCCTGCGTCCGTCAGCGCAATATTCCTGGCGTACTCGTCGAGCGTATAGTGTTTCACGCGCCGGAAGAATTTCGTCAGGCGATCCACGCGATGAGCCAGTGGCTCCTGCTCTTCCTTGCCGCCCGCGATCACCAGCGGAATGCGGGCCTCGTCGATGAGGATCGAATCCGCCTCATCGATTACGGCCACGGCGAAAGGCCGATGAACCTGCTCCTGGGGATACATCGCCAATCCGTCGCGTAAGTGATCGAACCCGATTTCGTTGGGTGTGGCATAGGTGATGTCGCAGGCGTAAGCTTCGCGCCGCTCTTCGGTCGATATACCTTGCTGGACGTAGCCAACCGAGAGCCCGAGAAATTCGTAAATGGGACCCATCCATTGGGCATCGCGGCGAGCGAGGTAATCGTTCACGGTCATGACGTGGACGCCCTGCCGGGCCATCGCATACCAGACGATCGCGGGAACAGCGGCGAGCGTCTTGCCCTCGCCAGTCTGCATCTCGGCGATTTTGCCCGAGGCCAACGCCAGCGCGCCCTGGAGTTGAACATCGAACATGTCGAGCTGGAGCACCCGCGCGGCTACAACGGCAGTGACCGCGACAACTTCGACGATCTCTGTCGCGCGGCGGCCCGCTTCTTTCAATTTGTCGTCGCTCAATGCGTCCAGCTCCGTGCGCCGTTGATTTATAAGTGGAATTTTTGACTCGGAACGCGCCGGTCCAGGAAATAAACGTCGCCAAAAATGCGACATGATGATGCCCTCCTTTCTCTCTTCGGACTTGACTTAGCCGAGAGACGGTGGAGGACGCTGATAAAGAGACTTGGAAAAAAGCCAGGTACAGGATCGCGACTCACGCTGAAACGCAACCGCATTCCGCATGCGCGGACGGGCCAAACGCCTTTCGATGGACACGCGCTTTTCCGCGCGTGTGCGCGCAACCCAGACAATCGTGCAGGTCTCGGCGATCCGCTGCGAGCGCGCAATGGGCATAGCCTGGGCCGCGCACAGCGCCATAAGCGCCGCCAACAGCCACGAGGTTGTCCGCTTGTTCACTGGTTTCAGTATAAGACTTCCTTACCTGCCCAAAAGCCGATCAGTAAGGGATGAATGGCCTGGCGAAAACTGTTCGGCGGCCGCCCGCAAATAGGGACGAAATGCCTCGGCCCAATAGGCCGCATAACCTCGTTCGCGGATATCATGCAACGTGTGGCTGTAATGTTCGAGCACGCTGCCGGCAAAAAGCTGACCGGTACGCCAAACGGCACGGTTCGCCGCGCGAGCCAGCTTTAACAATGTCTCCGGCGCGCGTGCAATAGCCGACACCGCC
>Ga0210401_10006090_pt1 | contig 12324 bp, 10 predicted proteins | sample IncBWH32MmetaG_FD_150866 | JGI IMG/M metagenome (GOLD analysis project Ga0210401, IMG submission 150866) | Forest soil microbial communities from Barre Woods Harvard Forest LTER site, Petersham, Massachusetts, United States - Inc-BW-H-32-M | ecosystem: Environmental > Terrestrial > Soil >... | reverse complement strand
ACCTGGACAAACAGTGATGACATCCCTCATACGTCGGTCAGCACGGAGGGTGTGTTCAAGTCCAAGGTGCTGGATACGGATGAAAAATTCTCCTATACGTTTACCAAGGCGGGAACGTATCCCTACTTCTGCACGATTCACCCAAAGATGACCGGCAAGGTCGTGGTGCAGTGAGACACGGACTCGTAGATGGCATTGCGACGGGAACGGCTTCACATCCCTGGAAGCATCCATTGCTTCCCCAGAGCTGCTGTTCTCCAAAGCGCATTGAGCGATTATGACTGCAGAGTCGGCACAATTCGCGGTACGAGCAGAGACAAATGATGACCTGGATCTTGTCCAGGCGAGCAAGAATGGGGATGTTGCCGCTTTCGAGCAACTCGTAAAGCGATACGATCGCAAACTTTTCCGAATCGCTCAAAGCGTCACGCATAACCAGGAAGATTCACAGGACGCGGTTCAGGAAACCTTTTTGAAGGCCTACCAACACTTGGCCGAGTTCCGAGGGGATTCCCAATTCTCGACCTGGCTGATTCGCATCACCCTGAACCAGTCGCTTATGAAGCTGCGAAAGCAACGCGCAACAAGAGAGGTGTCCCTGGATGAGGATTTTGGGACAGATGACGACATGCATCCACGGGAGGTCATCGATTGGGCTCCCAATGCCGAAGAACTTTACAGCGTATCGGAACTACGAGACATTCTACTCAAGACCATAGAAGAGCTGCGGCCGATTTTACGAGCGGTCTTCGTGCTGCACGATCTCGAAGGCCTTTCAACGGATCAGACGGCAGAAGTTATGAACCTGAGCCAGTCCGCGGTGAAGTCGCGGCTATGGCGAGCTCGGTTGCAGCTTCGCGAACGCCTGAACAAGTACTTCGGCAAGCAAGCGGAACCTGCGGGAGCAGAGTCAACTTTTTATAAACTCCTGGCACGAGCTACACCGCATTCTCATCGTCTGGTTGCAGATCAACTAAACGCTACATGATCCAACGGACAACCGCGCTGGAATAAGCCCGCTGCGATGTTGCTGCCGCGCCCTAGGGAAATTCTGAATAAGCCCGTACCTTTAAGCTGCTGCGGGTTCAGCCATGCCAGTGCAAGCGTTCGGATTCGGGGGTTTCCCCCGTCGCGGCCCACTTCGGTGGCTGGCTTGTGATCAGCAATCTTCGCAGCCGGGCTATGCTGGTGCCAGAAGCAGCAGCTTCCTTCGCGGCAGATACAGGTTCACCCGCCCGCACACCGCGAACAGTTGAGTGGCATTCTTCTTCGGTCCGCGATAGCGTAAATTCACAAATGCGAATTCAGCTTCATCACCGCAAACACGTGCTCCACTTTCGAGCGCACCCTCGACTTGGTCCGGTTCTTCGCCCGCTCCACTTCATCAATACGATCCTGGTAGCGGTAGCGCCGATGAGTACAGTCCTGAGCCTGCGGTGCGCACTCCCGGATCACTTCGCTCTGTCCGCGATAGGCCTGATCGCTCCCCACGCGCGTTTCTTCGCCGTGCAATAGATCGGGCAGCACCGCCGAATCGGCAACGTTAGCCGCCGTCGCCACTGCCGTGTGGATGACCTTCGTCTACGATCTACTCCCACGTGTGCCTTCATCCCGAAGTACCATTGTTTGCCCTTCTTCGTCTGGTGCATCTCCGGATCACGTTGCTGTTCTCGGTTCTTGGTCGAAGTGGGTGCGTGCAGGATGGTCGAGTCCACGATCGTGCCGGTCGTGATTCGCACCCGCTGGGCTTGCAGGTGCAGGTTCACCGTCCCCAGGGTCTAATTCCCCAAGTTGGTGTTCTTCCAGCAAGTACCGGAACTTGCACACCGTGGTCTCGTCCGTCCGATCGGGGCTCACAGTGATAAGGTGGAAGTGCGGTTTCGGAATTAGTGCGTCGAGATGCAGAGCTACCAACGCGTTACCGTTAAGGATGCACTGTCGATTTGCAATTGCGCCCGATAGCATTGCAGTTATCGCTTGTTCCGCAGGTCGGTTCGGAAGTTCGTTTTGGTTCTGCTTTTCCATCGCGGGGCAGGGGCACGGTAGAAGCCCGGGCCGGGTCGCGGTCGGACTCCGTACGCTGGCGGAAATAGAACCATGGCAGAAGCCTCCAGAAGCCTCGGCTGAAGTTGTTCCGGGCATGGTTTCATGCGATGATCGTGCGACGTGGGGCTGTTTTTGCTTGATACCCGGGGCCTTCAGAGATGCCTTTGCATATCGGAGAATTGCGTGCGGGACATTCGTCCGTGCGGTTTCCTTCCTGCTCCCCCCGACCGCTTCAGCCACTCGCACCGATTCTGATTTGGCTTCTCTTCGCAACCCAAGGTTGCGAGAGATCTGTTCAAACCACGCCAGAAACAACCGTCACACTAATCGATCAGGCCTGGCTAGATAAGGAGTATCAGAACCGGCGCAATCAGGAGATTACCGAGTTTACACAAGAAACAGGAATTCACGTCAAGGTGCTTCCTTCGTCCGAAACTCCAGTTGAGCAACTCACTGCATGGATGAACCTTCTTGGAAATCGAGCTCACGTTCCAGATATCTACGCCATTGACGTGATTTGGCCTAACATTCTTGCAGACAATCTCATCGACCTCAAGGACTACGTGCCTGCGCAGGAGATTACCGCGCATTTCCATGATTTGATTACGAACAACACGGTAGATGGGAGGTTGGTGGCTCTGCCTTACCACATTGATGCGGGCATTCTTTATTATCGGACCGATCTGTTGCGGAGATACGGCTTCAGGGGGCCGCCGCGAACCTGGGATGAGCTTGAGAGTATGGCGGAGCGAATTCAGGCGGGTGAGCGCGCGGAGGGTCACAAGACCTTTTGGGGATTTGTTTGGCAGGGTGCTCCAAGTGAAGCTCTAACCTGCAATGCTCTCGAATGGCAAATGTCCGAGGGTGGCGGGACAATTATTGAAAATGGCGAGGTCACAGTAAACAACGCGAGAACTATACATGCTTGGGAAAGGGCCGCGAGCTGGATCGGCAGTATTTCACCCCGCGGCGTGGTCGCATACCAAGAATGGGACGCGGTCAACGTTTGGCGAGCAGGAGACGCAGCGTTCATGCGGAGTTGGACCAGTTGGTTAGGTCCGTATGTCTGGGGACGCTCCGAAGGGTCTGACACGGTTGCTCACAATTTCGATGTCGCGCCTTTGCCGGGTGGTCAGGCAGGACGCGTGGGGGCGCTTGGCGGACACGGTTACGGTGTATCCCGATATTCGCTGCATGCCCAAGCGGCGGTCATGCTGGTCCGCTATTTGTGCCGGCGTGACGTGGAACGCAGACGATTGCAGACCTATTCGGGAGTTCCTACCACGCCCGAGTTGTATCAAGATCCCGGAGTACTAGCCGCAGGTCCCTATCTCCCAGCCTTGCAGAAGGCATATGACAAAGGCTTCGCCGTGCGTCCCTCCAAGGAGACGGGAAAAAACTATCCTGCGGTCTCCCGCGCCTACTTTGAAGCAGTTCACTCGGTTCTAATCGGAAACAACGCAGCCGCAAAGGCTGCTGCTGACCTGCAGAATGAACTGGTCCGCGTGACTGGTCTCGAAGCGCAAAGTTCAGATGCGAGCGGAGGTAGTGCCGACCACCTCGCGGGCGCACCTCGAAGTGCACGAACCCATTTTCCGAAAGCAACCAGGACAATCGATGTCCATACTGTTCAATAGAAGTTCGAGCGCGACCAATGGCGAATGGCAACAGGGCGGTCGATAGCAAGGGAAGGGGACGCGGGTTTGGAAAGTTCCCGCAGCCTGGTGTTTTGAATATAGGTCCCCGTTTGACTGCATGCTTCTTGATCATTGTGTTCTTGATCGGAGCCGCCGATGTAGTCGCCGTATGGCAGTTTGGTCGTGTCGAAGTTCCAGCACGCCGATTTTACGAAGCCGATCAGAAATCGCTCGCCGTTATGCGTGTTCATCTCGATGTGATGAATTTCCGCGAGGCTTTGACGAAACTCGCGGCTGCTCAAGACAGTCAAGGATTCGCGGCTGAGGCCGCTTCTCAACGCGACAACTTCGTGCAGGATGTAGCTCGCGCTGAGGAAACACTAAACTCTAGTCGCCACCTTGAGCAGGATGTCCCGATCATGCTCGAAGCTGTGCGCACCTCACTCCCGTCGCAAACTGACACTCTTGTGGCACTGGCCAAAACCGCGGACTGGGAAGCTGTAAGTTTGCGATTAGCGAGTCAAGTGCGGGCGATGGTGGGGTTGACTTCGTTGCTGGTGTTTAACGTCGATCAGGAAGTTGCCTACGATCGTGCGCAGGCTCTTGAGAGCACTCAACATGCGCGGCGCCAGCTCTTGCTTGTGCTCTCTGTGACTGCGATATTTACATTAATGACGGCGGTGGCGCTCGGCTGGTTCGCTACTCGCAGCATCACGGGACCCCTTGCCGCCCTGGATTCCGGAGCACAGGCACTAGCGCGTGGCGACTTTCACCACGAAATCGAAGTCGAAGGCGAAGATGAACTCGCAAGAGTCGGAAGAGCCTTTAATTATGCCGCTCGGCACGTTCGCGAACTCTATGAGGAATTGAAACTCAACGAGGCTCGGTTTCGCTCTCTCATCGACCATTCTTCCGACCTTATAGTCATCTTGGACCGCGAAGGGAAAATTCGTTATGTAAGTCCTGCGTGCTTGCGCGTTGTGGGCCGGACCCAGGACGATGTTCAAGGAAAGTATCTGATTGACTTTCTTCCTTCCGGAGATGTCCCCAAGATGCGGGCGGCTTTGAATATACCTCGAGCAGAATCAGGATTAGCGGTAGAAGTTGGTTTTCAACGCCCCGATGGCAACCTAGCTACCATCGAAGTGGTAGTTACCAATCTTCTGGACGAACCAGCCGTTTCGGGAGTCGTTGTAAATGCGCGCGACATCACTGAGCGCAAGCGCGCAGAGGAAGCGTTGCGAGGAGTGCAAGCAGATCTAGCATATGTAACCCGGGTGACCACCATGGGAGAGCTGACCGCTTCCCTGGCACACGAGCTCAGGCAGCCGATTGCGGCGGCAATGACAAACGCAAGGACCTGTCTGCGTTGGCTTGGACGCGAGCAGCCGGAAGTAGAAGAAGCTCGCGAAGCAACTTCCCGAATCGTCAAAGATACAACGCGCGCCTCCGAAATCATCGGCCGGATTGGATCGATATTTAAGAAGGGTGAACTGAAGCGTGAGCTTGTTGATTTAAATGCTGTGATCGAGGAAATAATCCTCCTGCTCCAAAGCGAGGCAACCCGCCACTCACGCTTCATTTGCACGAACCTAGCCCACGACCTTCCGCAAGTCATGGCTGACCGGGTCCTATTGCAACAGGTATTGATGAACCTGGTGCTTAACGGTATCGATGCCATGAATGAGACGGATCCGGCTGGAAACCTTACGATCACCTCTCAATTGAAAGAGGACGGTCAATTGCTCGTTTCCGTGAGCGACATGGGCCGAGGTCTGCCATCCGGCCAGGCTGACCAGATTTTCAGAGCATTCTTCACCACCAAGCGCCAAGGCACCGGCATGGGCTTGACCATCAGCCGTTCCATCATTGAGTCTCATGGTGGCCTTCTTTGGGCGACTGCCAACTCTGGCCCTGGGACAACCTTTCACTTCTCTCTGCCAGTCGAAATCGAGACGCGACAGCCTCGGCGAAGTTGATGTGCCAAATGTGACGGTAACCTCAGGCGATCGACTACGATCATCGTACTCAATTCGAGCAAATCTCCGGGCAATCAACTCGCCACCGGGGTCGAGTGAATAGTAGCGATATCAGCAAGGATCTCCATTTGCCGCACGACAGCCGAAAAGTCCTCTTCGTTATTGTTCGCCAGTTCATCGGAATTGACGCGAAAAGCAGCCCTTGTCGCCGGCATGCGAACCTGCTCTTTTGCCGCCGCGGCCAGAATCAACTGAAAATCTTTATTCATCAGGCGCAGTGGAAACTGCGGAGTGTAATCGTCGATCGCAACCCTAGCGAGCTTTCCCACATGAGCCGGAGCAACCACAGCTGTCTTGGATAAAACTTCGAGCAACCTCTCGCGGTTGAGACCAACTTTCTCCCCAAAGGCCACAGCCTCAGCGATCGCCTGCATGCCAACTCCCAACAAAGTGTTGACGACTAACTTCATCGCGGTTCCAGAGCCAGGACCACCCAGAAGAAAGTATTGTTTTGCAATCGCCTGGAATATGGGCTCAGCGGCGCCGAACCGCTCCCGGTCGCCGCCCACCAGCAGCGTTAGGATACCTTGCTCCGCCGCAGGAGTGCTGCCCGAGATGGCGACATCCAGTACTTCGGTGCCAACTTGGACACCGAGCCTGTGCAGTTCGCGGGAGGTCTCTGGAGAAATCGTGCTCAACTCCAGCACAACGGTTCCGGGCCTTGACCCGGCAAAGACTCCCTCAGATCCGGTATAGGCGCTGCGAACGGCTTCATCGTTGGTCAGACACGAAAGAATGACATCCGCAGTGCGCGCCAATTCGAGAATATTCTCAGCAACGATACCGCCATGTGCACGGATGGCTTCGGACTTGGCGATATCGACGTCGTACACGGCGAGTTGATATCCGTGATCAAGCAGGCGTTGTGCAATCCGGCTTCCCATGTTACCCAGGCCAATGAAGCCTAGTTTCACCTGATTTGGAGTAAGACGTTTCATAGAGTTGTCTCCTTTGTTTCTTCAGTGTTCGATATCTCATCACTAAGGCGCGAGCCGTGAAGAGTCTCGTAGTTACCCGGTCGTAAAAGATTCCGTGGAAGGCCAAATTGTTTCACCGCGACCCCACCAGCTGGGGGACTCCAGAAAGCTCTTCGTATTCTTCTTCAGCTAAGCGCAGTGAAGCTGCCGCAACATTCTGCTCCAGATGTTCAATGGAGGATGTCCCTGGGATGGGCAGCATGATGGGAGATCGCCGCAGAAGCCACGCCAGCGCTATCTGCGTGGGGCTCGCACCATGTGCCTCTGCGATTCGGCTAAGCACTTCGCCGGCAACCCTGCCTGCTCCCAGTGGAAACCAGGGAATGAACGCAACTCCATTACTCTGACAATAATCCACCACGTAGTCCCATTCACGGTCGGCAAAGCTGTAGCGATTCTGCACGGAGACGATCGGGACAATTCTGCTCGCTCGCTCGATGTGCTCCTGCGTGACGTTGGACAACCCGACCAGGCGAATCTTGCCTTGGTCTCGCAGTCGGGCCAAAGTTTCCACCGACGCGTCGAATGACACGACGGGGTCTGGAATGTGCAGTTGGTAAACGTCGATGCGGTCCAGGCGTAGTCTCTTGAGGCTGCCCTCTACCGCTTCGCGAAGGTGAGACGGGGTTGCATCGTGGGTCCACTGATTCGGGCCGGGACGGTTCCAGCCTCCCTTGGTCGCAATCACCAGGCCAGGCGAGTAAGGAAACAACGCTTCGGCGATCAACTCCTCGCTGATGTGCGGGCCGTAGGAATCCGCAGTGTCGATAAAATTTACGCCAAGTTCCACGGCACGGCGAAGAACCCCTAGCGCCCCCTTCCGATCCTTCGGTGGGCCCCAGACGCCTTGGCCAGTAAGGCGCATCGCCCCGAAGCCGAGGCGATGAACCGAAACTTTACCGCCAAGCGAAACACTGCCAGCCAGACTTGCAGAGACCTCTTGCTTGTTCACGATTGACCTCCAAAATCCTTCCTTTAAGATTCTCACCCGCTGGAGCTTACCGTTCCGACTACCACGGCTCGCGATTACGCTGGGTTGTTGGCGCTGTCGCCCCCAGTGACATCGAAGTTCGCACCTGAGACCATGCGCGCAGCGTCGGAGGCGAGGAAGACCACCACAGGCCTGACATCTTCGGGCTCGATCCAAGGCACGCCCATCGGTATCCTGGTGGTTAGAATTTTCCGCGGCTCTTCCTCCTCCTGGGTTGTCGATAATCCCTTGGGTGACTTGCCGGGCGGCGCGTCGATCAGGCCGGGAATGAGGACGTTTACCATGATGTTATAGCAAGCCGATAGTTCCCCATTTAGTCACCGAGTAGGAGGCTCCGAACTTGGTGCCGTGCTGCCCTTCGGTCGAGGAGGTCAAGATGATGCGTCCGCCACCGCGCTTCACAATATAAGGCGCGAAGGCCCGGACGAAGTTTGCTGTACCCGTCAGCTTGACATCGATCGTGATGTGCCAGTCTGGATCCTCCATCTCGAGCAGCGGATGGAAGCTCTGGATGCCGGCATTGGCGAACAAAATGTCAATGCCACCGAATTCACGTTCACATCGGAGGCCAGCCGCTCGCAGCGCAGGCAGGTCGCGCTGGTCGAGTTTGATTCCCAGCCAGCGGCGGCCAGCCATCCGTACTAATCGTCCGGTTTCCTCCCAGTCCTCTTGGGTCGATGGTTCAACACCGGAACGCGGGTCCACCGGCGCACAGATATCGAGACCGATGATGTCGGCGCCCTCCCGAGCGAAGGCGACGGTCGTGGCGCGGCTGATTCCGCGGGCGGCACCGGTGACCACGGCCACCTTGTCCCGCAGCCGGCCGTTCGGCCGCGATGTGGGAACGGGCGCCGTCTGAGCAGATTCTGGCCAGCTCCAACCGGCGTGCTCCCGGTTAGACTTGGGGTGGTGGTGGCCGCAATCCCCGAGAGGAAATCCCCGCGATATAAGTTGTTTCTTGAAGAAATTTCTTTCTTGTTCATATTGACCCATTGTTCCTGTTCCTTCAACTTCTCACGCACGTCACGGCGCCAATCCCTCAATTGCCAGCGTACGCAATCCGTCGGCGTCAAGCACTTTGCCCTTGACCACAATCCCCGGAACGCCTATACGGTTGAGAACCTCTTCGGAAAGCCCTATGCCGTTGTGTTCGCTGAGGACAAGATACGGTTGTCCGCCTTGGTCGGGGATAAACACCAACGGACCGCCAGCGGCTGCGCACATCTTCGCGCAAAAGGCGTGATCGTAAGCGTGCCTATGATTGCCAAGGTAACAATTCGCATCGGTGACTTCGCCTCGGATGTTCACGGCCTGCCCCTGCATCGTTTGTCCTACGAACAAATCGACGTTCCCCTGCTTTGCCATTCTCCTCGCTCCTGCCAGATCGGAGATCATGCCCTGCACTTGCGCAAATGGCATGCTGTTCAGACCATGCCGGTCTCCGAATTGGAAAGCACACAATGCCACAGCCGCGATTGCGAGTACCTTAATCACAGTCTTTCTACCGGGATGTGATCTTCGTGCCTGAGCCCGCATGGTTTTGTGCTCGTGCGCTTTGCTCGCCGACGGCGCCGGTATAGCTGACGCGCCAGATGGAGTTCGAGCCGTCATCCGTTACCAGCAGGGACCCGTCCTGAGCCACAGTGATGCCGACGGGTCTTCCCCAGACGTGCCGATTGTCGACCACAAATCCGGTCACAAAATCTTCGTATTCGCCGCTGGCCCGGCTTGTTTGGTGCAGAGGCACACGGATCACTTCATATCCAGTGCGCACTGACCGGTTCCATGAACCGTGCTCGGATGAGAAAATATCTCCCCGATATTCAGCAGGGAATTGCGTTCCTTCATAGAACGTCATTTCGAGTGAAGCGTTGTGAGGCTGCAACAGCACATCGGGAACAAGAACCTTGTCTTTCAACTCTGGATGTTTGCCCTCATGGCGCGGGTCCTGGTGGCTTCCGATGTACCACCACGGCCAACCATAGAAGCCGCCCTCCTTCACGTGCGTAATGTAGTCGGGGACGAGGTTGTCTCCCAAGCCGTCACGCTCGTTGACCGAGCACCACAACTCGCCCGTCTTGGGATCGATCGCCAATCCGCCTCCGGCGTTGCGGATTCCGTATGCGTACACTTTCATCTCGGAGCCATCAGGGTTGACTTCCAGGATGTCGGCTCGATTCTTTTCCTCCGGAGTGGTGTCGGGATCGTCGACATTCGACGACGATCCGACGGCAACGAACATCTTCTTGCCGTCAGCCGTGAACTGCACGTCGCGGGTCCAATGCCCTCCGCCATGAGGAAGGTCGGCAATGTGCTGAGGCGGGCCGTTTGCTTTCAATTCTCCACTTTGATACGGAAACCGGACAACTGAATCGGTGTTGCCGACATATACCCATTGAGGGTTGTCCCCGGGAGGATAGAAGGCAATGCCATAAGGCTGGTTGAGTCCGGTGGCGAAAATACCAGCCTCTACGGGTTTACCGTCGCGGGTGATTCCGCGGAACACTCTGATTTTTCCGCTGCTGCTTTCTGCCAGGAAAACGTCGCCGCTGGGCGCCGCCCGGATCAACCTCGGATTATCCAGTCCCGTTGCGTACTGTTGAACGCTGAATCCGACTGGCGCCTTCGGCCAAGCACCTTGCGGACGAGGCACGACCTTCGGTGCATTGCCTGCTGAGTCAGTGCCATACGGCGCTGGAAGATCTTGCACCGTGATCTTGCGGACTTTTCCCGGTTCCTCAAAGCGAAAATCTGTGTAGGGTGGTTGTGGCGGCGGAGCATTCGTCTTGACTGGCTTCGTGTTGGCGGACGCAGATTCGCCCTTTTGTGCGCTCGGTGAATTCTTGAGTGACTTCAAATAAGCGACAATCTGCCATCGTTTCTGCTCGGGCAAACTGGCCCAGGATGGCATGCCATTATTGACAGATCCAGTTGTGATAAACCAGAAGACCTCTCCGTCGGACGCCGATTGTGTGGGGCTTTGGGATAATGCAGGGATGTTCCCGGTTCCGCGCCCGCCGATTCCATGACAGGAACCGCAGTTCATGGTGTATAGTCTTTCCCCTGCGGCAACGGCTGCGTGCTGCCCCGCGTACGGGTTCTTTAGTTGAACGCTGGACGGGGGCGCGTTATGAAAGTGCGCGTCTTGCGCTGCCAGCTTCGAAGCCGGCAAGATCCACGGAATAGCACATACTGCCACGGTTAAGAAATACGAGCGGGAACCGATTTTCAAGACTTTCCTCCAGCGATCGTTGCTGATTGCTTGCACAATCAGGTAACCGTAAAGTCGTGGACGAAGCGCCTATCTTTGGCGTTCCATCTTCGTTAGATCAATTTGCGATTTACTCGGTCTGTCCCCAACTGAAGCAAGTTCCTTGCCATTCTGCGAGAGTGTGTCTCTGCAACGAAATGTTCATTTTCGGGAACTTGATGTCTCATCTGCGCTAATAAAGACGACATCACGGGGCCAACAACTGGTCAGCCTTTCGACGCCGCTGTCGAACTGAGGACACTCGGGAAAGATATTGTTTTTCGTCCTACATTTAAACTGAAAGCACACTTGGCTCTTTGGCTCACATGAGTTCATGCGGCGTGGTATGTAGAATGCTAGCCTGAATGGGAAAGAGGACCCAGATGGTGAAGCTCAAATGAATGGGGTTGATCGCAGCTTTGAAGGCGATCCTGACATGCCGCTGTTGTGGTACCTGCGCGACACACTAGGGATGACAGGAACAAAGTTTGGCTGCCGTATGGCCGTTTGCGGTGCCTGCACCGTGCATAAGAACGGCAAAGCAATCCGGTCGTCCATCACACCGATGAGCGGGGCGGCGGGTAGCTGCGGAAACAGGCCAGTTCGAACTTTACAAGACTACTCACCACTTTGACGGCACCGTCGTCAACCCGCAGTGGCTTGGGTAGAAAAACATGGATGTTAGAGCCAACGACCGAGACCAGTTTGCGCTCCTCCCCGGCCCCAAATTGGCTTCCGAAAAGCGCCGATCGGCGCTGCTAAAACTGCGGCAGCACCTCCGGCTCCTGCAGTGCTTGCCCAATCACATCTCGACCGCTTTGCACAACAGGCCGGGAAATCCCCAGCTTCTGCATCTTGTGGATCAATGTAGTGCGCTTCAAGCCAAGTTTGGCGGCAGCGCCTTTCGGGCCGCCGATCACCCATCCCGCGCTTTCAAGCGTGCGCTGAATCAGAGCGCGCTCGGAGTCCTTCAAAGTAGTGACAGGCGCCGTAGAGGCAGCGGAAGCTACAGTGACACCCTGAGTCCCCGCCACCGGCAAAGAATTAGGAAGCACACCATCGTTTGAAAGGATTACGGCACGTTCGATCAGGTTCTGCAATTCGCGGATATTTCCTGGCCATTGGTACGAGCTGAGAGCAGACATAGTTTCGGGAGGAATGTGTTCAATTTCTCGACGCATCCGTCGTCCAAAAATCTCGACGAAATGCGTCACCAACGCCGGAATGTCTTCGCGACGCTCCCGCAACGGTGGCAGCAGGATTGGAAATACATTCAGGCGATAGTAGAGGTCGCTGCGGAATTCGCCGCGATTCACCATCTCAATCAGATCCCGATTTGTTGCAGCAACCAGCCGAACGTCCACTTGGTGAGTCCGGGTGCTCC
>Ga0210401_10006089_pt1 | contig 12327 bp, 11 predicted proteins | sample IncBWH32MmetaG_FD_150866 | JGI IMG/M metagenome (GOLD analysis project Ga0210401, IMG submission 150866) | Forest soil microbial communities from Barre Woods Harvard Forest LTER site, Petersham, Massachusetts, United States - Inc-BW-H-32-M | ecosystem: Environmental > Terrestrial > Soil >... | reverse complement strand
CCATCGAAATCCCGCTGGAGAAGCCGCTTCCCGATTACGACCTCGAGCAGATCGACCAACCCACTCCCCGCGACGTGGATGGCGTCTTGGTGTCGCAGGGATTCCGCGATTTGGTCGACGACTCGCGCGGCATTCTGATGGATCTGCTTTCCAACGAACCGCGCGCCGTCGATACTTCGCACGGCCGGGCACTCAATCTGTCGCATGCCAACGATCACTCCTTGCAGGTCGAGCAACTTACGGGCGCGATTTGCCCTGGCAATGATGAAGTCTACCGCCCGGGCCTGTGGATCGTCTTGCGCGACGTGCACGCGGATCAGCATGCCAGCCTTCCGGCAGCTACGCGGGAACGCATCGCCGCCATCGCGCGCGAATTCATCAAGCGGCTGGGGTTGTAGCCGCGAGTGGATTCCATCTCAGGATCGCTAAGACAGGACCATGCCAGAAGACAAAGGACTGCTCATCGTTTACACCGGACCGGGCAAGGGCAAGACGACTTGCGCGCTGGGCACCGGATTCCGCGCGGTCGGCCAGGGATTGCGCGTGCTGATGGTGCAATTCATCAAGGGCTCGTGGCACTACGGCGAGCTCGATTCCGCCAAAATGCTGGGCGACGACAAGTTTGAGATTCGGCCGATGGGGCGGGGCTTCGTCAAGGTGGGCGGCGCGGAGACCGATCCCGAAGACATCAAGATGGCGCACGATTGCTGGGTCGCCGGGCGCGACGCCATCTACAGCGGGACGTACGATCTAGTGATCCTCGACGAGATCAATTACGTCATCAGCTACAAGATGCTGGACCCGGACGAGATCGTCGAATCGCTGAAGTCGCGGCCGGAACGCGTGCACGTGATCTGCACCGGCCGGAACGCGCATCCCAAGCTGGTCGAGATTGCCGACCTGGTGACCGAAATGCGCGAGGTGAAGCACCCCTACACCAAAGGCATTCTGGCTCAGCGTGGTATAGACTATTGAGGTTGGGTTGCGGCCGCCTTGGTCCAAAGCGCCGCCTTTTTTCTAGGTCAGACGCAGGTTAGCGCCGCCAGGTAGCGGCTCTCAACTATGGCTTGGTTTAAGCGCGACAAGAAATCCATCGAGCAGTCCACCCCGCCCGAGGAGCGCAAGGTGCGCACCGAAGGCCTGTGGGTGAAGTGCGAGTCCTGCCGGACCACGGTGTTCCGCAAGGACCTGGAAGCGAATTTCCTCGTCTGCCCCAAGTGTGGATTTCATTTCAAAATGAACGCCAAGCAGCGGCTGGAGATGTTGCTGGATGGCCGCTGGACCGAGCACGACGCGCGCATGACCTCCACTGACCCGCTCAACTTCGTGGACACCAAGCCCTACGCCACGCGCTTGAAGGAAGCGCGCAAGAAGCTGGGCATGAACGACGCCATCATCACCGCGGAAGGACAGCTTGCCGGCCGTCCGGTCGTCTGCTGCGCGATGGAGTTCAATTTCATTGGCGGGTCGATGGGAGCGGTGGTCGGCGAGAAGGTCACGCGCGGGATCGAACTGGCGCTCGACACCCGCCAGCCGCTGATCGTTGTGTCCTGTTCCGGCGGTGCGCGCATGATGGAAGGCACCATCAGCCTGATGCAGCTGGCGAAAGTTTCCGCCGCGCTGGCGAGGCTGGACGACGCCAAGGTACCGTACATCTCGGTGCTGACCGACCCCACCACCGGTGGCGTCACCGCGAGTTTCGCGATGCTCGGCGACCTCAACATCGGCGAGCCCGGCGCGTTGATCGGTTTTGCCGGACCGCGCGTAATCGAGCAGACCATCCGCCAGACGCTGCCGGACGGCTTCCAGCGCTCCGAGTTTCTCCTCGAGCACGGCTTTCTCGACGCTGTCGTTCCCCGCAAAGAGCTGAAGAGCTTCATTGCGTCCTCGCTCGACCTTCTATTGAGCTGACATGCCATTGGGTTGACATGCGATTGAGCTGACATGAACTACGACGCTGCTGTTCGCTACCTGCTTTCGCTCGGCAGAGAACTCGCTGCGCCTACGCAGGCCGCTGCGGCGAAGTTTGATCTCGAGAATATTTCGGTGCTGGCCGAGCGCCTGGTGCGGCCTGACCGCGCTTATCCGTCGGCGCACATAGCCGGGACAAATGGCAAGGGTTCGACCGCGGCGTTCCTGGAGTCGATCCTTCGCCACGCGGGCTTTCGGACTGGGCTAAACACCTCGCCGCATCTCGAGAAAATCAGCGAACGCATTCGCGTCGATGGCGACGAGATCAGCGATGCCGACTTTGCCGACGTTCTGACGCGCATCCAGACGGTCACGGAGGAATTGCTGGCCGCGGGCAAGCTACGCGCGCATCCCACCTATTTCGAGTGCGTAACCGCCATGGCTTTTCAATATTTTGCGGAGCAAAGGGTCGAGTTTGCCGTCTTTGAGGTAGGACTCGGAGGGCGCCTGGACGCCACGAACATTCTCACGCCGGTGGTTTCGGTCATCACCCGCATCGACTTCGATCACGAGAATTTTCTTGGCCATTCGCTTCGGGAAATTGCCAGCGAGAAAGCGGGGATTCTCAAGCCGTCGGTGCCTGTTGTTTTGGCGGAGCAGCGGCCGGAAGCACGCGAGGTGGTTGTTGCCCGCGCCGCCGAACTTCGTTGTCCGGTGATCGACACCACGACCGCCTATAAGATCGATCGTCAATCGATGCAGGATGGTTGTGTGCGGGCTCGCGTCACCGAAGTTTCATCCGGCTGGGAGATTGATCTTGCCCCGCGCCTCCCGGGGCGCTTCCAATTGCAAAACGCGCTAAACGCCGTCGCCGCTGTACGGTTGCTCGGTAAGCGCGGCTTCCGCATTTCCGACGAAAACGTCACAGAAGGCATCGCCAGCACAGTCTGGCCGGGGCGTATCGAGAAGCTACAGTCTCATCCCGACGTTTATCTCGATGGCGCGCACAACCCATCCGCCGCTCGCGAACTTGCCACCTTTTGGGAAGAGAATTTCGCCAGCCGCAAGATCTATCTTCTCTACGGCGCACTGCGAGACAAGGCCGTGGACGAGGTTGCGGGTCTCCTCTTCCCTTTCGCCGCCGAAGTCATTTTTACCGAGCCACGCACTTCACGTGCTATCTCTGCGGCGCAGCTTGCCGAAATTTCTGCGCACCACGCAGCGCAAAGCTCGGTGATCACCGATGCCGAACAGGCGCTGGACTATGCCCTTTCGAAAGCCGCGCCTGGCGACGCCGTCTTCATCACTGGCTCGCTTTACCTGGTTGGGCAACTTCGCCACTATTGGAAACAGCGAACGCAGGTCGCGGCGCGCTGAAAAACACCGTAGAATGTGCGGTCGGCTATTGTTAACGGAGTGGGGTTGCCTTCAACCAATCGCATGGCAAAAAAGGGCCAGAGCCACAACGACGGTACAATTTCTGGAGTTCCGGCTGGAACCGCCACTCCGACGTCCAGTCATCAACCCGCTGCGAATAGCTCCCAGCCGCTCGTCGGCGTCATCATGGGCTCCTCATCCGACTGGGAGACCATGGAGCACGTCGCCACGACGTTGGCAAAGCTGGGTGTTCCACATGAAACGCAGGTGGTTTCCGCTCATCGCACACCTGACTTGCTCTTTGAGTACGCGTCGTCCGCCGAAAAGCGCGGCATTGAGGTCATTATCGCCGGCGCGGGCGGCGCGGCGCACCTGCCCGGGATGACCGCCTCGAAGACGGTGCTGCCGGTGCTCGGCGTTCCCGTCGAATCGAAAACGCTCAAAGGTCTTGACTCGCTGCTTTCCATTGCGCAAATGCCCGGCGGCATTCCGGTTGGCACGTTGGCGATCGGCAAGGCCGGGGCCATCAACGCCGCATTACTGGCGGCGGCCATTCTCGGCGCCAAGCACCCGGAGATTCGCGAGGCGTTGCGAAAGTTCCGCGCGGAGCAGACTGAGCGCGTTCTCGCCAACCCCGACCCTGCCGTGGCACAAGGAGCGTCATTCCGCCTCAGCGCTCTCGAGGCTCCCGCGAAAAGGAAGCCCGCGTGACGATCGGCATTCTCGGCGGCGGGCAACTCGGGTACATGCTCGCGCTAGCAGGCTATCCGCTGGGCCTCCATTTTCGATTTTTCGACCCTTCGCCGGAAGCCCCCGTCGGGCGTATCGCGTCGCGCGTGACCGCGGAATTTTCCGATGAAGCGGCCCTTGAGAAATTCGCCAACGGCCTCGAGTTGGTCACCTACGAATTCGAAAACGTGCCCGCCGCTGCGGTTCGGTTTCTCGCCGAGCGCGTCTCCGTCTTTCCGCCACCCGCCGCGCTGGAGGCGGCGCAGGACCGGCTGCGTGAGAAGCATCTTTTTCTGAAGCTGGGCATCCCTACAACGGAGTTTGCGCCCGTCGCCGATCGTCAAGCGCTGGACACCGCCGTAAAGAAAGTCGGCCTGCCCGCCATGCTGAAAACATGCCGCATGGGCTACGACGGAAAGGGCCAATGGCTGCTCCGCACCGCGGAAGATGTCGCTCGCGCCGAAAATGAGCTGCCACCCGCCAGTTCTGGCGCCGTGGCGTACGCCGACTCTGACGCGTCGCGCGAGGCCTCGTTCATCCTCGAACGCTTCGTTCCGTTCACCCGCGAGCTCAGCGTCCTCGCTGTCCGCGCCCGCACGGGCGAAACCGCCGTCTATCCCTTGGTCGAGAACCACCATCGAGGCGGCATCCTCCGCCTCTCCCTGGCTCCCGCACCGCGACTCGATCCCGCCATCCAGCGCGCCGCCGAAGAAGCCGCGCGCAGCGTTTTCGACGAGCTCCAATACGTCGGCGTCCTCGCCATCGAATTTTTCGAACACGATGGCCGCCTGCTCGCCAACGAGATGGCCCCGCGCGTCCACAACTCCGGTCACTGGACCATCGAAGGCGCGCTCACGAGTCAATTCGAGAATCATCTGCGGGCCGTCATGGGTCTGCCGCTCGGTTCGAAGCATGCGATCGGATCCTCCGCCATGCTGAATCTGATTGGCGAACTTCCCGACTCGGCTGACGTCCTAGCGATCCGCGACGCGCATCTCCATCTCTACGGCAAATCGCCCCGCGCCGGCCGCAAACTCGGCCATATCACCCTGCGCGCCGCGTCCGCCGAACAACTGGGGTCGCGCCTGGCAGAACTCCCCGGCTTCTTTCACCGCCCCGAATTCTGCCTGGACGCAGTCCTCGCCCGCCCATTAACCTCCCGCGCGTAAAAGTGGCACAGGCACTCCTGCCTGTGCTCGGACGACCGCCCACCATGATCCCGAGCGAATCGTTGGCGGACCGACACGTACGAATCATTACCACACGAACCCCGCCCAGTTGCCGCCTACCCGCCCGAATGCTAGGATGCGGGGTTCCCATGAATCCCACCCTGCCATCCGGAAGCGGCTCCCCACCCATCCGCGTCGGCATCCCCTGGCGGATGACTAGTGAGCAGCGCGAGGGCAACCGCAAGAAGCTGGACTACTACTTCGCATCGGTCCGCAAGGCGGGAGCCGACCCTTACGACATACGACTGGACCAAGATCCAGCCCAGCTACACGCCCAGCTGAGCGACTTGGACGGCTTCGTCCTTCCCGGCAGCCCTGCCGACGTCGATCCCGCGCGTTACGCCACAGCTAAGCATCCTAAAACCAATGAGATAGACGAAAATCGCGACCGCACCGACTTTGCTATCCTCGACCACGCGTTCGAGACCGGGAAACCCGTCCTCGCCATTTGCTTCGGTTGCCAGAGTTTGAACGTCTATCGAAAAGGGACGCTGATTCAGGATGTTCCGGCCGAACGGCCCGGGTCCATTGCCCACGGCCAGACCGACCTGCCTTCCGGAGTTTCGAAGGGCGATCTTGAGCACTCCGTGTTGTTTTCGGAGGGCAGCCTGCTCGCCCGGCTGAATGGAGCCACCGCCGGCCAGATCAACAGCAGCCATCACCAGGCGATTGACAAGCCGGGGCGCGACTTACAGGTCACCGCTCGCGCTGCTGACGGCATCGTCGAGGGCGCGGAGTGGACCGGCAATTCCAATTGGGTCGTCGGCGTGCAGTGGCATCCGGAGCGCATGCCGGACGATGCCTTGTCACAAAAACTGTTTGCCGAATTTGTTGCCGCCGTTCGCAGCGCGCGCGGCTCGGTCGTGCAAAAGGCTTAGCGTTCCGCTTTTTCGATCTTCAAGGTTGAGCGGTTCACTCTCTTTGGGCTCTTTGGGGGCATCATGATTTCATTGGCAGGCAAGGCGGCAGTCATCACCGGAGGCTCGCGCGGCATCGGCGCGGCGGCCGTCAAATTGTTTGCGCAGGCCGGCGCGGACGTCCTGTTTACCTACAACAAAGCGAAAGACGCAGCGCAGTTGGTCGAACAGGAAGCGGGCAAGCACGGCACACGCGTCGAGGGATTCAAGGCCGACATCGGGCGGCACGACGCCAACAAGAAGCTCGTCGATCACGCCATCGCACGCCTTGGGCGCCTCGACATCGTCGTCGCCAACGCGGGCATCTGGAACCTCGAAGATCACCCCATCGAGAAAATGACCGAGCAGCAGTGGGACGACATGATCCGCATCAATTTGAAGAGTGTCTACTCGCTCCTCCATTTTTCGGTGCCGCACATGATTAAGCAGAAGTCTGGCAGGATTATTCCCATCACCTCCACGGCGGGCCAGCGCGGCGAATCGTTTCACACGCACTACGGCGCGGCGAAAGGCGGCGTCATCAGCCTGGTGAAAGGACTTTCAACCGAACTCGCGCGGCACAACATTTTGGTCAACTCCGTTGCGCCCGGCTGGGTCGCCACCGACATGTCCAATCCCGTGCTGCAATCGAAAAAGGGCCAGAAGATGGCGGCAAACGCCATTCCGCTCGGGCGCCCCGCGACCCCCGAGGAAATCGCCGGGCCCATTCTGTTCCTCGCTTCGGACTTGGCCAACTTCATCACCGGCGAAATCATCAATGTAAACGGAGGATCGGTGCTGTGCGGCTGAAGTTTCCCAAAAGATCGTATCCGTTCGCGTTTGCGTCGTCGGTTGTAGTCGCGGCTCTTTGCGTCGGCTTTGCGTCGGCGCAAAATCCCGACACGCTGATGCCGGAAGCCAGCACCGCCAAAGCCAGGCAAATCCTTCAACAATTGATCGACGCCTTCGGCGGGCCGACCTACACGGACATTCGCGATTCGGACTGCGAAGGGCGCCTCGCGCGTTTCGGCCACAACGGCGAAATGAGCGGCTACACGAATTTCAAAGATTACTGGCGCTATCCCGACGCGAATCGTACCGAATTCTCGAAAAAGGGCGTGATCATCAATCTCTACGTGGGCGACCAGGGATGGACGCTCGACAAAGGCGGCGTATCCGATCTGAGCGCCGCGGCCATCGCGGATTTTCAGGAACAAGCGAAAAGGGACATCAACAATTTGCTGCGTGTTCGCTTGAAAGAGCCTGGCATGACCATCCGTTATGGCGGCCAGGACATCGTGGATCTCAAGACCGTCGACTGGGTGGACATCACCGACTCCGAGCAGCGCAACTTCCGCCTCGCGGTCGACCGTTCCTCGCATCTTCTGGACCGCGCCGTCGTCAGCACTCCCGACGAAACCATGAATAGCCGCAACGTCGAGACCAACATCTTCACCAATTTTCAATTGATGGACGGCGTACGCACCGCCATGCAGATCACCACCGACCGCAACGGCCGGCGCTCCAGCCAAGTCTTCTTCAGCATCTGCAAGTACAACTCCAGCTTGCCGCCCGATCTGTTCACCAAAGCCTCGTTAGGCAAGCGTTTCTCGGAAGTCGGCAGCAAGAAATACAAAGACGAGAAAAAGAAAGAAAAAGAAGAGAACTGACGATCTGGGAGTAGCACAGACACTCTTGTCTGTGTGCGCGTGAACTTCGGCAATTGGGAGTGGCTGTTTCGGTCGTTGTGTCTTGCCTGCGGTTTGGCACGCTGCCGGTGCTGACGCTGGCACAGACAAGAGTGTCTGTGCTACCTGGGGGAATCCGGTAGAATGGATATAGCGGTCTGAGGACCTATTGTGGGACTGACGAAACAACAAGCGATCGAGATGCTGGTGTCCGATGATCTGGTGGGCATTGGGATGGAGGCGCACCAGTTCCGGTTGGCCAAGAACGATCCGCGCGTCGTGACTTACCAGATCGATCGCAACATCAACTACACGAATTTCTGCACCGAGTATTGCTCGTTCTGTGCGTTTTACCGGCCGATTGGCGACAAAGAGGGTTACATCCTGTCGCTGGAAACGATCTATCAGAAGATCGAAGAGATGCTGGAGCTGGGCGGCACGGGAGTTTTGCTGCAAGGCGGGTTGCACCCGGATTTGCAGATCGGCTACTACGAAAATTTGCTGCGGTCGCTGAAGGCGCGGTTCCCGCAGGTGCATTTGCACTGTTTTTCAGCGCCGGAAATCCTTTGCATTGCGGATGTTTCGGAGATGAGCGTTCGCGAAGTGATCCAGCGACTGATGGATGCGGGGTTGCAGTCGATTCCGGGCGGCGGCGCGGAATTGCTGGACGACGAGATTCGCTCGAAGATTGCGCGCTTGAAGTGCACCAGCGACGACTGGGAAGAAGTGCACCGCATCGCGCATTCGCTGGGTTTGCGCACCACCGCTACGATGATGTTTGGTTGCGGCGAAGAATTGAAGCACCGCGTGAATCATCTCGATCGAATTCGTCGTATTCAGGAAGATACCGGCGGATTCACGGCATTCATTCCGTGGATTTTCGCGGCGGAAAATACCGCACTTGGCAAGAAGGTGCAAGAGACCACGGCGGTCGATTATTTGAAGACGCTGGCGGTCAGCCGCTTGTACCTCGACAACATCGATCATATTCAATCGAGCTGGTTGACGCCCGGAATCAAGGTTTGCCAAGTGGGCTTGCAGTTCGGCGCGGATGACGTGGGTAGCATCTTGATTGAAGAGAACGTCGTGTATGCCGCTGGAGTCCGCAATCGGACCAACGAGAGCGAGCTGCGGCGCATTATTTCGGATGCGGGGTTTATTCCGGCGCAGCGCGATACGCTTTATCGTTCTTACGCGTTGAAATAACGGTTGAAAGAACGTAGGGGCAAATTCCAAAGGGCTAACCTTTGGGTGCTTGTCGTTCTGTCTAGCTTCGATTCATTTCTCTAAACCCGCACCCTTTGAAAGGCGCAATGGGTGCGGCACCCAATGCTCTGCGCAGATGGTTACCTGGCTGCGGTGCTGGTGGCGTGCTCGGCCAGGAATGCGCGGGCGTGGGTTAGCTGCGGCAGAGTTTGGTCTGCATCTTTCCAGGTTGCTACAAATTCTGTATATTGAGTTGAGGCGGATTTCAGGTCTCCGCTGCGTTCGCTGCTTAGCGCCACGCCGTACAGGGCGAATCCTGATTTCGGACGGTCTACCAAGGCTTTCTCATACGCCGTCTTCGCGTCGGTCCACGCTGCTGCTTTTAGCATCGCTGCTGCTTCCGTTTCCGCGACCGGCCGAATGTAGCCGGGAGGTTCGCGATAGCCCAACTCTTTTTCTTCCCGCGCCGCTTGCTTATACAGTTTCTTCGCTTCCTCGATCTGCTTGTTGGCCATCAGCAAGCCTGCGCGTAGTTCCAGCGACATGATCGATACGTTGTTGATCAATTGCTTGGCGTTGGCATCCGGCATCAACTGCATCGTGGGCACTCCGGTATCCTTCGATTTCTTGTCCTTCGACTTTGCGTCTTCCGTGGCTTTTTCTTCGCTCGAAATTCGGCTCGAAATTCGCCATAGTTCCGAATCCAAACGTTGCGAAGATTCTTCGGCATGGGTGATTTCGTCGGCGTCTAGGGCTTGCATCCCGCTTGTGAAATCGGTCAGGGCTCGTTGCAGGAAAACGAGGTTCGACAGCGGGGCTGGCGGCGTCGCGCTGGCTTTCAGCAATTCCAGAGCGCCGGACCAGTCACCCGCGCGTAAGGCGACCGGCAAGCGAGGATCGAGCCGCGTGATGGAATCGCGGGGCGACCACGGGTACAGGCTGGCTTCCAGCTGGCCCCGGGCATCCTTCAATTTCGCGGAAAGAGCGGTGGCTTCCGTGAGTTGCCCCTGTTCCATCAGGTTGGCGATTGCGTACATCAGATTGTGGACGTAGTTCCAATCGTCGTCCACTTGCACGTGTTGCGCCTTCATGTATCGCTCGTCGGCTTGCGTCGACACCGCGAATGACTGTTGCGCCCGCGCGTAGTCGCCCGTGCGATAGAAAATGTGTCCGGGCATGTGCACCATGTGACCCGAAGTAGGCGCCAGGCGTCCCAGGATCTCGGCGCTATGCAGCGCTTGTTCCGGCTTCGGACTCGCTTCGACTGAGTGAATCCAGTAGTGGTTGGCCGCAGAATTTTCCGGTTCGTCCTTCAGCACCGCTTGCAGAATCGTCAGTGTCTCCTTGGTGCCCTTTCGCGGGTTGCCGTCGTCGTCATAGCCGTCCATCAGCGTCCATGCCAGAAAGATACGGGCTTGCGTGTCTTTAGGAGAATGCTTCACCAGCTTCCGCAAGATCTGCACTTCCCTGGAATCCCCTTCTTTAGCGTCATCCTTCTTATCTTTTTCCTCTGCCTCGTGCGCTGCGCTTGCCTCGATATACAAACGCTCCGCTTTACTCGCGTGTCCTTTCAGGCTCACTGCCATGGCCAGGGCCGCATCGGCGAAATGTTTGCTGGAGCTGTGGCGGAATATTTCCGCCTGGTAAATTCCCCAGTAGCACATCGCGCACTGCGGATCGACGCGCACGCCCTGTTGGAAAGCTCGAAGCGATTCGTACTCCCAAAAATCGTGATAAAGGTTCAGGCCCTGGTCAAACCACAGCTGTGCTTCTGGCGAGGCGGTGATTTTGATGTGCACATTTCCGATGCCGGACAGCTTCTGCGGTACCGGAAGTTTATCGGGTGGGATTTCGTCTTGCGTGCCCAGGGAATGGCAATGGACGCAGGGCGTCGTAGAACCGGATTGCGCGAACGCTGGAGGCAGGAATGGTTGGGCGAAGGCGATTAGCGATGCGCTGAGCGGGATCGCGAGCAGCATCTTCCGCAAGGCCCATCGTGACTCGGGCTTAATCACGTCATCCTTCGCAGCCCCCGGTTTGTGGGGTTCTGGTCGAGCGGTGAAAGTATAGCGCTGGAGCGGGCATGGTTAACAGTTTGCCCCCCCTCCCCCTGGGTATTTTTGTAAGTGCGGATTCTAAAGGGCTTTAAGCCCAATGAAATTGTAAGTGCGGATTATAAAGAAGTTACGGGTACGCTTTTGGTATGTGCGGATTCTAAAGGGGTTGGCGAAAAATTGGGGGGGTGCGATTGACGGTGCGGGCGCTGAGGGTGGGGTCGAGATTTCACGGCCCATGATAACATGGATCTGTTAACCATGTAAATATATTTATGTATGGGTACTATTCGAATGCTGTTCCCGTTACCGTGAGCGGAGGGGAGCGCTGGGCTGAAGCCCCGCGCCTACATCTTCTTGTCCAGCGGTTGGATGGTGGCGTTGACCAGGTATGGGTCGTCGAACTCGGTCATGTCGCCGGGGCCTTTGCCGGCTACCGGTAAGAGGCGTGCCGACAGGGGCTTGTGCCACTTGAAGGCTAGCGACGCCATGTCGCCGATGATTAGATCGAGGCGCTCTTCGGTGATATCGCCGGGTAGGGGCACGGTGTCGAGGCCGGTGCCGCAGACGGCGCTGTAGCTCAGAAGTGCGTCGAGCGAGACGTTGCCTTCGCTCCATCGTTGCGAAAGGCGGGAATCTTCCAGGATCGGCAGCATCAACCCTGAATAGCCGGTCCGCTTTACTGTGATGTCTTTGATCGCGGCGGTGACGGTGGCCGCGGCGGTGAGGGTTCCGCTCGATCCGAACGGTTGCGAGGTTAGATCTTCCAGGGCTGCGCCGATCGATCCATCTTTCGAGGGTGCGGGCGACAGATCGATTCCCACGTAAGCCCAGCCGGTGTCGCGGTCGATGCGCTGGGCTTGGGCTTCCACGTCAAAAGCAGTCTTGGCGAGCGATTCGGTAAGCTTCTGCTTGGCGGTGCCCAGATTCGGGGCGTTCTTGAACGCCGCCGCCACCACGTTCGCGGACTCCAGAGCGATCGCGAACTGGTGGCCGAAACCGGAGTGGTAGGAGCCGGGATAGAAAGGCGTGAGAGGCGGGACCATGGCGATGGCGGAGAAGCGGAAATTTCCCTGGCTGTGTTCGGTGTCTTCCAGTTTCTTCATGACTCGGGCGGCGGCGCCTACGGCGCGCCAGCGGACACCGTCTTCGCCGGCTACGACCAGGCTGGCGTTTAGAACCTTGGTGTTTTTCAGGATCTCCGCGAGGAGGTCGGCTTGCGCTTCGCTGTCATTGA
>Ga0210401_10006087_pt1 | contig 12329 bp, 10 predicted proteins | sample IncBWH32MmetaG_FD_150866 | JGI IMG/M metagenome (GOLD analysis project Ga0210401, IMG submission 150866) | Forest soil microbial communities from Barre Woods Harvard Forest LTER site, Petersham, Massachusetts, United States - Inc-BW-H-32-M | ecosystem: Environmental > Terrestrial > Soil >... | reverse complement strand
ATCCTGTACGCGCCGCTTTCCTTCCTTAAGCCGCACTGTGGTTCCAGTCTCCGGCACTTCAAGCGGATCGCCCGCGAGGTAGCTGCCGGATTCGACGAGAGCCTTGTGGTATGCGCGCCAAGCACCGGTGTAGGAATCGGTTCCGTCGCTCTTCCGTGCCGCAAAAGCTTCCGGTAATTCGTAGATCAGCAGGGCAAATTGCATCGGAATTTCTCCTAGGGGAACAATTTTAAGCGCCTTTGCGCGCTTGAATGTATGACGGGTGGGAATAGGCCATTTCGACAGATTTTGGGAAATCTCCAGAAATTTCAAGCAGGCACAGACGAATCGAGGACTGACAACCTCAAAGTAGCGATCTGTCGGGGATCGACCAGTACCGACAAACGTCCTAGCAGTAACTGTTGCATTGCTGGCGAGAAGCCGACCCCTCGTTACTAATCCGTGCGCCAATTTGTGCCGACTGCACGTCGGCTGGAACTCCGGCCAACTCTTGCTCGCGAGCAGCAGTTCCAGCAGGAAGACTGTCTCTCTGTGCGGCAGGAGGAGCATCTTGCCCTTCGACTAAATACTTACAGTTGTCTTTCACGATTCTCTGGTTCGCTCGATCGAACGACCGGGGCGCTATTGCGACTGCAAAGTGCAGCAGCTGGAGCATGTCCTCGACTGAGCAGAATTCAAGGACACGATCCAACTTCGTCAACTCAAGTACGTGCTCGACCTGGTTCGTGACATTCATCAGCTGAAACCTGATCGCGTGAGAACAAGCCCACTCCCGTAGACCCAACAAGACACCCAACCCACCGGCGTCGATGCGGTCAACCTGCGCCAGGTCAAGTATCAGTGTCCTAGTGTGTGTTTGTCTAAGCACCGCGTTGCGCAAGATCGCGTAGGCATCCCCGATTACAATTCGCCCGTGACACCGTAGGACGGTACTGTCTCCCAATTTCTGTGCGGCCGCATTCAGCATGACTATCTCCTTGGCTCATCCTGAAGATTTCGGAATCAGAGCTGAGCTTCTTGACCGGTCTCGTCCGGTTGAACCTCGGCTCTACTTGTATGTCGAACGGGAGTTGGCAAAATCGACTGATTCTTCGTCTTTTTTTGGGAGACTACTTGCGCGGCCTCGAGAGAGAAAAATCGCCTGCAGGGTCAGACCCTAGAATCCGTCCGGTCGCTTAGCCGGATCATCGGTAAGCAGTGTTAGGGTCGGAAAGGCAGTCCGAGGCACGCGCTCTTGCGACCCCTCGGCGACTTTGGCCTCGGGCGGTTTACTCCAAAACCTCAATTGGGTTGGCCCGCCCCGCAACGCAACTTCCCTGTCCGATAGCCGTCGAACAACGTCCGCATCGCTTTGACATGCGACTCATCTAACGTGTCATGGGTAACGGGTTGGCTTTTTCAGTATTGGATCTTGTAGGCATGAGAGCCGGCGAGCCCGCGGGCAGCGCGATTGCCCGATCGGTAGACCTAGCGCAACACGTGGAGCGGTGGGGATACAAGCGCTACTGGTTGGCGGAACATCACTCCATTCCTGGATTGGCTTGCTCAGCGACGCCAGTGCTGATTGGGCATGTGGCGGCAGCGACAAGGACGATTCGAGTGGGCAGTGGTGGGGTGATGCTGCCAAACCACGCACCGCTGGTGGTGGCGGAACAATTCGGGACGCTCGAAGCTCTGTACCCGGGTCGAATCGATTTAGGGTTGGGACGGGCTCCGGGCGGTGACTTTCAAACGATGCGGGCGTTGCGAAGAGACTTGCATCAGGGTGGCGAAGATTTTCCGGCGCTCCTCGCTGAATTGCAAACCTACCTGGGGCCGAAGCGGCCGGGGCAAACAGTGAGAGCGATTCCCGGACAGGGGAGCAATGTGCCGATCACCTTGCTGGGGTCGAGCGGCTTCAGCGCGCAACTAGCAGGCATGCTGGGCTTGCCATTTGCATTTGCGGCCCACTTCGCTCCTGAGCACTTATACGCAGCGGCTCAGCTATACCGCGGCGAGTTTCGGCCAAGCAAAGTGCTTCGGAAGCCGTACTTCATGGTAGCGGTGCAGGTGATCGCCGCTGAGACGGACGCGGCAGCCAGGCGTTTGTTCACGACACCCCAGCAGCGCTTTCTGCGCCTGATTCGAAACCAGCCGGTCGAGTTGTTGCCTCCAGTGGATTCCATGGAGGCTCTCTGGCAGGACTGGGAGCGGGCAACCGTGGAGAACAAACTCGGAGCAGCGATTGTAGGATCGAATGCGACGGTGAAGGCAGGGCTGGAAAAGCTGGTGGGTGATACGGGGGCCGATGAAGTAATCGTCGTAACTGACACCTACGAGCATGCCGACCGGATCGAGTCGTATCGGCGAGTGGCCGGAGTTGCCACCATGATCGAGGCCCAGCCCATTGTAGCCGTGGAAGCCTAAATCAGAGCGACAACCGCGCTCGGCTTCCTCCCCGGCAAACACGGCATGCACTCGACCTAGTTGCTCGACCGCTGCGCTGAAGACCTTCGGAATATTGGCTAGATCCGACAAATCCAGCTTGCCAACCCACAACTGATCTGGAAACTTCTGCTTAAGTTCATTCGCGTCGGCGAGTTTGCGGACGGTGCCTGCGACCAGTCCCCCTCGCCGCATAACATCTTCGGCAATGCTTCGGCCAAGGCCGCGATTGATGCCGGTTACGAACCATGTCGAAGAAGAGATCGGGATGCTTGAAGGCGGGTGCGGTGCAGTGGCGCTCATGTCACGACTCTAGCCGAGCGCGGAGCAGCAGCGTGACTCAAATCCCTGGAAAAATTAGCTAAATCCTACATAATCCAAGACAAGCCTTCATCAAACGGGACGAACAGCGCGATTCATAGGATCAGTCCTCAGAGTCAAGGCGCGAGGCGACGGCTACTTGTGCGGTTGCTGAAGTCTCCTGATTCCTTTGCCTCCGTATCCGAATGACTTGCGATATTGGCCCGGAGTAGTGCCCAGCCGTCGGACGAAGACACCTGAATCCGCCTTTTCCAAATCAAAGCGCGTCACCCCTTCATGCAACGCGGGAAAGGCCGCTACTCCGACCCTGATCCAGTGAAATTGACACAGTACGAATCGCCGCTGGCGGCACGACGATCTCAACGAGTCCGGTCGCCACGTCATAGACGAGACCTGATATAAGCCACTCGCCCGGCAACGCGGGAATCGCCCGGAGCGACGTAACGTCGCCGGCAACTGCTGCGCGGGGATCGGTAACCGCCTTTTGCTTGAGCTCCCCTTCCTGTATCTGAAAATAGTGCGCCAGCATGGCAGGGTCGCCGGCAAGACGAGTGATGCCGCAGTCGGTGTGCTGAAGTACGATGATGTGAAACTCCCCGCCGCCTCCAGGAATCTCTCAGTCATGAAGAACTTTTTCACGTTCATCGGAGAAGTAAGCCATTTTGGGCCGAAAGGATTGGTAGATGCATTTCGGCCGCCGTTTGAATGGGAATTCTTCTTGATTCAGATCGAGGAGATTGGGTGGGCAGTCACTACCCCCGATCTTAACGGCTGGTTTGGCACTCGGGATTGTACTGTCGATGCATCCGCGGGGCACGCTGGTGCAGTTCGGTGCAGAAGCGATGATCCCGACCCTGCAATCGGCATCGTTTTTCAATGAATTAGGGCCACTGGTCACTGGACTGCTTTTATCTTGAAGAGCATGATCCGAGCCGATGGGTCATCAAGATTCCGGCCTCATCGCAGGCGGCAACTGGAGCGAAGGCTGAGGACTGAGAAATGCTCACGGAGATCTGGGAACGTTGCAACACCATCGAAGAGGGCTATGAGTTCATGCTGGCCTACGCGGCCCAGGGGCTTCCGAGTGACCATGGCAGCCAGCGGGGGGACGAAGTCCGGGGGTATCTTCATCGCGTGCGCGACGCAATAGCGGGACTGGTGGAAACTTGTGGGTTGGCGGTGAAGCAGGAAGGCCTCCAACCCGAACAACAGTACCGAGCATTCTTTGCGGTTCTCGACCGTGACGCCCGCGACTCGCTGGCAGCCATTGAGCTAGTTCTGGCCCAACCTGCTATCAGCTCTCAGTTGGTCGACAACCTGAATGCATCGACTCATCTCCGTGCGCTGCTCACCGATCTCTTTCTCGTGAGCGAGATACTAAAACCGCAAGCGGCGCCGGCCAAGCCAGTGAACACCGGCTGAGACCGCGTTCATATCCCTTGACAAACCTAATGATCGAAGACTAGAAAACCTGAAAGTCCTTTCGACTCTCGGACACATCCGGAGATCATTTCGATGCAACAGTCCCGCAGAGACTTCTTCAAGGCAGCAACGGTAGGCGCAGTCGGCGCTACCATCTTTGGGTTCGACCTCCAGCCCGCTTACGCGCAACTCAAAGAGTTAAAGATTGCGCGCGCTGCTGAAACGCGCTCCACGTGTCCCTATTGCGCGGTAGGATGCGGCGTCCTCATCTACACGATCGGCGATCGGGCAAAGAACGTCACGCCGCAAGTGATCCACGTCGAAGGCGATCCTGATCATCCCACCAACCGCGGAACTCTATGCCCCAAGGGCTCTTCGCTCGAACAGGACATGCTCAACCCGCGACGGCTTACCAAGCCGCAAGTCCGGCGCCCGGGCGCGACGGACTGGCAGGACATTTCCTGGGACGACGCACTGAGTGAGATTGCGCAATGGACCAAGAAAACGCGCGATAGCTTCTTTGTCGAGAAAGATGCGAACGGCAGGACGGTGAATCGTTGCGAAGGCATCTCGTTCATCGGCGGCTGCACGGACACAAATGAATTCAATTTTCTGGCCGTCAAGGCCATGAGGGGGTTGGGCTTGGTTTATTTAGAAAACCAAGCCCGTGTTTGACACGGACCCACGGTCTCAAGTTTGGGACCAACATTCGGACGCGGGGCCATGACGAATGGCTGGATCGACATCAAGAACACAGACATGATGTTGATCATGGGCGGTAATCCCGCCGAAAACCACCCCTGCGGTTTCAAATGGGCGATGGAGGCCAAGCGCAACCGCAACGCCAAGCTGATTTCCGTTGATCCCCGGTTCACGCGCACGTCTGCTACGGCCGACCTCTTCGTACAGATTCGCGCCGGCACCGACATTGCATTCCTCGGCGGACTGATCCGCTATGCCATCGAGAACAACCGGATCGCCAAGGAATATCTCGTCAACTACACCAACGCGGCCTTCATTGTTAAAGAGGGCTTCAAACTTCCTGAGGACGGCTTGTACTCCGGATTTAACGCTACATCGAGCAGCTACGACAAGAGCACGTGGAACTATGAAGAAGGCGGAGACTCAAGCGGCAAAGCGGAAGCCGCCACTTCCGCACACGCAGCTCCCGCACCTTCGCACCCCGCGACACCCGCTCCGCCGCCCGCATTGCCCCCGAATGTAGCCTACGACTTAACCCTTCAGCATCCGCGCTGCGTCTTCCAATTGATGAAGCAGCAGTATTCCCGCTACACCCCCGAAGCCGTGGAACGGATCACGGGCATCCCGAAGGAGCAGTACCTGAAGGCAGTCGATCTATTTACATCAGTCCGGAAAGATGGCGACATGAAGAAGGTCGCGACGATCATCTATGCGGTGGGGTGGACGCAGCATAGCTTCGGAACGCAAATCATCCGCACCGCCGCGATGATTCAACTGCTTCTCGGCAACGTCGGCAGGGCCGGTGGTGGCGTGAACGCGCTGCGCGGCCATTCGAATATTCAGGGCGCGACCGATATGGCCGGCCTGTACGACTCATTACCCGGTTATCTTAAAGGACCGGTTCCGGACGACGTCGATTTGGCGGCGTATCTGAAACGCACGACGCCAACGTCGTCGAAACCCTCGCCGTGGAATTCGATGAACTACTACGCAAACACGCCGAAATTCATGGTGTCGTTGCTCAAGTCGATGTATGGAGACGCTGCGACAAAAGAGAACGGATTTGGCTTCGATTACTTGCCCAAACCCGGACAGGATTGCTCTTGGACCCACATTTGGGACGACATGTACAACGAAAAGATTAAGGGCATGTTGGCCTTCGGAATGAACGGAGTAATGATTGGCCCGGACACGAACAAGAACATCAACGCGTTAAAGAAGGCCGACTGGCTGGTGGTGGGCGAAATCTACGAGGATGAAACCAGCGAGTTCTGGCGAGCACCGGGAATCACGACCGAAGAACAAAAGAACATAAAAACAACGGTGTACCGCTTGCCCTGCGCCGGTTTTGCCGAAAAAGACGGCAGCATGACCAATTCTGCCCGCTGGGTCACCTGGAAATATGCCGCGGTTCCACCTCCGGGGCAAGCGCGACTCGACCAGGACATCATCGCGCAAATTTTCCTGCGGGTTCGTGACCTCTACAAGAAGGATGGCGGAAAATTCCCCGACCCCATTCTGAATCTGAATTGGGCGTACGCGGACGCGGCTCACCCTCCACTTTCCCAGGTCGCGATGGAGCTTAACGGCAAAGCTTTAGCCGACTTGAAAGATGAGGCGACGGGACAGGTCATCAAGGCCGGCCAGCAACTGCCAGGATTTGCCTGGTTGAAGGACGATGGCACAACGACGTGCGGCAATTGGATCTATTCCGGCATGTGGACCGAGGCCGGGTCGCAGATCCAGCGGCGCGGTACAGAGGATCCGTCCGGGCTGGGTGTTTTTCCCAACTGGGCGTGGTCGTGGCCGGCCAACCGGCGCGTGCTTTACAACCGCGCTTCTTGCAACACCGCTGGCAAGCCGTGGGATCCCGATCGCAAACAGATCTGGTGGAGCGAATCTGCGGGAAAGTGGGTCGGCAACGACGTGCCGGACTTCAAGCCCGATTCAAATCCCAAAGATCACATGGGGCCTTTCATTATGAATCCCGAAGGCATCGGGCGACTATTCGCTCCGATCGGTGTGTTGGCGGACGGCCCATTCCCCGAACACTACGAGCCGATTGAAAGCCCGATCAAGAATCTGCTGCATCCTGATCAGTCGAATAATCCGCTGGTGAAGAAGTTCAAGACTCCTTTCGACAAGTTTGGATCGCCCGAGGAATACAGCATCGTTTGCACTACTTATCGGCTGACCGAGCAATATCACTACTGGACGAAAAATAATCCGATGAACGTCCAGCTCATCCCGGAACCGTTCGTGGAGATTCCGGTGGAGTTGGCGGACGAAAAAGGAATTCGTGGGACGGACAAGATCAAGGTGATCAGTGCGCGCGGAACCTACATCGCAAAGGCCTTTGTCACTCGCCGTCTGAAGCCGATGATGATCGACGGCAAGAAGGTGTATCAGATCGGGTTGCCGATTCACCAGGGTTTCCGTGGTATCGGAGAGGATGAAGGAAGAAATGCGCGGACGCCGGCAAATTTACTGACGCCCGCTGTCACCGATCCGAATGCTCACACCCCCGAATCCAAGGGCTTCTTAGTGAAAGTCGAGAAGGCGTAGGGAGCGACCATGAGCCAGGCGGCAACAGAGCTAGTCCGAATCTCCGGTCACGCTGGCGTCGTCCCAGGCGCCGGCCTGAACCGTGAATTTCAGGTCTGCAAACTGGTCGACACGACGACGTGTATTGGCTGCAAAGCATGCGAAGTGGCCTGCCTGGAATGGAACGGTTACACGTTCACCGAAACCACCTTCGATAACACTTACCAGACGATGCCCGAGACGGCATGGAATTATTGGAACCTGATCAAGTTCAATGAGCACGAGCGCGCCGACGGCACCATGATGCTACTCATGCGTAAAGACCAGTGCATGCATTGCGCAGATCCGGGCTGCCTCGCAGCCTGTCCGGCAGACGCCGCCATCGTCCAATATGCCAATGGGATCGTCGATTTCCAGGAGGCAAATTGCATCGGTTGCGGGTATTGCATGACCGGCTGCCCGTTCAACATTCCGAAATTCGATCCGCCATCGCGCAAAGTCTTCAAGTGCACACTGTGTAACGACCGCGTGTCGGTGGGACTCGAACCAGCTTGCATCAAGGCTTGCCCTACGGGCTGCCTGCATTTTGGGACGAAGTCAGAAATGAAGGAATTGGCGGAGACTCGTGCTGAGCAACTTCGCACCAACTCCGGATTCCAGGATGCGGGAGTTTACGATCCGGCCGGCGTGGGCGGAACCCACGTGATCTACGTTCTGCACGATGTGAAGAATCCGGAGTTGTACGGTGGGCTCCCGACGGATCCGCACATTCCTCTATCGGTGCGGCTCTGGAAAGGACCGCTGAAATGGATTGGGAACTTTGGGATTATGTTCGGGGCGGTCGGCGTTTTCATTCATTATTTGCGATTCGGCCCTAAGGTGGTAAAGGAAGACGAGCAGGAGTCTCACGGAGGAAGCCAATGAGCAGCGAACCTTATCTCCTGCCAAATGGACGCGTCTTGCGCTATTCGTTTCGCGAGCGGCTCGTGCATTGGTTGGCAGGTGTCTCCTACGTGTACCTCCTGCTGACCGGTCTGGCCTTCTGGAGCCCCTGGCTCTTTTGGATCGCCGTCATCCTCGGTGGGGCAACGATTTCGCGCGAGTTACATCCTTGGTTCGGCCTCATGTTCATCGTCGGGGTCTCGCTGATGTACAGCATGTGGCACCGGCAGATGAAAGAAACACCTGCCGACAAGGCGTGGTGGGCGTCCATCGGCCATTACATTCGCAATGAAGACGATCAGATTCCTTCTGCCGGCCGCTTCAACCCTGGCCAGAAGTTGCTGTTCTGGGGCTTCTTTTGGAACGGCATCGTGCTTCTGCTTTCCGGGTTGATTCTGTGGCTCCCGCAGTACATTCCCTGGAATTTGCGTTTCCTGCGTCTCGCCGCCGTGTTTGTACATCCCGTGTGCGCGCTCGCTACCATCGCGCTTTTTATCATTCACGTCTATATGGGTACAGCGATGGAACGCGGTGCTTTTGGCTCCGTCATTCGCGGCGACGTGTCGCGTGCCTGGGCCAAGAAGCACCACGACACGTGGTATGAGCAACTCCTTCGCAACTCGGCTGCGCGAAAATGAACGACGCGAAGTGGGATCGCCGCATTCGCCGCGCCAACGAACTCGCCTCGTCTTACCCATGCTCGGCCGAAGGGCTGCGTTACTACGCTCGCGTTGCAACATTTCAGAAAGGCGTTTACGCTGAGATCCAGAAAGCTCTCGCGGATTCGCCGAGGATTGCCTCGGATCGCCCTCTGCGCGATGAATTGGATTTTTTTCTCCTTCTCCCGAAGCTTCCGGGATTTCTGTCGGTGATTCAGAAGATTGCGCCCGCGCCGCTTGCCCAGGCCGCCGCCACTTTGGCGATGAAGGGATCAGCGGCATGGCAGCACGCGATTGAAGACTTCTGGTATAGAGATTCAGATTTAGCTGCGGGCCCGGATGACGCCGAACAAGTCCAGTCCAGGAATCAGTTCGCTGCAACTTATTTGGATCGCGTGCTCGCGTGGATTTTTCTCCAGCCGTATGCCGAATATCTAGCGGATCACCGCAAAGTCGCGATGGTGGACGGAACTCCATCAACGTGCCCGCTTTGCGGCGGCAAGCCCGCCGTCGGCGTATTGCGCAGTGAAGGTGACGGTGCGAAAAAGTCGCTGATTTGCATGCTTTGTGCGCATGAGTGGGCTTTTCGAAGAATTTATTGCCCGGCGTGCGGAGAAGAACGAGAACCGCAGATGGCATATTATTCGGCGCCCGAGATCGCGCACGTCCGCGTGGACGTCTGCGACACATGCCATACCTATCTGAAGAGTATAGATTTTACGAAAACTGGGCTGGCAGTTGCCGTTGTCGATGAGCTGGCATCAATACCTTTGGATCTGTGGGCGCGCGAACATGGGTACGAGAAACTACAAATCAACCTATTAGGAACTTGACCAGATGTTCTGGAAGAACTTCAGCAGCGAGAGTTAGCGCCGACCGTCTCAAACCTCGAGGGGTTTAGGATGCAGCTTCCGTTCAAACCTGTCCTTCATCAAAACTCCGTGGAATCCTAGAATGAATGACTTGCCGCTGCTTGGGTTTCGTGCCGTCGGATAGAATGTCGGCCATGTCCTCCTCGCTCCGGCACCTCATCGGTTGGATTATCAGCGCCTCCTGCTCGCGCCAGGATCTAGTCCTCGAGAACCTCGCCCTGCGCCAACAGCTCCGCGCGCTACACGCAAAGCGACCGCTCCGGCCATTTTTCGACAACTAACAGATTGCTTCCGGTCCACCCACTGTTCGGGTCTGGCCATTTGCAGCCACAACGGCGTTTGTCGCGACCGATCAGGAAGACCATCAGATTTCCCCCGTCAATAGACTTCTTCGGTTTTCGTGAGCCCATCGGACGCCCGTTTCCGCGGCAGCATTCCGCGCAGGCGGCTGCAATGGCGAGGGTTGCCACGAGCCTGGTTCAGATCAAATAAACCGCCTTACTCTGTGGCTCTCTAAGCCTCTTGGTGCCGATCGCAGTCATTGATTTTTCTTTCTTGACAGGCCCGAGCAGCCGGTCGTAACCTTCCGCAATTCTAGTAATGTTGCTACTGGGGCTTCTTAGTTCAAAGACGAACAGGTGACGCCATGACTGGAAGGCACCCGATGTCCTCTGCCCGGTGGAGTGTATCCGCTCTGTACCTTTGTATCGCACGCTTCGTCCTTTCTGCGATGAGTTGCGTGGGCCTTTTATTGCTCACCAACGCCGCGTGGGGCCAGTCCACGACATCTGTGCGCGGCACAGTCACTGATCCGAACGGGAACGCAATCGGCGGCGCCAACCTGGTTCTCTCGCAGGCTGAATCCAAGACGGAACGCACCACGACCACGGGGGATCAGGGGGAATACCAGTTCCTTCTGATTCCGCCCGGGACATATTCGCTCACGATCAAGGCCGCCGGCTTCCGCAGCTATGAACAGAAAGGCTTGGCGCTGCTTGTGAATACGCCGGCTACCGCCAATGTGCAACTGAAAGTCGGCGCGGCAGGGGAAGTGGTTACGGTCACATCGGAGATTCCGGCCATAAACCTAGTGGATGCTTCGCTAGGAAATTCCTTCGACGAACGACAAGTGCGTCAGATTCCATTGGAGGGCCGAAACGTTCCCGATCTTCTGAGCTTGCAGGCCGGAGTCACATATACGGGCAGGAATATCGACGATGATCCCGTTCTGAAGGACCAGGACACCCGCAATGGGGCGGTGAATGGGGCACGGAGCGATCAGAGCAACATCACGCTCGACGGTGTGGACGTTAACGATCAAGCGAATGGCTATGCCTTTAAATCGGTCTTGCCGATCACGCAGGACTCCGTTCAAGAATTCCGAGTCACTACCACGAATTACGGTGCTGATCAGGGGCAGGGCTCGGGTGCCCAAGTGGCGCTGGTAACGAAGAGCGGGGCGAATGCGCTGCACGGCGCACTCTACGAATATTTGCGCAACACGATTACCAGCGCCAATGATTACCTGGTGAAGCAATCACAGTTGAACATCGGCCTCCCGAACAAGCCTTTGCAACTAAATCGCAATATTTTCGGGGTGTCGGTCGGCGGGCCTCTTCGCAAGGACAAGCTGTTCTTCTTCATCAACTATGAAGGGACCCGCAAGCGGGAGGAGGAACGCGCGGAACGCGTAATTCCCACGCCATCTCTATGCCAGGGGATCTTTCAGTATGTAAACGCAGGCGGCGGGACAACTGTGTGGAACAAGGATCAGCTCCAGCTTCTTGATCCCAAGGGCATTGGGATCGATCCTGCCATGCTCGACCTGACCAACCACACCGGGTATCTCGACCAGACCTTCTGCACCGGCAAGACCGTGACCAACGATCCTTTCGCCGGAGATGGTCTCAACTACGCCGGCTTCGTTTTCCGCGCTCCGACCAGCGAAGACAACGATGCTTTCATTGCGCGCCTGGATTACCAACTCACCTCGGACGGTAAGCACACACTTTTTTGGCGCGGTTCACTGCAAGATTTCCGCAACCATGGAGCCCCTTTCTTGCCCAGCGATCCTCCGCAGCAAACCATCGTTGACTACAGCAAGGGATTTGCCTTTGGTTACGTTTCGATTCTCAGTCCCAACCTCACCAATTCCTTCCATTGGGGATTCACGCGGCAGAGTTTTGGGCTCATTGGCAACACGGACCAGCAATGGAATGAATTCCTGGGCCTGGATCAAGGCGTCAGCTTCAGCCACAGCTTTCAGGTGCCGCTGCACAACCTGGTGGACGATGTTTCGTGGACTAAGGGAACCCATAGCTTCCAGTTCGGCACCGCGATCGGAATCGCTCGCGATCCCCGGACCAGTTACCTTCACTCCAACACGATCGGACTGGGCACCACTAACTGGACCTCTCCCATCGGTTTTGCAGGCACCACCAGC
>Ga0210401_10006086_pt1 | contig 12329 bp, 12 predicted proteins | sample IncBWH32MmetaG_FD_150866 | JGI IMG/M metagenome (GOLD analysis project Ga0210401, IMG submission 150866) | Forest soil microbial communities from Barre Woods Harvard Forest LTER site, Petersham, Massachusetts, United States - Inc-BW-H-32-M | ecosystem: Environmental > Terrestrial > Soil >... | reverse complement strand
ATCGAACGCTCGAAAGCTTCCTCGCGGGCGATGGGCCCCAGATCGAAGTCGCCGTCAAAAACGTCGCCATCGAGGACATGCGCACGCCCCCATACAAGGCGACGGTCGACTTCGAGCGCGTCTATTACAACAGCGGAGACGGCGCGGAATTGAGGCGCGAGAAATACACCGCACATTTCGTGTTCGTCGTCAAGGATGTGGTTCCCAACGCTATGATTCCAGTCAATCCTCTGGGACTGACGATCACGTACTTCCGTGAAGATCAGGCATTTCAATAGGAGCTTCCATGGTCACTAACGTTTTCTTTGCAACCACGATTCTGTTCATGGCAGCTGGGTTCTTTCTCCTCGACCAGTGCCGGTTTCTGATCCCGTACCGATCCCTCTTGGTCGAGCGATACGGCGCGCCGATTCTACTGTTCGCGACTGTACTGTTCATCAATATCTACGCTGCTCTTTATTTTGCGGTGCGGAAGCTCCTGCTCAAGGAAACTGGCCGCAAACTGGCCCATGTGGAGAAGCAGCTCAGGACCGGACAAAGTATTTCCGAAGAGTTGACCGAACACCTGAAGGAGCACTCTCTATGAGCCGCGGGTATGATCGCGACGAACGAATTGACGATCGCAACCAGGGGTTGCGAACTGAACAAGCGACTACACCGGGCCGCTTGCGAGAGACTGTTGGGCGTACTGACGGTAACTCTCGTAAGCCCGCCAGAGACCGTGCGGAACGCGGCCCCAAGCGGGCCCGCGAAACTTCCAATGACGCTCGCGAGAACAAGCGCCTAAATATGCGCGCCCTCGAAAAATGGTATGGGCTCAGCGAGCGTGAGCGCGGCACGCTGCGCGAGATCGGCCGCTTCCGCACCATCGACGCCGTCGCCTTGTCTAAGTACCGCTATGCCGGAAAGCCCGCGGCGTTCCGTAAGGAAATCGCCCGCCTGCAGCAGCAAGAACTACTAAAACGACGGTCGATTTCGGTAGGCAAGAACCGCGACACGCTCATCATTGTTGCGCTGACCAAGCAGGGAGCCCGACTGGTCCGGCAGGATCACCAGCTAGCGGAGACGCAAGCGATTTACGCCGGGTTCGTCAAACCGGCCGAGGTTCCGCACGATGCCGCCATTTACCAGATGTATCAAACCGAAGCCAGAGAGATCGAAGCCAAAGGAGGCAAGATCCGGCGCGTCGTTCTGGACTACGAGCTGAAGAAAGAAGTCTATTCCAAGCTGGTCCGGGAACGTGAAGCCGGCGCCCTGGAGTATGCGCGCCGGCAACAGGAGATCGCCGAAGAGCAACGCCTGCCGATCGTGGACGGGAAGATCGCTTTGCCCGACCTGCGGATTGAATACGAAAGGCCCGAAGGCGACCTCGACCATGTCGATTTAGAGCTCGCCACCGAGCATTACCATCGCGGCCATATGGCCGTGAAAACTCGCGCGGGCTTCAAGATGTATGGCTTCGTTTCCACATCACGGGGCCGTCGCGCCCAGTGGGAAGGACGGGAACTGACTGCAACTGTGCTTTCGCTGTGAGCTCTGAAAGGGAGCTTAATAAGATGACCGTTGAAAATCAGATTCAATCAATTCAAGGACTCGGATACAGCCAACCTGAAGCGCACTTTCTCCGTCTCGTTGCGCTTCACTGTGGATATTTTGTACGGCGTCAGTTCTTACGCGCAGTCGATTGCGGAAGGGGCAAGCGCGCCCAGGATTTCATCGAGGAACTCATCACTCGCGGGCACGCCTGTCGCGAAATCTTCCGCGAAGACCGGCATCTGTTTCGACTACAGTCGAAAGCTATCTACGAAGCTCTGGGCGATGAGGATAACCGCAATCGCCGGGAGCATCAGCCATCGACCGTGCGGCTCCGGCTGATGGCATTAGACTTCATTCTTGAACATTCCACCCATCGATACCTCGAGACTCAGCAGGACAAGCTCTCCTACTTTTTCGAGCAGCGTGGGATGGACGCCGAAGCACTACCGGCACGGTTCTTTCGTTCCAACGGGAAACTCACGACCCGTTACTTCCCGGATGGATTCCCTCAGTTTATCGACGGCGGAAATCCACCCGCCGTAGCGTTTACTTACGTTGACGATGCCCAGCTCAGCACGAATGCGTTCCGGTCTTACCTCCGCAACTATCGAAAGCTGTTTTGGGCCCTGGGAGCACTGGATCTGGTCCTGGTAACGACGTCCCCAGATCGTTTTGTAATCGGGCAGAAGGTGCTCGCGCGGTTTTTTGCGAGCGTACGTGAGAGCGCCACACCGGCAATCGATTTGAATCGGCTGCTGGCTCATTTTCCGCATCGCTTGCTCCTGGAAAAGCGGGCGACCGGAATTCTGAATACCGCACAGATGAATGCACTAGGAGAGGATATCCATGATCTCGCAGGCCCAAATTTTGATCATCTTTATGAGGTTTGGAAACAATCTGGCGACGACGGACTTAGAGAGGAGTGCGCAGCCCAGCAAGAAGCTTCGAAGCCTCCTGAGATCAATCTGAGATCGTGCGTTTTGGAGCATGACTATGACTTCTTCGGAACTCTCCATGCAGCCTCATAGGACGGCGTCCGCTTTCTCCGAATTGGCTGCCAATCATTTGATTGGTAAGGTGACCGCTGTGACCGTGCCCCCCGAACGGACGGTCACCATCGCGGTCGCGGGCCCTGGTCACGGAGCCTTGTCCGGCAACAGCCAAGTACATCAACAGCTTCAGGCGGTGGCTCCGGCCGAAAATGCCGGCCGTCGCGTCGGGGCAGGTGCGGGAGCGACCCCGGTATTCGTGGCTATGATCCGCCACGATACCTCCCTCGTTCGCTGGCTCTCACTCGTGGGTCGCTCCCGCACCTGCCCATTTATTTTAATTGCGAATTTGATCGCGAATCCGAATGTAACTCACAATTAGGAACGAATTCAGAATCAGGAGAAGACATCATGGCAACGGTCATTCCTAAACAGCCCAAGAAAGAACGGGACCAGATCACGATCAGGCTCGATCACGAGGTGCTTGAAACTTTGGAGCATTATTGCCGGTATCTGGAATCCAGCCGCGATTGGGTCATCAACCAGTGCCTCACATTTATCTTTCGCAAGGACAAAGCATTTACGATGTGGCTTGCCGGCCAGGGAATCGCCAGCTCGCCGGCCATTGCAGGCGCTGCCGGAGGGAAACCACCGCTCGATGCCGCCAATCGTAAGGACCAACCGCGTGCAGTCCAGGCACGCCTTTCCATCGCCGAATGAGGTTCAGGCATGATCCGTCACATCATTGAGAGTCGTCCACATCTGAGCATCATCCTTAGCGTAGGAATCGGAACCCTACTCCTCCAACACTTTCCATTTCGGGACGACAATGCCGTCCTCGAGTTGGTCGCCGCCGAGAAGCCGGTGATCTTCCTCGGCATCAAGTATGCCTACCAGGCGATGCTTTTCTCCACTCCGTTCATCGGCTGCTCGATGCTGTTTTCCTTGCTCTATATATTCTTCGTTCGGCCCCGCGAAGTAGCCGCTCTCGCACCACTACCGCTATACCCGCCGCCAGCCGGCCGGGACCGGCTCTTTCTCGTGGTCGGGGAGCTACATCATCCCAAGCGCCCGGAACCGGCCGAGGAGCCTCGTTGGCTGACCATTCCCGACCGTGGGCTCTACACCGGCATTGCCATCTTTGGAGCCATCGGTTCCGGCAAGACCAGTTGCTGTATTTATCCCTTCGCTGAGCAAATCCTGGCGTATCGAGCTGGCGATAGCGACCTGTGCTCGGCCGGACTCGTACTCGAAGTCAAAGGTGACTTTTGCCACAAGGTGCGGAAGATCCTAAAACGCTATGGCAGGGAGAATGACTACCTCGAGATCAGCCTCGACTGCCCGTACCGCTACAATCCATTGCACAATGACCTGGAAGCGTACGCGCTTGCTTACGGCATTGCAAGCCTGCTCAATAACCTGTTCGGGCGCGGCAAAGAACCATTCTGGCAGCAGGCTTATACTAATCTCGTCAAGTTCATCATCCTATTGCACAAGGTCAATTACGATTATGTGACGCTTTTCGATGTGTATGAATGCGCGATCAACCCCGACAAGTTGGAGATGAAGATCAAAGACGGTGAGCGGCTTTTCCAAACTCAGGAATACGTGCTGGTACCAGATGCCGAATACGTCGGGCGGCAACGTGAACTCATGAAGTTCGGGTTTGACCGGGACCCAGCAACGAATGAGTTGAAGGCCACAATCTCGGTTGAACTGCTGCGCCATCTCGATCAGAATCACATTCCTTATTCCATCGTGACCGAGACCGGCGGCGATCTAGCCGCAGGCACCCCGGAGCTTGCCCGCAAACGCGAGCAGTTGGAGGCGGTAAAGCGCTGGTTCTATCACGACTGGCGCCGCATCGAACCCAAGCTGCGGACCTCCATCGTAGAGGGCATATCGGTCTTCCTGTCTCTCTTTGATGACAACCCATCCGTCAGGGCCACTTTTTGTCCACCCAAAGAATGCTACGACCCGGAGTTGAATCATGATGGCCGTTACGGAATTCCGATGCCACCCTTTTCACAACTGCTCGAACAAGGCAAAGTGTGCGCCCTAAACTTCCCCGTCGCGATGAATCCTGGACTAGCACGCACAATCGGAACGCTGATGAAGCAGGATTTCCAGCGGGCAGTTCTGAACCGGATTCCCTTGATGGAGATCGAACCAGCTCATCGCTGGCGGGATATCCTCTTTCTTTGCGATGAGTATCAAAGCTTCGCCACAGTAGGGGAGAGTGATCCAACGGGCGACGAGAAGTTCTTCGCGCTGTCGCGGCAAGCCAAGTGCATTCCAATTGTCGCCACGCAATCGATCAGCTCTCTGCGCTCGACTTTGCCGGGCGAATCGTGGCGAACACTGTTGCAGACGTTCCGAACTAAGATCTTCTTGACATTGAGCGATGACTTCAGCGCGCGAATGGCATCGGAGCTGTGCGGTAAGGAAGAGCAACTGAAGCTCAGTTACAGCCTCTCGGAAAATGACCAGGATGCGCGTGTAAGTGTGTTAACGGGAACAACGACGGCCCACAAGGCCACAATCAGCACATCCAAGTCATACAACCTGCAGCGCGATTGGGTCTTCGAATCGAAGGTGTTTTCCGAGCTGAAGAACGCGCAATCCATCGTACTTGCCTACGACGGAGTCAACCCGCTTCCGGCGTCGTATTGCTATCTGAAGCCGTATTACCTCGATCCCAACAAATCCTATTTCATGCAACTGGCGGATGGAGAAATATGAGCTTTGACGTTATCTTGCCATTTCTCCGGCCGATCGAAAGCCTGATCAAAGACCCGGCCATCTCCGAAATTATGGTGAATGGACCTCTATGCGTTTTCATTGAGCGGGATGGGCAAGTGGAGCCTGTACCCGGCGTATCGATCGCAGAGAAGTCTCTACAGATCGCAGTGAGGAATATTGCGCGGGCTTTGGGCGATGAGATTAGCGAGGAGAAACCGCTGCTCGATTCCCGGCTGCCTGACGGCTCTCGGGTAGCCGCGGTGATACCGCCGTGTTCGGTAGGCGGGACCACCCTGACGATCCGCAAGTTCCACTCACGATTCTTCACTGCTGAGGAGCTCATCCGCGCCGGCACCATTTCGCCCGAGTTCCTGAACTGTTTTCGGGATGCCGTGGAACAGCGCCGCAACATTCTGATCAGTGGCGGAACAAGCAGTGGGAAAACCACCCTGTTGACGGCCTTGGCTGCATTCATTTCCGACCAGGATCGGGTTGTACTGATCGAGGACACATCCGAAGTCCAAATGAACAAGCCCAACTTGGTGCGATTTGAGGCACGGCGCCAGCAGGCATGCATCCCTGCCGTGGCGATCCGGGATCTCCTGCGAGCGACCCTGCGCCATCGGCCGGACCGTATCATTTTGGGTGAAGTACGCGGCGGCGAAGCCTTCGATCTGCTACAGGCGTTGAATACGGGCCACTCCGGTACACTTTCGACCATTCACGCCAACTCGGCCGCGCAAGCTCTTTCGCGGTTCACCAGCTGCGTCCTCGAATCGGGAGTCGAGTTGCCCTACCAGGCAATCCGCGCCAATATAGGCGATTCGCTCCACCTCCTGGTTCATTTGGACCGACGAAATGGCCGACGCTTGGTTCGCGAGGCCCTCCGGCTGGAGAGATTCGATCCAGTAGCCGACCGGTATATTACGGAACCGGCGATCGCGTTGAAGTGACCACCTGCTATGGCGAAGGATACTGCCTCCCAATTCATCATCGATAACTTCCAACTCGAGGATCGGCTTGCTGTTGTGCTGATCGATCGCCGGTCCGGCGTCGTCACGCAGCGGATTGCATCTACCAACCAGATTGCGTCGCAGGAGTTTCAGATGTGGCTCAAGAGCGAAAATCGTTCTGGACGCGACGTCTTTGTATCGATGAATGCCCTCGCTGACGATGCTCGCACGAGAACCCGCGGTGACGTGGCAACCATCCGCCATCTGTACCTGGATTTTGATGAAGACGGAACGCGGGCAGTCCAGCACCTCCAATCACGCGAGGACATTCCGAAGCCGAATTATCTCGTCCACTCGTCGCCTGACCACTGGCAGGTTTCGTGGAAGGTCCGAGGGTTCGGCAAAGAACAAGCGGAGGCGGCGATTCGGGAGTTGGTCCGGGAGTTCGGCGCCGATCCTGCTGCGACCGATTGCGCGCGTGTGATGCGGGTCCCCGGATTCGTAAATCATAAGCGCCATCCCACACACTTTGTACGCGCGGAGCGACTCTCCACCGCAGTTTACACACCCGATCAATTCCCACGTCCTGAGCAGGAAGATCGCCGTACCGCGACACCAGAGCGAGACTTTGGATCAGCTGGCGGGCGCAAGTTGCGGCCAGGCCATTTATCCCAATCCGAGCTCGACTGGGCGTATGCCAAACGTGCCTTGTCTCGCGGAGACTCTCCGGAATCAGTTATCGCCGCAATCGCCAACTACCGGCGTGGTGAAAAGCCCGATCCGGAGTACTATGCTCACCTTACCGTGCGCAAGGCCGCTCAGGACCTCGCGCACCCTACGCTTCCAGGTGAGACTCTTGGACCTGACCGCTGATGCAAGTTTTGCATCGCGCCTTTCCAAAATAACATCAGGCTTGTTGTTTCTATTTGGCGCCTTTCGCTCCATAATGAAGCCCGTCATACCCAGTCCGCCTCTCCGGAAGGGCGATATGGCGGGCGCCTGCGGGCGCCGCGCCGGACTGACAGACGTTCGATTGGGGTTGCTACTCAAGGAAGCAGCCCATTAGCCCGAAGGCGCATCTTCGGCACAACTGAGATGCTGTGTCACGAGGGAAACAAATTCCGTAAGGAATCCCCATCGGTGCTCTGCGATGTACAGAAGACCGGTCTCCACCACCAAATACGGTTCTGAAAAGGGACGGATGACCACTCCCTCAGGATGTAACTGGAGCTCTGAGGTCTTGACAAGAGCGACGCCGAATCCCTCGCGAACCAGACCCAATGCTTCCGCAACGGAGTGCGCCTGTCGCGATATATTTGGGATATACCCGGCTTGGCGCAAGAGGCCGCCAAGGTGTTTGGAGACGGGCGAATCCTCGACGCCGAACGTCCAGATAACTGGATCATCGCTCAGGTGCGCCGCGTGAATACTACGGCGTTGTGCCAGGCGATGTGTTGCCGGAAGGGCAACAAGCAGCTTTTCGCGCAGGATGCATGCTTTGGCGATCTCATCGGCCACCGGCAGAATTCCAATGGCCGCATGGCTGGCGCCCTCAAACAGTCGTTCGACAAGCTTTTCAGTCGCAACGCTCCGGAACCGTACCGGCACGCCGGGGCGGGCTCCCTCGACAAGAATCCTGATTTGGGCGACTAAATGCGTATCGACGGTCGGCGAATATGCTATCTCGAACTCCTGCGGATCTCCGCGCGCCATCGACTGTGCGAATCGCTCACCATTACGGGCAGAGACTAACGAGTTTCGAGCATAGGGAATGAAGCCCTTCCCTTCCTTTGTCAGTTCGACTCCGCGCCCGGTACGGACGAAGAGTTTGATTCCGAGCTTTGCTTCCAGCTTTTGGATGTGCCGCGAAACAGCCGATTGTTCCAAGTGCAACCGGCGGGCTGCACGCGTGAAGTGCAGCTCCTCGCCGACCGCTACCGCACACCAATACTGGATCAGCTCTCCCATCGGTAAAGCCTCGGTGAAATTCCTTTCAGCCACATCGGCGTGCGAGCCGGAGGCTGGCTCGAAAGGGTCCGAAGATGACTGTCGGTTGATAGCCATCTGGCTCTACCAAGCCCCACCGTCTTCATCAGAATCGCCTGGTTTCGTCCCGCCAGTCACTTTCATGCTCACGCCGGACGCCTGGATATTCTGCTGATCCGACGGCCCCACACAGAAGCGTCGTTGGCGGTCCAGATTCCTTTGCAGCATGCGTGTAAGGATCTGAATATGAATATTAAGAACTGTTGAGAATGAATAGCAGGAACAGAGATGGGAACATCGATCGCGTTTCGTTAAAGCCAGTGTTTCATAGGCGAACTGCACGACGATTTGCCCCATATACCGTCCCTTTGTTCGGTCGAGTGGAACTATAGTTCTATCGCCGAACTTAGGAATTCTAGACCGCAAGGCGGATGGGAATGAAGTTAAAGTAGGTTTATAACTTATTGAGCGCCTATTAGCTTTTCGTTTGTGATGTTAGTAACCGTGCCACGCTCTCATTTGGTGGTTCATTGGAATCCACGAGGAGAAACCGCGAACTATGTCGAATCAACAGGCCAGCACTGAGCTTCGGTCAGCACAGAGCGTCAATGCCATGACTACGGTAACGGTCTTCCCACCGACAAACCCTGTACTCCACCTTCGGCTTTCGGTTGATTACCCTGGTAAGCCAAGTGTCCTTCGGGAGGTCATGCTCGACATCGACGAAGGCGAGATCGTGGGATTGATCGGCGAGAGCGGTTCTGGCAAAAGCACGCTTGCCCTTGCCATTCTGGGTCTCTTAGAGCAGAAGGGTGCGACCAGCCGAGGTGAGGTGGTTTTCTGCGGTCGTCATCTAGAAGGGCTTACACGCCGCGAGATGCAGCAAATTCGTGGGAATGAAATCGCGTTGATATCGCAGAGCGCCATGGCTTCGCTTAATCCCGCGCTGCGGCTCGGAACACAACTCGCTGAGGCGTGGAAAGCGCACGAAAGCGTGTGCGGCGACGAATACCAGAGGAGCGTGTTCGATATTTTCGAGCAGGTCAGACTCCCTGCGGAAGAAGCATTCCTTCGCCTCTATCCGCACCAACTGAGCGTCGGACAGGCGCAACGAGTCCTAATCGCCATGGCTGTCATGCACCGGCCTCGGCTTCTCATCGCAGACGAGCCGACAAGCGCGCTCGATGCCATTACTCGGGCTGAAGTGATCGATCTGCTGAAACAGCTCAATCGCGAGATGAACATGGCCGTGCTTTTCATCTCCCACGAGCTCCCGTTAATTGCCTCGCTGTGCAGGCGCGTCGCTATTCTCGAGAAAGGCGAGGTCGTCGAGAGCGGATCGGCAAAACAGATTTTCTGTAGTCCGCAGCACCCGTATACACGAGCCTTAGTCGGTACGCTTCCAGTAGAATTGCCGCTCTTCAGCTTGGCAAATGGTAGCCAAAAAAGCCGAGCGCGGATATTCAAGGCCAGTCTCAGAACTCCCACCCACAGCTGGCACGCTCGGGGATAGTGCAGGATCGAGCTGGCCCGTCTTCTATTCCTCAGTTATTCGAGCTGGACAGCACTAGTGGTTTTGCCGGCCCGGCGTAACTCCAGAGGGACGCGTTCGATGAATGCATGTTCATGATCTTCTTGATCGCACGCCTGCAAACCGTGGAGCAGCGTGCGTCTCTTGACTCCGGTTTCGACCAGTTCAGGCGGTCGGGCCGCAGGTTCTCGGCGAAAGTCCTATTTCGACACCGTTCCCCAGGGCCATTTTGGTGGCCCCATTCGGACTAGGACGGTTCTCTCAAGCCACTCTGTTTTAGGATGCACTGTTGATCGAGGCCCAAAAACAGATCAGAATTAAATCATTTCCTGGCCCCAGTACTTTTCTGGCCGAACATCTGATGACGATGTGTAAAAGTGAATTCCGCTGTTTCCGTGCCTGGAACTAACGCGTTCGTGACAAATAGGACTTCTAGAACGAAAAGGCGGATAGAAATTAAGTGAAAGCATGTTTATAACATCAACTAGCACACATTGCGGACGTTACTAATTCTCGTCTGACGTAAGGGGTAAGCGTGAGAAATCAATGAAACACATGAGTTCGGCCGTCTACGCTTCGGAATTAACGCGCGAGCACCTCGAAGAGCTACTGAGCTCGAAGACTTTCCAGCGCTCCCCCAAGCTTTCTCAGTTGCTGCGGCGTCTGGTCGAACAAACTCTTACAGGAGTCCCATATCCCCTGAAAGAACAACTCCTTGGAATAGAGGTTTTCGATCGTCCCACCGACTGGGATCCGCAGACGGATAGTATTGTCCGAGTGAATGTCAACCGGCTCCGGCTAATCTTGACATCCTACTACGCAGACGAAAACCCGCCGACAGCCGTTCGGTTCGTGATCCCGAAGGGTTCCTACGCGGCGCAATGCGTCTTGATTTCGCCGCAGAGTCCGCCCGTTTCACCACAATTCGAGCCATCCAACGACCGACCGGCCCGGAGGGAGCAAAACCGGCTCGGCGCTCCTGCTCCATCAATGCATGAGGATGGCCCTCGCCTCCCTGGCATACGGCTGCAACGATTAACGTCTGAGCGGGGCGATGTAACGAACGCGGCCTTCTGTCCCGATGGGGAGTCGGTCGTCTACAGCGCTCGTTGGGGCGGTGAGCCCGCGCGTATCTTTTCGCAACGAATCGGCCAGAAATATAGCCGTCCCCTCGGACTCCCGTTTGGCGAACTGCGCGATGTATCCGATACTGGCCAGCTTCTGTTTACATTGGGAGAAGGATCTATCGGAACGCTAGCTCAGGCGGAACTGAGCGGGGGACCGTGGCGAGAAATCGTGGGGGGTGTGTTGGATGCGGTCTGGCTGCCAAACAATAAAGATGTCGCGGCCGCGCGTCTGCAGGATGGATCGATACGAGTGGAACTTCCGCTGGGTAATCCAATTCACTGCCTGAGCGGCAAGCAAAACGGCATTCGTCTCAGTGTCGACCCAGCCGGAGAACGCGTGGCCTTTGTGGACAACTCGCTGGGTCCCCTAGATTTCTGCATTGCCGACTCTAGTGCCAAGGTACGCCGTATTTCGAGGGATTGGCGCGTAACCGGCGGTATTCTCTGGCTGTCGCCCGATAGGCTAGTGGTATCGGGTGCTCGCCGCGGTGCCGCCGCCATTCACTCCCTTGACCTAGATGGCAATGAACAATCCCTCTACCCGACGCCGACTGGATGGGATCTTCATGACTGCACTCAAACCGGCCGCATTCTGGCTTCTTTCGTGGATAGCCGTCTGCATGTAGCCTTTCGCACTGGTTCGATGCAAGCCGAGGGACACATGTTTTCACTCGTCAACACGCGGCTCATTGGCCTAACTCCCGATGCGCGCTTCGCGGTGCTTATGGACCTGTTGGGCGATGGTGTGACGCGAAACAGTTCCGTCCTAATGGCCGCCCTGCCGGATGGACAACCTGTTCAGATTGCCGAGGGGTCTAATCCCCAACTTGCGCCAGATGGACAAGCTGTTATCTGCATGGAGCGCACTGAATCGGAAAGTGCCATCGTGGTTACGCCAATCCCCTCAGGCCTTCCGCGCCGATACCAGCTCGATTCAGGTCGCGCATATCATTCGGCTGAGTTTATCGGCTTTACCGACCGCTTTCTAGTTCATTTGCTCGATGACGCGGTCGGTTTGCATAGCCACGTGCTTGAGCCTGAGTCGGGAAAACTGTCGCCAATCCCAGGCAATCGGTATATTACCAAGATTGCGCCGAATGGAAGCTGGGGTGTGGTTCCGGGAGGATCGGAACTTCGTCTTGCGCATTGTGAGACCGGGGAAATTCGGCGCATTTGTGGTCTGCGCGCCGGTTGGTCGGCCGTGCGTTGGTCGAGCAGCGGAAACGAGATCTTCGTCTTCGAGCCGGGGGACTACGCTACCGGCAATCTCGTTCGAATCAACATCAATACGGGTGAGCAGAATCCGTGGCTCACCCTGAACCCGGCGGACACCGTCGGCGTATATTTACTGCGGTGGTTGGACGTCACTCCAGATGGCCGCTCGTATGCATATACCTACCAGCAAGATCTCGGCGATCTATACATCCTCGATGGTCTGATTTAGATGCCAAAAAGCAATGGTCGA
>Ga0210401_10006085_pt1 | contig 12330 bp, 5 predicted proteins | sample IncBWH32MmetaG_FD_150866 | JGI IMG/M metagenome (GOLD analysis project Ga0210401, IMG submission 150866) | Forest soil microbial communities from Barre Woods Harvard Forest LTER site, Petersham, Massachusetts, United States - Inc-BW-H-32-M | ecosystem: Environmental > Terrestrial > Soil >... | reverse complement strand
AGCAGCAACCACTTGGGAAGTTTCATGCGACTGCTTTCCGAGTACGGGTAGCGCTGGAGTTGTTTGTGGTCCTGAAAATGAGAGCACCCTCGACGTTAAGGGGATGGCCAAGCGCCCGGCATGCAGGGCGATTATCTCTTTTTCTGATGGTTTGGCGACAAGAAAGTATTTCGCGCTGACATTGCGGTGTACGGGTTGTTTGAAAGAATGCTGCGGCGCAGTGTTAAGATCGAAATTAGATTCAAAACAGAATGGGACAAAATGATCACGAGAAGAAGATTTATCGGTGCGGTTTCCGCGGCCTCCGCTGCGGGCCTGGTGGATTCGAAGGGAATTGGAGGGAAATTGGCGCTGGCTCTTGCGGAGCCGGTCGCCGCGCCGGATCTGACGAAATACGTGAAGATCAAAATTGGCACGGGTGGGCATGGGCACACTTATCCTGGCGCCACGATGCCGTTTGGCATGGTGCAACTCAGCCCAGACACCTACAACGAGGGCTGGGATTATTGCTCGGGGTATCACTACTCAGACACATCGCTGATGGGCTTTAGCCACACGCACTTGAGCGGGACCGGCGCAGCCGACTTGCTGGACTTTCTGCTGATGCCGGGAACGGGTCCGGCAAAGACCGTGCCGGGTAGCCGGGAGAATCCGCAAGAAGGGTATCGGTCGCGTTTTTCGCATGACGATGAAGTTGCCGTACCGGGTTATTACTCGGTTCTGTTGAAGGACTATGGGATTCATGCTGAACTGAGCGCCACAGAGCGCGCGGGCATCCACAAATATACTTTTCCAAAAAGCGATACGAGCCACTTCATTCTCGATCTGGTGCATGCGGACGACATCTCTCCCAATCTGATTAACTGGTCAAACCTAAAAATTATTGGCAACGACACGATCACAGGCGGCCGAAGCACCAAATTGTGGGCCAGCGGGCGGGAGATCTATTTTGCGATGAAGTTCTCGAAGCCGTTCACCCGCGCGGAAATTGTGGCGGACGAAGAGAAACTTGACAGGTCCGTAACAGATGCTAAGGGCGCCTCTCTGAAATGCTTGCTGTACTACAACACGACGGAAGGCGAAGTTATTTTCGTGAAGACCGGCCTCTCCAGTGTGAGTGCGGAAGGCGCGATGAAAAATCTTGAGGCAGAGGTTCCAGACTGGGATTTCGACAAGGTGAGAGCGCAAGCGCACGCAGCCTGGAACCGTGAGCTGTCGACACTGATCGTCGATTCAGATAACCAGAAGCAGAAAGAGATTTTTTATACCGGTCTATATCACACGCTGGTGGCGCCAACGCTGTTCGACGACGTAGATGGACAATACCGGGGCATGGATGGCAAGGTACATCAGCTACCGGCGGGACGGCATAGTTACAGCACGTTCTCGCTGTGGGACACGTATCGCGCGACGCACCCATTGTTTACGCTGGTGCAGGGTAAACGCGTTCCGGACCTGGTGAACTGCCTGATCCGGATGTCCAATGAGAGCCCGGCGGGGATGCCGATCTGGCCGCTGCATTCCAAGGAAACATTCTGCATGACCGGCTACCATTCGGTAGTGGTCATCGCGGAAGCGCACGCAAAAGGCTTTCAGGGGATTGATTTCACCAAGGCTTATCCGATGGTGAAGAAACGTGCGCTGGAGGACGACTATCAGGGGCTCAGTTATTACCGGAAGATGGGCTTTATCCCGTGCGATTTGGAAGGCGAATCGGTCAGCAAAACTTTGGACTATGCCTACGATGCCTGGGCCGCAGCGCATGTGGCCCGTGCAGTGGGGGCGACAGGAGATTCGTCGCAACTGCTGAAGAACGCCAAAAATTATCGGAATCTGTATGACCAGCAGACTTCGTTCATGCGGCCGCAATTGGCCGACGGGAAATGGGCGGAGCCGTTCAGCCCGATTGAGATTGGTCATTCGAAAAAATGGCGAGACTACACGGAATCGAATCCGTGGGTGACGACTTTTTCCGTGCAACACGATCCGAAGGGCTTGGCAGAATTGCTGGGCGGCCGGGAAGCTCTGGTCGCTAAACTCGACGGACTGTTCAGCGCCGCGCCGGACCTGCCTCCCGATGCGCCGCCGGACATTGCCGGGCTTATTGGCCAGTACGCGCACGGAAATGAGCCAAGCCACCACATTGCGTATTTGTATTGTTACGCGGGAGCGCCGTTTAAAACCCAAGCGCGGGTGCGGAGTTTGCTCGAGACCATGTACGACAACCAGCCCGACGGGTTAGCGGGAAATGAAGATTGCGGACAGATGTCGGCGTGGTACGTGATGAGCGCGCTGGGTTTTTATGCCGTGGAGCGGGTAAGCGCGAACTACGTGTTTGGGGCGCCACTGTTCGATCGCGTGATCGTGAAGTTGGCGAGCGGCAAGGAATTGATTGTCGAAGCAAAGCGGAAATCGCCGGACGATCTGTACATCCAGTCGGTGACGTTCAACGGGAAGCCATACAGCAAGGTGTGGTTTAAGCACGCGGATATCGCCGATGGCGGAACCTTCGTGTTCACCATGGGGAGCCAGCCGAATCGCGAATTTGGGGCCAGCGAAGAAGCAGCGCCACCGTCGATGAGTTCCTGACCGCTGGCGCCGAACCGAAGGGTTTGAATCGAAATCAGTCCCACCTCAGTCGCCGCACTCGTGATTTCAAATTGAGTTTGTCCAATACCGCGCCTGCGGTCCGCGAAGTTACCCGGCACGTGCGGTAGATGCCGCTTGCCAAGAGAGGATACGCGCGCCGCCTGAAGAGGTAGACAAAAGCTTCTTGATAGCTTTCATTGGCAAAATGTTCTTTGTACTTCGCATGGCCAGCCAAGTCATAAAACTGAATTGAGTTTTCGTTGAACAGGTCCTCCAGAACGAGCAGCAAGAGAACTGTTCCGGCGCTATAACTTCTCCAGTCGGGGTGCACTCCGGCAGCAGCGGTATAGAGGGTGTGGCCATACTGCTGTCCGATAATGAAGGAGCATGGTGCGCTACCGCACTTGAGCAGATATCCGCGTAACCAACCGCGCTGCGCCAGAAAATGCATTTCACTTCTCACCACGTCAAAGTCGCGTGCGCCGATCCCCCAGCGATATCGAACGAACTGCCATGTTTTCTGGGAGATCTCGTGTGCGGCCTCCAGAAATTCATCGATCTGAGAAATCTTGGTCACTCGCAAGAACTGCATATCCCCGCAGGCGCGCAGTCTTCTGATCTCACGACGGCGGTTCTTCCGCGCTTTCGGAGAAAACTTATTCATGTAACTCGCAAACGATCCGCTAAGGTGAATCAACGAGTGGGACGATACCCCCCAGGGTGTATAGAAGGAGAAGAATTCCTGGATCATTGGGCTGCTGCGTAGATAGCTCCAAAGGAAAGATGGAGTTTTAACGTGAGACAGCTGAATCACGTCAAATTCGGCTTGCAAGATCCGATCAAGCAGCATGTCGTAGAAGGAAGTTTCCGCGGGCATATTGGGTGTGTATCCCTGTAAGGTCAAGAAACGAAATGGAAGTTTGGCCGCGACAAACGGGCCCAACTCGCACAGGAGTCGCTGATTGGAGAGGACAAACGGCACGGCGCCAATGATTTGGCTTTCGCGCTCGAAGAAATAGATGCGTACGTTTTCTTTTTGCCGCTTGAAATGTTCCTCCATCCAGTCGGGATCGCAGTGAATGGTGTGCTCGGGAAAGCGACTGTTGCACTCCCTCCAACCGTTTGCGAAGGGTTGCCAATCCTGATCGAGGCGAACCTCCCGAAGGTGACAAGCTGAAACCGGACTTGAGAGTTGGTCAGTCCGCCCATGCATTTCGATTTCCGTTTCAAACCGCGGTTGCGATCGCTGTTGGGAAATCCAGCGTCGTAATTTGCGGCGAGTTTCTTCCTGCAGGTCCACGAACTTTATGCCCACTTCCGTTCGCGATCTACTTACCCACACGACCTGTCCGTTGACTTCGAGCCAACTCTCCGATATTGGCAGGCGGAATTGTATGCGAGGAACCTGAGAGTGCTGGGTCAGCGTGACCGGCACTCGCGCGGCCAACCCACCCTCGCTAACGTTGAGGATGGTGCCAGTGGTGCCCGTACCGAGATCAATGGGAGCAAGCGAATCAACCCGCAAACGCGGGTGAGCACGCCGCTTGGGAGTCGAGCTCACATCATCGGGGGATTCGAACATGATGTGCACGAGGGCGGGCAGCGTCTCCTTGGATTCCCGATTGTCCCTCGTTTCGGGGTTTTCGCCTAGTAAATGAACGCAAGAGGGACGACGCATGGAAATGAGATGCATGTTAAGTAACGGATTGTACAGCCTGGTACTAAACGGTCGATTCGCATTTGGTAACCGACGTGAATTTATGAATCGCAGGCTCACTTCCCGTGGCGAGCCGCGGCCAGAAACAGTCTCGTCTTGATTTTGCGGATGGAGTGGGCCTGGCGGGTGATCAATGCTAAGGGTCAATCGATTTTCTAAAAATTATGCAAAAAACTAATTCTTGACAACCTTATCTTGGATAGTGCCAAATGTTCGGAGCCGTTGGGGTACTTTATCGGTCCGGCTGGGCGATCGTTGTCCCTTGGTCGAGAAGACACTGCCGCAAGGCTTGCGGCAGACGTAACGCCTCCAGCAAGCGCGAATCGGATCCTTCTGTTGCAAGTGTTTGCCGCTCGGAATCACCGGTGCAATGAATCCGAGGGACTTGCCAACAGTCGTAAACATCGGCTCTGGTTCCGAACCAGAGCAGGAGGCTGCGCTATGCGCTCCGTAGCGGTCTTTGCACTTCGGCACCTTGCTTTCGCATTCCTATCTATTTTCGTAATCCATTCCGCGTGGGCCCAGTCGAACCGCGGTTCGATTGCGGGTTCGATTTTGGACAGTTCGGGAGGAGCTGTTGCGAATGCCACAATCAGCGCGAAAAGCGTTGACACCGGCACGGTGTACAACACTACTTCCACTGGGACAGGCGCGTACCGTATTTCTGAGATGGTCCCGGGCGCCTATGATCTCAGTGTGACCGCCAAGGACTTTAAAGTATCGGAGAACAAAGGCGTCGTCATTCAAATCAACACCACTGCGTCACTCGACGTGACCCTTCAGCCTGGCGATGTAAAGGAGAGTTTGACGGTATTCGCTGATGCGCCCACCATTCAAAGCGAAAGTTCCGACATCGGCACGGTCGTTGGTCTGAAACAGATTGAGCAGCTCCCGCTATCCATCGCAGCAAGCGGCCAGGGCTTTATCCGCTCCCCTGAAGCCTTCATTTTTCTCACACCGGGTACAGCGGGCCCCGGCACCAACAGCGATCACGGTTCAGCGGGCACTTTCGAAACCAAACTGGCCGGCGGCCAAAACTTTGGCACGGAAGTTATCCTGGACGGGGCCAGCACCTCGCGTATGGACACAAGTGCCGCGTTCACGCAAACCGCGCCTTCGGTTGAGGCTCTCACTGAATTCAAAGTAACTACATCGACCATTCCAGCGGAATTTGGACGCACTTCCGGCGGCGTCGAAAGTTTCAGTACTCGTTCCGGCAGCAACAATTTCCATGGCAATGCGTTTGAAATCTACAAGAATGATAAGTTCGACGCCAATTCCTGGTATAACAACATGGAGGGTTTACCGAAGCCTAGGGACCACAAGAATAATTATGGCGGCACGTTCGGCGGGCCTGTCTGGATTCCTAAGGTTTATGACGGGAAGAACAAGAGCTTCTTCTTCTTTTCGTGGGAACAGTATCGGCAGGCCCAAGGCATACCGGTTACTTCGACGTTGCCCACGGCAGCGGAACGAGACGGGGATTTCTCCGCGCTGCTGGGAGCACCAGTCTTTGTCGGCGCCAAACCTCTTCTGAACCCCTGTGACAGCAATAATCAGGTTCTGGAGGGGCAGATCTTCGATCCGACCACTACACGGACGGTCAACGGAACGCAGTGTCGCAGTCCTTTCCCAGGAAACATCATTCCAAGCGCCGACTTGAGCAAGGTGGCTCAGAACGTTCTGGGCTACGTGCCGACTCCCGTGGGAACGGCCCCGGCGAACAACAACTTCACTTACACGGCGACCAACGCGAACCTGGACACGGCCTGGACCGTGCGCGGCGATCAGAACATTGGCAACAACAATAAACTCTACTTTTCCTACAACAGCCGCAATTTCCAGGCTCCCAATGGACCCAGCAATTTACCGGGACCGATCAATCAGAATTACCTGAATACGTTCAAGACGTACTACTTGCGGTTCGGCTGGGACAGCACGATCGAGAGCAACTTGCTCAATCACTTGAACGTCGGCCTCAATCGCATCAACTCCAACAGTCTGGGATATAGCGTGACGGGCGTGGATTGGGACCAAGTGTTGGGTATCGGCAATGCCAGTGGCCAGGTGTTTCCGCAATTTAACTTCAATAGCAGCCCCAGTGGCTTCAACTATGTCGGCTACAGCACACCGCAAGACAATTTCAATCTGCCGAATAGCCTAGTTGTGGACGACAGCGTTGCGTGGATCAAGGGCCGGCATTCCTTGCGGATTGGGATTGAATGGCGGTCGTACCAATTCTCGATCCTAAGCCAGGCCTTCACTTCTCCGAGTTATACATTTTCGCCGAATCAAACGTCTTTCACGCAAAATGACACGTCTACCGGAGATTCCTTCGCCAGCTTTATGCTGGGAGCGCCGCAGCAAGCGAGCCTGACAGTCTACTCTGTGTATCCGCGGTGGAACGCGAACTATTTCGCGGCCTTTATACAGGATGATTTTAAGTTCAGGAAGGATCTGACCCTGAATCTGGGCTTCCGGTATGACATTGACACACCGCGCTCTGAAGCACATGACGCACAATCGAACTTGTCTTTAACCACCGCCAACCCTGGTACGCCGGGGCAACCTGGTGCTTACGTTTACGGGCCCTATGCCATTCTTGGAAATACTTACTTTAAAGATTTCTCGCCTCGTGTTGGTTTCGCATATTCCCCGCAGGCGCTCTTCGGGCATGTGCGCAATCTGGTCGTTCGGGGCGGCTACAGCATCTACTACGCGCCGCTGACATATTCTGATTTTGGACTCGACTTTCTAACGGGCACGTCGGCTAGCCCTTCGTTCACCTCAGCTGACAATTTCACGCCGCTGCAATCGCCAGATGCAGGCTTTCCTGCCTATACCAAGCCGCCGTCTTTTGATCCCACCGTGTACAACGGGCAGTCGCCCAACTATGTGGCCCCGCAGTATGGCAAGCCAGGTATGGTGCAGAACTGGAGCCTGCAAATCCAGAAGCAGTTGGCACAAGACTTGATCCTGAGCGTCGGCTACGTGGGTATGCATTCCACGCGCCTGCGTTCCTCTCTCGCGCAACCCAACAACCTCACTCCCAAGTATTACGACCTGAAGGGAGCTGCTCCAGCTTGCGGCGCAGGACAGACCTATAACCCCAGCGTCCTCAACGATGCCTACAATAGTTGTACCGGCTCGGCAGCCCTTTCGGATCTTGGGTTCACCGTCCCTCCGTGGCTCCCGGGTTTATATGGTGGTAGCCCGACTGTTGGGCAAGTTCTGCGCCCCTATTCACAATTCCAGTCCATTGCGACCGACGGTGGCCTCGAGAACCTGGGCCAGTCTACCTACAATGCTGGACTGGTTAGCCTGGAGCGCCGGTTCCGCAATGGTCTGAACTTGATGGCCTCTTACACCTTCTCCAAAACTCTCACGGACGCGGACAGCAACTATCCGCTGTTTACGGCCTTCAACTCGGGAGTGTGGGCGCAGGACTCTTTCAATCTGAAGAACAACAAAGCAGTCAGTTACCAGGACATTCCGCAAATCTTCGTTCTCAGTTACGTGTATGAACTGCCCATTGGCCCCAACAAAAAGTTCCTCGACAAGAAGGGCGTGGTGGGCAAGATCGTCGGCGGATGGCAGATTAGCGGCGTACAGCGCTATCAAAGCGGTTCCCCAATATCGTTTACTTGCGGCTTCCCCGTCACTTCAATTCCAAATAACTCCGGCAATATCTGTGCTGACCGCGTCCCGGGTCAGTCTTGGCTCGCCTCTTCGGCAGGTTCCTTCAATCCGGGAAATGCGGTATTGGCTTTGAAATCCGGCGGCTCGCTTGCCTGCAACGGGATCGGCAGTGCACCGACGAATCTTCCGGCGGGGATTCAACCCTACTTCAATTGTGCCGGCTTTGCGGACACCAACTCAGCGACGAATGTCGCGGCCCGTGGATACGCTTTTGGCAATATTCCACGAACCGTTGGTAATATCCGCAGCGCACACTACTACAACGAGGATTTTTCGGTGATCAAAAACACGTACATTACGGAAAACCAGTTCATCCAATTTCGTGCGGACTTCCTGAACGCCTTCAACCGGCACACGTTTGCCGTCCCGGACACCAACTACTCGGACAGCACCTTCGGCATTCCCGGCAGTGGGGGAACCGGCATGGTTATCAACTCACCAAAAACGGTGCAGTTCTCGTTGCGGTACCAGTTCTGAAGTTGGATGGGCGGCCCGAAAGCTTCTGAGCCTGTCCAGCCGGTAACCAGAAGAGCATTGCTAAGCATCCCTCTGCTACCCTCACCCCGTGGCAGAGGGATTTTTCTTATGGGCTTTGGTTCCCTGGAATTCTAGCGGGGTATAAGATTGAAAAGGTGAATTTCTTATGAGCCGTAGCGCGACAATGCGACTCTCTGACCGAACCTTGCGGCGTGCGAGTCGCCTCCTCGTTCGCGTCTTCTTCCTGCTGTGCTTTGCCTCATTCATCCCACGTGCCAACGCAGCGCAGCAGACTGCTCAGGATCCTGCCGCCGCTAACGAAACTTTCCGCCAGGCGACGCAGGCGATGCGCGCAGGACAACTGGACGCCGCCGCGGCCGGCTTTGCGACCGCCATCAAGCAGAATCCCAAATTTGCCGAAGCATACTTCAATCTCGGCCTGGTCCAGACGAGTCAGGGCCTGAACGAAGAGGCGGTAGGAAGTTTTCAGAAAGCAATTGCGCTGAAACCGCAACTGCACGGGGCCAATCTTTTCCTGGGTATTGCGGAGTACCGGCAGAATCGATTGGATAAGGCTGCGGTGGCCTTGCAGAAGGAAACCTCGACCTATCCCAAGGATGCCGGCGCGTGGATGTGGCTAGGCGTAGTGCGCCTGGCGCAGGAACAGCCGGCGGAAGCCGTGGAAGCGCTCGATAAGGCTGCGAAACTCGATCCGAAGAATGTAGATATTCTGTATCACCGTGGCAGAGCGCACTTGCTGGTGTCAAAGGACAGCTACACGGAGATGTTCCGGCTGGATCCGAAGTCCTGGCGGGTGCATCAGGTGCTGGCGCAAACCGACGCGGAGTCGGAGCACCACGAAGAGGCGGTGGCAGAATATCTTGAAGCGATCAAGTTGGCGCCGATGCAGCCCGGATTGCACGAAGAGCTCGGCTCCGAATACCGCATTCTTGTGAAACTGCCCGAGGCGGAGGCCGCGTTTCGACGCGAACTGGAAATCGATCCAAACAACGTCCTGGCGCAATACAAGTTGGGTGTGATGGCGGTGGAGAAAGGTGACGCCGCTCTGGGGAAGAAACTCATCGAAGGCGCCTTAAAAGAAAAGCCGGGCCTGCTGAACGCCGATTACAACCTGGGCCGCGCGGAAATGCTGCTCGGCAACGATACGGCCGCAGCGGAGGATTTCAAGCGCGCCACACAGAGCAACTCCGAGCCGGAGATTCTTCGCCAGTCTTGGTATCAACTGGGCACCGTGCTTCGCCGCATGCATCACACGGAAGAAGCGCAGCAGGCCTTTGCAACGTTCCAGAAGCTGAAGGACGCGGAAGAGGAAGATCTGCAGCGCCGCAAACGCAAGCGCGCCATGCAACAAGAGCAGCAGCAGGGGCAGGAGAGTCCTCCAACCGAAAGCCCGAAGCCGCAAGAGCCATAGTCGTCTTGCTGCTTGTACTTCACTTAGGGACAGGCGCCTTTTGCTTTTCGAGCGCGCGGCTCTGGATATTCGCGACCTTATCGAACTCCGCCTTCGCAGCTTCCATTTGATGCACCTGCTTGTAGTAGCGGCCCAACTGGTAGTGAGCCGAGGCGTCCTCCGGATCAAGCCGCACGGATTCCTCCAATTGCGTTTGCGCTTCTTGCAGGCGTCCCAGGCGAAGATAGGCAGTGCCGAGGCGCAACCTGCATTGGGAGTTAGTTCCGGCCAGCGCCACAGCTTTCTCCAAGGGCGCGATCGCTTCCGCAGGCTGCTCCAGCGTGATCAGCAGGTTGCCAAGATTTAGATACGGCTGCTCGCTCGGCCGCACGCTTCCCTCTTGCCAGGCGATCGCGTTGCGATAGGCGGTCAAGGCGTCCTCTGGCTTCGCGCTCGATTCATAGATGAGACCAATATTGTTTTCGGCTTTGGCGTTGCGCGAATCCAGCTCCAATACCTTCTCGAACGCTGCGCGGGCATCGGGCAGTCGTGCCTCCGTGTAGTAGGCACGCCCAAGGTAATACCAGGCGTCCTTGTTCTGTGGATCCATGTGCACCGCGCGCTCCAGCCAGTGGATGGCATCCGCGTTGGCGTTCAGCAAAACGTAGTTCAGAGCCACGATTTTCAGGTCGTCACTCGTCGGCGGCGCTAGAGACGCCGCCTTGGTGTAAATCTCGAGGGATTCCCTGGACTTATTTTCGCGGTTCAAGACATATCCAAGCAGGTAGTAACCCTCGGAGGACGCTGGGTTCTTCCGAACATATTCGTGAAACGCCTGCTCGGCTTTCTCGTACAACTGAAGGCGCACGAAGGATCTTCCCGCATAAAGCAGCGCTTCGGTCGTGCCAGGAGTTTCCACTTCCGCTTGTTCGAACAGCTGCGCGGCCTGTGAGTAGTCACCGCCCTGGTAGGCGGCCATAGCCTTCGTGTAAGTGTCGCGGCCCTGCGCCAGCATCGAGGCGTTTTGCGCGGAGGACATCTGAGAGAAAGTTAGAGCCCAGAGCAGGAACGCGATCCGCGGAGGAGAAAAAAGTCCTTGCGCGAGCGACCGCGAAAGACGCATAGAGAGAATTCGCGTCACTTCTCCACGATTCCTTTTCCTTCAACCACGGTGTAAATCCGGTCGAGCGCCCGAAGTGTGATCTCTTCGTTCACTCCGCTCGGCCATTGGATCTCTACCTTATCCACTTTCGTCGCCGCGCCGAGGCCAAAGTGCAAGCGCTGGTCGGAACTCGATTCGAAACTTCCCCCACTAATCACGTCGCCGCGTTGCCGGGCGCCGCCAGCCGTTAGGTAAACTTTAGTTCCCACTGCGTCGCGCGGACTCTTGGGACCGCCGACGAGCCTGAAAGTGACCCAATGATTTGTATTCTTCACCACATTTCGCAGCAGAGTGGGCGTGGTGTCCATGTTGTTCAGCACCACATCAATATGGCCATCGTTGAACAGATCGCCGAACGCTGCTCCTCTTGCGGGAACGATAACCGCAAGCCCGCTGCCCGGAGCGGCTTGGACTTCTTGAAATTTATCGCCGTTCAAATTTCTGAGCAGTAACGGGCGCTGGGCAAAAGTCGTTCCCCAATCCATCTTGTCCACTTGTGGATAGACGTGCCCATTGGCCACAAAAATGTCCAACAGGCCGTCGTTGTCGTAGTCGAGAAAGCCTGTGCCCCAGCCAAGGAATGGAATCGTCAAATCGGCGATACCCGCATGGAAACTCACGTCCGTAAAGCTGGCTTCTCCTTCGTTGCGATACAAGGTGTCGTAATCATCGGAAAAATTGGTGATAAAGAAATCGATGCGCCCGTCACGGTTGTAGTCACCAACGGCCATGCCCATGGAAGCTTGTTCGCGTCCGTCATCGTTCAAGGCAAATCCGGAAAGATAGCTGATGTCCTCAAAAGTGCCATTGTGCTTGTTGCGGTAGAGATACTTCGGCACAGAGTCGTTGGCCACCGCGAGATCCACCCAACCATCATTGTCGATGTCCACAAAGACAGAAGAGAATCCGTAATAGCCGCGAGAATCGGCCACGCCGGCTTTCACGCTCACATCGGTAAACGTGCCGTCACCGTTGTTGTGAAAGAGGTGATCCACTTCGCCGGCGAGTCCTCGCGGCCCGCACATCACTTCGACGCCGCGAAACTGGCAGAAGCCCGGCGGTAAACCTCCCTTGCCGGAAAGCGGAGGATTGTTGACGTCGTACTTCACGTAGCCCGGAACAAACAGGTCCAGATAGCCATCATGGTCGTAGTCTCCCCAGGAGGCCCCGGTCGACCATGTTCCGATGGTCACACCAGCTTTCTCTGCCACATCCGTAAACGTGCCATTGCGATTGTTGTGATAGAGCCGGTTTTTTCCAAAATTAGTGACGTAG
>Ga0210401_10006084_pt1 | contig 12330 bp, 9 predicted proteins | sample IncBWH32MmetaG_FD_150866 | JGI IMG/M metagenome (GOLD analysis project Ga0210401, IMG submission 150866) | Forest soil microbial communities from Barre Woods Harvard Forest LTER site, Petersham, Massachusetts, United States - Inc-BW-H-32-M | ecosystem: Environmental > Terrestrial > Soil >... | reverse complement strand
CCAGGAGCGAGTTTGCTAGATGACACTCACGGTTGCCCATATTACGCCGATCATGTCGCTCATCGCCGGCGTGCTGATCCTGCTCATGCCGCGGCTGCTCAATTTCATCGTGGCCATCTTCCTGATCCTGAACGGCCTGATCGGGCTCGGCCTGCTTCGATATCTGCACCTGTAAATGCCCAGATTCCGGAACCCTCTGGCTTGCGCGAGGCCGTTCAAAGTGGTGTAAGGCGCGCAACTCCTTAATCTCTCGCGGATTGATGTAGATCATGGCCAAAGCTGCCTCGTCCAAGCTTAAGAAAACCGCTATGAAATCAAAGTCATCCCCGCCGGCGCGGGCCAAGGCCGCGCCCGGCGCGAGCGCCCGCCAGGCGCTGAAGAAGAGCCCCGTCAAGCCGGTCGCCAAAGCGCCCGTCGCCAAAGCTCCTGCCGCAAAGGCGCCGGTTGCAAAGGCGGTCAAGAAGCCGGCGCCGGTAAAGAGCCCGGCAACCGAAGCCGTGAAGGCGAACAAGTGGGTCTTCACGTTTGGCGACGGCAAGGCCGAAGGCAAAGCGGGCTTACGCGACCTGCTCGGCGGCAAGGGCGCCAACCTCGCCGAGATGGCCAATCTCGGCCTGCCGGTGCCGCCCGGCTTCACCATCCCGACCTCCGTCTGCACCTATTTCTACGAGCACGACAAGACCTATCCGAAGGAGTTGAAGGCGCAGGTCGAGAAGGCGCTCGATCACGTCGGCAAGCTGACCGGAAAGGTGTTCGGCGATGCCGAAAATCCGCTGCTCGTCTCGGTGCGCTCCGGCGCCCGCGCGTCGATGCCCGGCATGATGGACACCGTGCTCAATCTCGGGCTGAACGACAAGACGGTCGAGGCGCTCGCCGAGATGTCCGGCGACCGCCGCTTTGCCTATGACAGCTACCGGCGTTTCATCACGATGTATTCCGACGTCGTGCTCGGCCTCGAACATCATCATTTCGAGGACATTCTCGACACCTTCAAGGACGGCCAGGGCTATTCGCTCGACACCGACCTGACCGCCGATGACTGGGTCGAACTGGTCGGCCGCTACAAGGAAGCGGTGGCGCAGGAGACCGGCAAGGAATTTCCGCAGGATCCGCATGACCAGCTATGGGGTGCGGTGGGCGCGGTGTTTTCATCCTGGATGAACGCGCGCGCGGTGACTTATCGCAAGCTGCACGACATTCCGGAATCCTGGGGCACTGCGGTCAACGTGCAGGCCATGGTGTTCGGCAACATGGGCGAGACCTCGGCGACCGGCGTTGCGTTCACGCGCAATCCCTCGACTGGCGAGAGCAAGCTCTATGGCGAGTTCCTGATCAATGCCCAGGGCGAGGACGTCGTCGCGGGCATCCGCACGCCGCAGGACATCACCGAGGACGCACGCAAGGACTCCGGTTCCGACAAGCCCTCGATGGAAACCGTGATGCCCGACGCGTTCAAGGAACTGACGCGGATCTACACGATGCTGGAAAAGCATTACCGCGACATGCAGGACATGGAGTTCACGGTCGAGCGCGGCAAATTGTGGATGCTGCAGACCCGCTCCGGCAAGCGTACCGCGAAAGCGGCGCTGAGGATCGCGGTCGAGCTCGCCAATGAGGGGCTGATCTCGCAGCAGGACGCGGTGTCGCGGATCGATCCCGCCTCGCTCGACCAGCTGCTGCATCCGACCATCGATCCCTCGGCGAAGCGCGACGTGATCGCGACCGGCCTGCCGGCCTCTCCGGGCGCGGCGTCGGGCGAGATCGTGTTCTCCTCCGACGAGGCGGCCAAGCTGCAGGCGGACGGCCATAAGGTCATTCTGGTGCGGATCGAGACCTCGCCGGAAGACATTCACGGCATGCATGCGGCCCAGGGCATCTTGACCACCCGCGGCGGCATGACCTCGCACGCCGCCGTGGTGGCGCGCGGCATGGGCAAGCCCTGCGTCTCGGGTTGCGGCTCGATCCGCGTCGATTACGGACGCGGCACCATGAGCATCGGCCCGCGCACCTTCAAGACCGGCGACGTCATCACCATCGACGGCTCGATGGGGCAGGTGCTCGCCGGCCGCATGCCGATGATCGAGCCGGAATTGTCGGGCGAGTTCGGCACGCTGATGGGTTGGGCCGACGCGGTCCGCAAGATCGGCGTCCGCGTCAATGCCGACACGCCCGATGATGCGCGCACCGCGATCAAGTTCGGTGCCGAGGGCATCGGGCTGTGCCGCACCGAGCACATGTTCTTCGAGGAGACGCGCATCCGCACCGTGCGCGAGATGATCCTGGCCGAGGAGGAGCAGGTCCGCCGCGCCGCGCTGTCAAAGCTGCTGCCGATGCAGCGCGCGGATTTCGTCGAACTGTTCGAGATCATGAAGGGCCTGCCGGTGACGATCCGGCTACTCGATCCGCCGCTGCACGAGTTCCTGCCGCACACCCATGCCGAGATCGAGGAAGTCGCGCGCGCGATGAACACCGATCCGCGGCGGCTCGCCGATCGGGCACGCGAGCTTGCCGAGTTCAATCCGATGCTCGGTTTCCGCGGCTGTCGTATCGCGATCGCCTATCCCGAGATCGCCGAGATGCAGGCACGCGCGATTTTCGAGGCCGCGGTCGAAGCCGAGAAGCGCACCCGCAAGGCTGTCGGGCTCGAAGTGATGGTGCCGCTGATCGCGACCAAGGCCGAGCTCGATCTCGTGAAGGCGCGGATCGATGCGATGGCGCAGGCCGTGATGCGCGAGACCGGCACCAAGCTCGCCTATCAGGTCGGCACCATGATCGAGCTGCCGCGCGCATCGCTGCTTGCCGGCGAGATCGCCAAGAGCGCCGAGTTCTTTTCGTTCGGCACCAACGACCTGACGCAGACGACCTACGGCATCAGCCGCGACGATGCCGCAAGCTTCCTCGGCGCCTACGTCGCGAAGGGCATTTTGGAGATCGATCCTTTCATCTCGCTCGATCGCGAGGGCGTCGGCGAACTCGTGAAGATCGGCGTGGAACGCGGCCGCAAGACCCGGCCCGACCTGAAAGTCGGCATCTGCGGCGAGCATGGCGGCGATCCTGCTTCCGTCGCATTCTGCCACGAGGTCGGGCTGAACTACGTGTCGTGCTCGCCCTATCGTGTGCCGATCGCGCGCCTCGCCGCCGCGCAGGCCGCGCTCGGCACAGCCGTCGCAAGCACGGCGTAAATCAGCCGACGCCTCGACAATAAAGCGGCGTCGTCATGTCCAGGCAAACGTGCAAAGCGCATCTTCGCGCTTTTGCCTGGCCATGACGAAAGGGTTTGCAATCACGCTGTCCCGTAGTGGCACAGTTGCAGGCATTTTTTCATCATTTTCGTTGACCGGATCTTTACCACTCTCGTCGAGCCGCCATTTACCAACGTTTTCGGTGCGATCGCGGCTCACAACTTCTCGGCTTGCCTGTGTTTTCCTTGCAACGCCGATTAACGCCCCGGCAACCTAAATTCGTTACGACAAAGAACGGTCGAATTTTACGGATGCACTGAAATTCGGTCAGTTGAGTAAGCGTCGCGTGAGCGTAACTGATGCTTGTGTTGCGTAACCATCCGAAGGGCGCGCGGTTCGCGTCCTTCGGATTCGGTCTCTGTCTCTTCGCACTGATGCCGACTGAGACCGGATATCAGGACATCGGCTCCTTGCTGGCGCGCCAACCGGGCGTCGCCGAGCGGTGGCAGAAGCGCGTCTTCTCGGCAGCCTCATCGATCCAGCTTGCCACCTACAGCTTTTCCATTCCGATCGGCGCATCCACCCCGGCCTACCGGCTCGCGAGCCTCGACGCTCAGAGCACCGACGTCACGGGCTCGCTGGCGCGCAATCCCGCGCTGCAGGTTCCGCCGCGCTATCAGGCCTCCGATTTCCCGACCGTCAACCGAACGCTGAAGGGCGATCGGCTGGCCGTCACGCCACCGAGCCCGCCCGCGCCTGTGGCGCCCGCGCAAGCCGAGCCTGCGAAGGAGGCGCCCGCAAATTCCAACGCCTCGGTGTTCGGCGCCAAGACGGCGGAGGGAGCGCGCGATAGCGCGCCGCTCGACCCTGAACTGCAGGCGGCGATGAGCGCGCCGCCGCTGTCGCAATATGATGTTTCGCTGTCGCTGGAGCAGCAGCCGCTCGATGACCTGAAGGCCGCGCCGAATACCGCTGCAATCGGCATCGATCAGGGCGCGTCGCGGGACGGCTTCAACATCAAGACGGCGAGCCTTTATTTCGGCAACGGCTCGCTCGGCGGCGCCAACGAGAACATGGAACGCTGGCGGCCGGGTGAGGAACCGTTGATCGTGCTCCCGGATCCCGACCTGAAGCTGCCGCAGGTGCCGGACGCTGCGGCCAAGGCCGGCGACAGCGGCGAGAGCATCGCACCGAAGGGTGAGGTCAATGCCGACGACCAGCGTACCAAAACGCCGGCCGAACGGCTCGGTTTGAACAACGAGAGGCTGCGGGCGAAATCCGAAAAATGCCTGGCGGAGGCGGTCTATTTCGAGGCGCGCGGCGAGGCGGTGCGCGGCCAGATCGCGGTGGCCCAGGTGGTCTTGAACCGCGCCTTCTCCGGCTTCTACCCGAACACGGTCTGTTCCGTGGTCTACCAGAGCAAGTACCGGCACACCATCTGCCAGTTCACCTTTGCCTGCGAAAGCAACACCGATGTGATCCGCGAGCCCGAGATGTGGGAGCGCGCCAGGAAGATCGCCAAGGCCATGCTGGACGGGCTGATCTGGCTGCCCGAGGTCGGCAAGTCGACCCACTATCATGCCTATTATGTGCGCCCGTCCTGGGTCGGCGAGATGAAGAAGCTGTATCGCTTCGGCGTCCATACGTTCTATCGGCCGAAGGCCTGGGGCGACGGCAGCGAGGCGCCGAGCTGGGGAACGCCGGCGCAGACCGCGGCGATCTCTCAGGAGCTCGCCGACGAAGCCAAGAGCGAAGCTGAAATCAATCCGAATTCGGTGAGGCGGTAGCGGTTGCCGTCATTGCGAAGGGCGCAGCGCCGAAGCAATCCAGAATGTCTCCTGCTGAGGCATCTCAAGATTGCTTCGCTGCGCTCGCAATGACGGCGTTAGATTGGACATCACACGTCAATATCCAGCGCGACGTCGAAGTTCGGCGCCGAATGCGTCAGCGCGCCTGAGGACACGTAGTCGACGCCGGTCGCGGCGATCTTGGTGATCGAATCCAGCGTCACCCCACCTGAGGCCTCCAGCACGACGCGGCCCTGCGCGATCCTCACCGCCTCGGTCAACGTCGGGATGTCCATGTTGTCGAGCAGCACGACATCGGCGAGGGCGGTGTCGAGCACCTCGCGCAGCTGCGTCAGCGTATCGACCTCGATCTCGATCGTGACGAGATGGCCGGCGTGCGCGCGGGCGCGCTCCAGCACGGGGCGGATGCCGCCGGCAACCGCGACGTGATTGTCCTTGATCAGGATCGCGTCATCGAGGCCGAATCGGTGGTTGAAGCCGCCGCCGCAGCGCACGGCATATTTCTCCAGCGCGCGCAGACCAGGGGTGGTCTTGCGCGTGCAGCAAATGCGCAAGTCAGTGCCGGCGGTGCGGCGAACATAGTCGGCCGTCAAGGTGGCGACGCCGGAGAGGCGCCCGACGAAATTGAGTGCGGTGCGCTCGGCGGAAAGGATTGCGCGGGCCGGTCCCGCGACCGTCAGGAGACGCGCGCCCTCCGCGACCTGTACGCCGTCGCGACAATGCGCCGCGATGTCGAGCCCGGATGCGAGCCTGTGAAGCGTCGCAAACGCCAGCGGCAGGCCCGCAATCACGCCGGCCTGCCGCGCCACCATGACCGCACGCGCTTTGGTGTTTTCGGGAATGGTGGCGATCGAGGTGATGTCGCCGGCGCGGCCGAGATCTTCGTCGAGCGCTCGCAGCGCGGCGGCGTCGATCGCAAGCGGCGACAGGAAAGCGTCGGGGTGTAAAAGCGATGAGATCGTTGTCACGGTATTGTCCCCCATCATGCTGTGATCGGCCGCGGTGTTCGCGGCTGTTCGGCGAGCCCTTCCGCAACCTCATGCGCTTTGGCGAGCGTCGTCATGGTGCGCCGGGCGAGGGTGCTCTCGGTCGGATGATCGGATCGATAGTGCCCGCCGCGGCTTTCGTGCCGCGCCAAGGCCGATGCGGCCACGAGAAGCGCCGTGGTCGCCATGTTGCGCAGCGCGATATTGCCGGTATCGCGCTCGATCGCGGCAAGGCTGCGCACCGCCTCCGCCAGCTGCTCGCGACACCGGACCACGCCGACATGCGAGGTCATGACGGCGCGCAGGGTTTTCGCGGCCAGCGCAGGGAACGCGCAATTGCGCGGCACGGGCTGCTCCGTCAGGCGTGCGGGCGAGAGCATCGCGCGGCCGGAAATGTCTTCCGCGATCCGTGCGGCATAGACCACGGCTTCGAGCAGAGAATTGGAGGCGAGTCGATTGGCGCCGTGCGCGCCGGTGCACGACACTTCGCCGGCCGCCCATAATCCTTGAAGCGAGCTGCGGCCGCGTGCGTCGACGGCGATGCCGCCCATGTGATAATGCGCGGCCGGCGCGACCGGAACGAGTTCGCGCGCCGGATCGATGCCGGCGGTGCGGCAGCTTGCGAAGACGGTCGGAAATTTTTCGGCAAAGCGCGGACCGAGCGCCTGGCGCGCATCGAGGAACGCGCCGCGGCCGGCCGCGATCTCGGCAAACACGCCGCGCGCGACGATATCGCGCGGGGCAAGTTCGGCAAGCGGATGTGCCGATTGCATGAAGCGTTCGCCCTTGTCGTTGATGAGGACGGCGCCTTCGCCGCGCAGCGCCTCGGTCGCGAGCGGGGCCGGATCGTGCCCGACCATGATCGCGGTCGGATGGAACTGTACGAATTCGGGATCGGCGATCACGGCGCCTGCGCGCGCGGCGATCGCGAGCCCAAGGCCGCTCGCTTCCGGCGGGTTGGTCGTCACGGCATAGAGATGGCCGATGCCGCCGGTTGCCAGCACGATCGCGCGGGCCTTCAGCGTCAGCGGTCTGGCGATGGCATCGCCGGCGTTGCGAAGTTGCAGTCCGCTCACGGCGCCATCATGAGTGAGTAGCACGTCGGCGAGATAGCCCTCGATGACCCGGATCGAGGGCGTCGCACGAACCGCTTCGGTCAATGCTGACATGATCGCCTGTCCCGCCATGTCGCCGCGCACATGGACGATGCGGCGCGCGGAGTGCGCGGCCTCGCGGCCGACTGCAAGGCGGCCTTCGAGGTCGCGGTCGAACGGAACGCCATAGCGCAGCAGGTCCTCGATACGCGCGGGCGCCTCGCGCGCGAGCCCCAGTGCGATTGCTTCGTCGACGAGACCTGCGCCGGCCGCTATGGTGTCGGCGGCATGCGCTGCGGCGCTGTCGCCCTCGGCAACCGCGGCCGCGATGCCGCCTTGCGCCCAGGCGCTGGACGCGCCCTGGCCGAGCGGCGCAGCCGAGATTACGGTCACCGGACGCGGCGCGAGCTTCAGCGCACAGAACAGCCCGGCTAGCCCGCCGCCGACGATGACGATGTCGTCCGTGCCGCGTGTGAGGTCATGGATATTGTTGCGCATTGCGATGTCTCCCGCCCCGTCGCCCCCTTTCAGTGCTTCAAATTGATCATCCGCTCGACCGAGCGTCTCGCGCGCTCGGCGATGATGGGATCGATCACGACCTCCTCGCGCAGGAACAGCAGGCTGTCGAGAATCTTGGCCAGCGTGATCCGTTTCATGTGCGGACAGAGATTGCATGGCTTGACCATCTCGACATCGGGCAGCTCGGCCTGCACGTTGTCGGCCATCGAGCATTCGGTGATCATGACCACGCGCTTGCTGCGGTTGTTGCGCACCCAGCCGATCATGTGCGCGGTCGATCCGGTGAAGTCGGCCTCGGCCAGCACGTCCGGCGGGCATTCGGGATGCGCGATGATCTGCACGGTGGGATCGGCTTCACGGTAGGCGCGCAGTTCGTCGCCGGTGAAGCGCTCGTGCACCTCGCAGGCGCCGGTCCAGGCGATGATCTTCACAGCGGTTTGAGACGCCACGTATTTTGCCAGATACTGGTCGGGCAGGAAGATCACCGTCGGCGCATTCAGGCTTTCGACGACCTGCAGCGCGTTCGACGAGGTGCAGCAGATGTCGACCTCCGCCTTCACGTCAGCCGAGGTGTTGACATAGGCAACCACCGGCACGCCGGGAAAGCGCTCGCGGAGCAGTCGCACATCCGCGCCGGTGATGCTCGCGGCGAGCGAGCAGCCGGCGCGGGAATCCGGAATCAGGACCCGCTTGTCCGGATTGAGAATTTTCGACGTCTCCGCCATGAAATGCACGCCGCATTGTACGATCGTATCGGCCTTCACCTTGGTGGCCTCGATCGCAAGCTGCAGCGAGTCGCCTTTGATGTCGGCGACGCAGTGGAAGATTTCCGGCGTCTGGTAGTTGTGCGCCAGGATCACCGCGCCCCGCTCAGCCTTCAGTTCGTTGATTGCCTTCACATAAGGCGCCATCAACGGCCACTCGACCGGCGGGATCACGTTCCTGACGCGCTGGTAAAGATGCGCGGTGGCGCGTTCGACCTCGCCGTTCCATTCCAGCGCCGGCCTCTGTTCGCGTGACAGGGACGGCTGCCGCGCTAGCAGGCCGGGCTTGCCACGATCTTTGGTTGCAAAATCGTCCGGACCGAAGATTCCAGCGATCGGCATTTGAGCCTCCTTTTTGCGCCTATATATACTCAACTTGAGTATATATAGGCGCCGATAAATCCGGCCAGGATGGGCCGGAAGGTTCTGGCGCAGCTCTGACGGATCAAGTCAGCAGCGATGATCGCTGATGCGGCCACTTATGCTCAGATGGAGCAAAATGAATATAGCATGCCGAGACTGGCTCTGCCAGGGGCGCCTCTTGCAATTCCAGCAGGTCAGACGCGCTCGATTTGCAACGCTGCATTGTGAACGGATTTTCTGTCGCGAACCGGATTGGAGTTTTCATGCAAATGCATTAATCACCTTGCCCCGACCGCTTTCGGTGCGGCGCACGACAATAGAGGGAACACCCATGTCGACGACCTCAGGCGATCCGCGTCCGGCGAGCGGGCTGGTCAACTGGCGCACGCCGCTCGTCATCATCGCATGTGGCTGTCTGGTCGGCATGTTGAGCTTCGGCCCGCGCTCGAGCCTCGGCTTCTTCATCCAGCCGATCAGCCGCGAGTTCGCGTGGGGCCGTGACGTGTTCGGCCTCGCGCTTGCCATTCAGAACCTGCTGTGGGGCCTTGGTCAGCCTTTCGCGGGCGCCATCGCCGACCGTTTCGGGATTTTCCGCGTCATGTGCGTCGGCGCGCTGCTTTATGCAGGCGGCCTGTTGACAATGCGCTACGCGGCAACGCCCTTGTCGCTCGATCTCGGCGCCGGTGTTCTGATCGGCCTCGGATTGTCCGGCTGCTCGTTCAACCTCGTGCTGTCAGCGTTCAGCAAGCTGTTGCCTGCCGAGCGGCGCGGCGTTGCGTTGGGCCTGGGGACCGCGGCCGGCTCATTCGGACAGTTCCTGTTCGCACCGTTCGGGGTCGCGCTGATCGACAATGTCGGCTGGCAGAGCGCGCTGACCATCTTCGCCTGCCTGATGCTGCTGATCGTCCCGTTGTCACTCGCGCTGGCGACGCCGCCGGCAACATCGATCAACGTTCCTGCCGCGGACCAGCAATCGTTCAAGACCGCGCTCGCAGAAGCCTTCGGCCACCGCTCCTACGTGCTGCTGGTGCTCGGCTTCTTCACCTGTGGCTTTCAGCTTGCCTTCATCACCGTGCATCTGCCGGCCTATCTGGTCGATCGCGGCATCCCGGCGCAGACCGGCGGCTGGGTGGTTGCCGCGATCGGGCTTTTCAATATCATGGGCTCGCTGAGCGTCGGCTGGCTGCAGAACCATCTGCCCAAGCGCTACATCCTGTCGGCGCTCTATGTCGCGCGTGCGTTGTCGATCGTGACCTTCATCTCGCTGCCGATCACGCCGTTCTCCGCGATCGTCTTTGGCGCCGCCACGGGACTGACCTGGCTGTCCACCGTGCCGCCAACCTCGGCGCTGGTCGCGTTGATGTTCGGCACGCGCTGGTTTGCAACGCTCTACGGCTTTGCCTTCGTCAGCCATCAGGTCGGAGGCTTCCTCGGCGTGTGGCTCGGCGGCGTGCTGTTCGAAAAGTTCGGCTCCTACACCCCGGTCTGGTGGCTTTCGATCCTGTTCGGCGTGCTCTCCGCCCTGATCAATCTGCCGATTGTCGAAAAGCCGGTGGAACGCGCCATTGCACAGCCGGTCTGATCGGCTAAATATGCCCTGAAATCGAGAAATCTCAGGGAGCTGACTTTGGCGACGTTCAAGGCGATCCGGGTAGACAAGGCGGAGAAGGGAACGACCGCCGCGCTCACTCAATTCGACGAAGCCGAATTGATGGAGGGCGATGTCACGGTCAAGGTCGAATGCTCGTCGCTGAACTACAAGGACGGCCTCGCGCTCACGGGCAAGGCGCCGGTGGTGCGGCGTTTTCCGATGATCCCGGGCATCGATCTCGCCGGCACCGTCGAGCAGTCGTCCCATCCGCAATGGAAGGCCGGCGACAAGGTGATCTGCACCGGATGGGGCATGGGCGAGACCCATCTCGGAGCATATGCGGAGAAGGCCCGCGTCAAGGGTGACTGGCTGGTTGCGCTTCCCCAAGGCCTGTCGGCGCGCGAGGCGATGGCGATCGGAACCGCCGGCTTCACCGCCATGCTCGCGATCCTGGCGCTCGAGCGCCATGGACTGTCGCCGCAGAGCGGCCCGGTGGTGGTCACGGGAGCCGCCGGCGGCGTCGGCTCGGTCGCGACCGCTGTGCTCGGCAGGCTCGGCTACCACGTCATCGCCTCGACCGGCCGCCCCTCGGAGACGGACTATCTGAGAGGGCTCGGGGCGGCCGAGGTCATCGACCGCAACGAGCTCTCCGGGCCGGCCAAGCCGCTCGCCAGGGAACGCTGGGCGGGGGGCGTCGACAGTGTCGGATCGACCACGCTGGCCAACCTGCTGTCGATGACCAGATATGGCGGCGCCATTGCGGCCTGCGGCCTCGCCGGCGGCATGGACCTGCCGTCTGCGGTCGCCCCGTTCATTTTGCGCGCAGTGTGCCTTCTTGGCATCGATTCCGTGATGTGCCCGCTTGCGTTGCGTAAAATCGCCTGGAACCGGCTGGCCAGCGACCTGGAACGCTCAAAACTTACTGAAATCACACATGAAATTGCTCTGGGCCAAGTCATTGCGCTGGGACCGCAAATTATCGCGGGTCAGGTTCGCGGCAGGGTTGTGGTAAAAATTCCGTAGCGACATTCAGACTTTACCAACGAACGTGCTCCAATGTTGCCACGGTTAGTATGGTAAGCAGCGGGTAAAGGATCGGCAGTCGTCCGCGACCCGGTTCAGGTTGGAGTATCGACATGCTTGCGCGTTTCGTATTGGGAACCGTCACGGCCGGCGCGATTGCGATGCCGGCGCTTGCGGGAATGATGACTGCTGAAGAGGCTCGGAAATTCGTCATCGGCAAGGTGTTCACCTTCACCTGTTTCGATGGCACCCGGGGCGCCGGCCGGGTGATGGAGGACATGGGGGCGATCGGGGCGGTGCAGTTCAACGGCTCCGGTCCGGTCCGCCATTTGCGCCTGCCTGGCAACACGCTTCAGATCCGCGGCCAGTCGGTGTGTGCCTCGATCAAGGGCATGCCGTTCGACCCTTGTTTCAATCTGGACAAGAAGGACGAGATCAGCTTCCGCGGCTCGGTCTCCGGGATGGGCTTCGCTTATTGCGACTTCCACCATCAGGGCGGCCAGCAGATGCTGCTCGCCCGCAGCGTCGCGCGATCACGCTCGCTGCGCTCCTCCGAGCGCACCATTGACGGCTTGCCGACCGAGATCGCCACGCGCGTGGAAACGCCGAAGGTCGAGAGCAGAAAGCTGGAGCCGGCCAGATCGGAAACGACGGGCTCGGTGCGCGAAAAATCCGACGTCGCGCCCGAGCTGCGGCGCACGACCGAATAAAACCCGCCTCGCGATCGACCGTTCTGTCGAACGGGCCGTCCTCCCAGCGGGGGGACGGCCGTCGCGCGCGATCGAAGCTGCTGGCGCACCGATGCGGATCAATTGCAGTAGTTTTGCGGAATGATTTGTTAATCATTATTTTATTTGGCTGCACGGCCTTCATCCTCCTCCGGCAATTTTCGGCTGCGCGATGACGGCGGCGCGCCCTTACGAATGCCTTTCAGCGCGGCGCCTCTGAGACCGGATCGGCTTCATCGCAGGTGCTCTCGGCCGCGCAGACACCGTCGTCC
>Ga0210401_10006083_pt1 | contig 12330 bp, 9 predicted proteins | sample IncBWH32MmetaG_FD_150866 | JGI IMG/M metagenome (GOLD analysis project Ga0210401, IMG submission 150866) | Forest soil microbial communities from Barre Woods Harvard Forest LTER site, Petersham, Massachusetts, United States - Inc-BW-H-32-M | ecosystem: Environmental > Terrestrial > Soil >... | reverse complement strand
CCGATCACGCTGCATTGCAAGCCTGCAAGCATCTTTCGCACGGTTTCGTTGGCACGCCATGCAATTGCCGACCTTCGGATTGGATACTGTGCTTGGATCATGAGTGCTCCATCTTTAGCGTAGGCGGCTGCGGAAAAACGTCGAAATCAGCGATTGGAAGCCTCGAACGGGAGCGGCTTCAGCCGTGCCGTGAATCGTTTTCAAGAACTGACGGCACGGCTGGAAAGCCGTGCCCCTTCAAAACTCCAACGCTGCGGTTTTTTCTGACTCCCAGCAAATACGATTCCAGCTAGCCGCAACCTTGGTTAGAAGCGCCCATGCGGTCCCATTAGAACGAGAACTTCAGGGCAAACTGTATCTGTCGCGGTGGTCGAGCAGCCGTCAAGCTGCCGTATTGCGATGTTCCGAGAGTGGTTGCGTTGTTGCCGTTTTGCGGACCGCTATTCGCAAACAAGAAGTTGGTGTGATTCAGAATGTTAAAAAACTCCGCCCGAAATTCCAGCGTCGTTTTCTCCGAGGTATGGAAGAACTTGAATGCGGAGAAGTCCCATGTCTTGTATCCCGGTCCCTCAATGGTGTTACGGCCGACGTTGCCGAAGGATCCCAGAGGAGGATCGACAAACGCGCAGGTGTTGAACCACGCGGTCGGCGTGCGAATCTTGCTCGGTGCAACACAAGTAGGATTGCCTGGCACGGTACCCGCGCTATTCGGATCCCCGACTTGGTCAGGACGTTGTGATACCCCACCAGCGCCGCCGTCAGCGTTGGCGAAGTTGCCGTTCGCGTCGAGCACCGTGAACCAGTTTCCGCTGGAGAGCGATACGATGGTGGCAATCTGCCAGCCTCCCACCACTTGGTTCGCAAACCCGGTCGCATTCCCCAGGAAGTGTTGGCCGTGACCGAAGGGTAGCTCGTAGATCGAACTAAACCCGAAGCGGTTGCGCACGTCGAAATCAGAATTGCCGTATTCTGACTGCGGATTGCGAAAGTAGCGGAAGTCGCTGTTGTTCTGCGTAGGACCAAGGTTCGCGTTCGAGGCGATATCCAGAGAATGCGCGTAAGTGTAGGATGCCTGGAACTGCAGACCCTTCGCGAAACGCTTTTCGAAACTTACCTGAAGCGAGTTGTAATTAGAAGTTCCAGTCGAGCGGAACCAATCGATACCCGTGTCGAAAACCGGGGCGCAATACTGAGATGTCGCCAGGGAACAGGGACCGGGGGCACCGATTAAGGTCGCGAACACCGGCCGTCGCGGCGCGGTCGCGTCATTCGGATTCGGGTCCGGCGCTGCCTGGTTGCCGTTGAAGAACGTATACAACCTCGACCCCTTGGAACCTGCATAGGTCAGCGTCAACACACTGTTCGCGGGTAGTTCACGTTCAAAACTTAAGTGCCATTGCTGCATGTAGGGTGTCCGCAGGTTTTTATCGACGGAGAAAAAGATGGGTGTGTTCGGGTTCACCAGTGAGTTGGCGGGGAAGCCGCCAGCGAGAGCGGGAATCTGGGTTAAGCGGCAATCTCCAGCGGTGGCATTCGCCGTTGGCGCGCCACAGGGCGAAATGAACGATTCGTTGGTGAAGTACGGAGGATTGAATCCAGGACTCGGATTCGAGTAAGGCCCATTCTCCTGCCCGCCGTAGAAAATGCCATAGCCTGAACGCAAGACGGTCTTAGGAGTGAACTGCCATGCCAGGCCGATGCGCGGCGCGAAGTTAGTCAGGTCGGAGTTGACGAGCCCACGGCTGCCGGTGGCGCTGATCTTGACGTACTGCGCTATATAGGGCGTAAGCTGCGCCGTTTGTCCTCTCGGCACAAAGATCGTGGGATTGGCGGGATCGCCGAGGTCAAAGTTCCCCACATCGTTGAAGCGGTCCGATACGGTGCCAAATAATTCGTAGCGCAATCCCAAGTTGAATACCAGCGTTGGCGTTATCTTCAAATCATCCTGCGCGTAAAACGCATAGGTATTCCGGAAATAGTCCACATTGTGAAGGTTGTTGATGCTGCCGCCGCTGGCAAGCCCTGCCATGAAGGAAGCGAACCCGGTGCCTCCGGTCCCGATCGCCGCGGGATTATCCGTCAGTGTGGGGCTGAAACTCAGCGTCCCACGCGCTGCCGCCGGCTGAAAGATGGTGAATTCTTCACGGCGTATCTCAGTGCCAAACTTAAAGACATTGCGCCCACGCACCCAGGTCAGGTTTTCCGAGAGGGTGTAGGAATTCTGGAGCTCCACCGAAGGCAGGAAAGTCGGACTCCCCAACGTGGCCACATCACTAAAAGTCAGTTGCGGCAGCCCGCCAATGCCGGGCGAAAAAGGAACGCCGGGAAAATCGACATTGGGCTGGGCTGATACGTTGGTGTCCGCGTTGAGTTGCAGGCGATGGGCGTTCACCCGGTTGTAGCCCAGCCGGAATTCGTTGATCAACTCGGGCTTGAAAATGTGCGTCCAACTGGCGGCAAAACTACGATAGGAGAAATCCTCTTCGCCACTGAAAAATCCACCGCCATCGGCCAACCCGCCGAAGGTTCCGGGAATGAAGCTGGGCTGATTTTCGAAGCTGAACCGGAAGAAGGTGTTGTCTCTGTCGGAAAATTTCTGGTCCACCCGAGCGTCAAAGTTGTTGCGTGTTTCTTTGCGCACCGGATTGGCGAGGAAGTTGTTCCCACTCGAGTTGGTAGGCCCCGCCGCCGGATACAATGCTGCCAGCCTCAGCGCCAATGGATCCAACGAACCACCACCTGCCATGACTGGTGTAGCTGGAATGATGTTTAGAGGCTTCCCCGTGGCGTCATATTGGAAGGGCACTCCGCAAGTCGCTTGCGCCAGCTTGGCGTCGAAAATCTCGCCCGCATATGTCGATCTCCCGTTGCAATCCGTGCCGGTCACGGTGGTGTAGTCAATCAGGCTCGAAAAATCTCCCGTCCGCCACGCCGTGGGCGGCACAAATGCGGTCTGAGTCTGCGCCTGGCGTACGCGGAATCCCTCGTAGTCGACAAAAAAGAACGTGCGATTCCTTCCGTCGTACAAGTGTGGCAGCCACACCGGTCCACCGAATGTGGCGCCAAACTGGTTCTGCTGGTACTGGGGAACTGGCCCCACCGCATCAAAATAGTTCCGCCCGTCCAGTTTATTGTTGCGCAGAAATTCCCAGGCCGAGCCATGAAGCTGGTTGGTCCCCGACTTGATGACCGCATTCACGATGGCTCCATTGCCGCGTCCGAATTCCGCGCCGTAGGCGTTGGTTTGTACCTTGAATTCTTGCAGGGCTTCCACCGGGGGCTGGATCACGAAGTTGGTTTCGTTGAGCAGGTCGGGCAGGTTCGAGTTGTTGTCCACTCCGTCAAGCAGGAAATTATTCTGTAGCGACCGTGCTCCGTTGGAGCTGAAACCGTATCCGCCTTCATCGCGAGCGCCCGGCTCGCTCGGCGAGGTGCCCGGACTGAGCAGCGCCAACTGGGCAAAGTTCCGCCCGTTCAGTGGCAGGTTGCTCACCCTCTTCTGGTCAACGACCTGTCCTAACTCCGAAGTCTGGGTTTCGAGCAGCGGCGCCACTTCCGTGACCACCACCACTTCGGATATTTGCCCGACCGGCAGGGTCACGTTGATGGCGACGCGTCCTTGCACGTTCAACTCCACAACCTCTGACACCGCCTTCTTGAACCCCGCCTTCTCCACCGCAACCTTATATTGTCCGATGTGCAGCGGACTCGCGACATACTCTCCCTGGTCGTTGGTTGAGAGAGTCATTTGGACGCCGCGCTCCACATCCTCCACTGTGACCTTGGCGCCCTGAATGACCGCACCGCTAGGGTCGCGTACCACTCCGACGATAGTCCCGGCATCTTTCTGCCCCCATAACGGTGTAGCCAAGCCGATGGTTACCAAAAGAAACAGCGCCACAAGGTTTTGTCGGGCATAAAAAAAAACGGGCATGGCAGCCTCCTTAAGTTGCATCCACGAAGCGCTGGATTCTCACTTCGACGCGCAAGGTTTCGTAATGTTTCGAACGATTACTTTTACTTCCGTCTCGCGGCCTTGTCAACCGGAATATTCTTCTTCCTGATTCGTGTCTTCGCGCGGTTTGGCGGAAGGCCGCAAATCCAAACCCCATTTTCACTGCCGGAAACGGTCATTTCCGCCGGAGGCGAGCGATTCCGGGCATGCCCTGCGAACCGGAATTGGGCGAACCAAATAGGAACATTTCCCTAGACAACGGAATGTTATGCGGGATAAAAGAGAAGTGCCAAGAGAATCTTCCATGGGCAGGTTTACCCTGGATTGGCTCAAAGTTTCTTAAATGCTAAACGAAGAGCGCCGAAGAGCAATCCTCGATATTCTGCGTCGGGATGGCCGAGTCTTGGTCGTGGACTTGGCCAGACAGTTCCACACTTCCCAGGTCACCATCCGCAAGGACCTGGAGATCTTGCATGCAAAAGGCAGGATCCACCGCACCCACGGCGGTGCCCTTCCAGCACGCGACGGCGCCCTGGAAGATCCCTCTTTGCGAGAAAAAGAGAAACTCCATCGCAAGGAGAAGCTGCAGATTGCGTCGGCTGCAGCGAGAATGGTATCGGAAGGGCAAGTGGTCGTCCTCGATTCCGGCACGACGACTACCGCCATCGCCCGCGCCCTCCGGAATTTTCGGAACCTGACGGTTATTACGAACGCGGCGAATATCGCGGCTGAACTCTCCGGATCGGTGCTGGAAGTGATTTTGACCGGGGGCAGCCTGAGGAAAAATTCTTTTTCTTTGGTCGGGCCACTCGCCGAGGAGACTCTCCATAAGCTGCATGCCGACATCCTTTTTCTTGGAGTCGACGGATTCGACGTTCAGTATGGACTCAGCACACCCAATCTTTTGGAGGCGAAGGTAAATCGCGCCATGATACAGATTTCCAAAGTGACGGTGGCGGTCTGTGATTCCAGCAAATTCGGGAAACGCAGCCTCTCATTGATTGCTTCCACTTCGTCTATGCAACACGTCATCACTGACGCCAGGATCCCCAAGGCAGATCTGAACGCACTAAGGAAATCCGGGGTTCAAGTCACGGTCGTCTAATTGACTCGGCTGTACGATCCGGCAGAGGACTGCCTGGAGTACCATCCTCTGTTGCTGATGGCGGCGCGTGCCGGCTGCGCCGCGGAGAACTTGCTCCGGTGGGGTGATATCCAGCCTGCGACGACAAGAAAATTCGGATCGCTTCGTCCCGGCGCAGCACACCTGCAGCGCGAGCACACGACCGAAGCAAGCAGTCGAGATGAGTGGATCTGTCCCAGAGGCTTCGAAGGATGATTCAAGCCTTTGGGGTCGTCTCGTTCAACATCAGTAAACCGTCTTTTGGGATATAGCTTTTTCGCCGGAACCAGTCTTCCATGGCGTCTTTCAGTTCGGCGAGCGGGACGTGAGTACCGATCTCCATCAGGCCGTCGGCTAAGGGCAGGGTATTGTCAAAGACGCTGGCGTTGGTGAAGTTGCGCATGGAGAAGCTGTCGAGCCACTTCAACGGACAGGGAAGACGTCGGCCATTCTGCTCGTACTCCACGCGAATCTTGCGGGCAAACATGAATTTGATTTAAGCAAGGAATGCAGCCTGGCATCGGCGGCTCGCTTCGCTCGTCGCCCGGACGAGGCGTCCGGGCCCGTCGACAGTTAGTGCGTCGGCGATGCGGGTGTCGCTGGAACGGTCGCGGCTGCCTCGCCTGCACCTGTATTCACCAGATCCTTCAGCTCCTTGCTCGGCTTGAAAAAGGGAATCTTCTTGGCGGGAACTTCGACGCGATCACCCGTCTTCGGATTGCGGCCCACGCGCGGCTTCCTTTGCCGGGTGCGAAAGCTGCCGAAACCACGAATTTCGATTTTGTCGCCCACGCGGAGTGAACGCACGATGCTGTCAAAAATGGTTTCGACGATTACTTCGCTGTCCTTGCGGGTTAACTCTGCCAACTGGGACACTTCATCGATCAGGTCAGCCTTGGTCATACGCCTCTTCGCTCCGTAACTGTCGTAATGAAAGTGGCTTGTGCCTGGGGTCGGGGCTCCCGAGCCACATCAGGGCCTCCATAACCTTCTCAAATTTCAGGGGTTGTGCGCAAGTGGCTTTTTAAGATCAGTGTTGGACTACACCTTTGCCATCCTGAGCAGCGCGAAGGATCTGTGTACTTTCTCTCGCTGCCAGCTGAGTGCACAGATCCTTCGCTTTGCTCAGGATGACAACGCCGATTCTCACTTCCATAAATAATAAAATCCCATCTGATTGTCCATCAGCTTTTCCCGTGTCGGCAGCCACTGGGAAATGTCCCCAAACAGCAAATCAGCTAAAGTCTTGCGATCTTTATCCGGACGCACCAACACTGGCTCACCCTTGATTCCGACCTGCTTCGCGGTATCGTCGACCGCATTCTGGAAATCGCCGACCTGATCGATGAGGTGCATGGAGAGCGCTTCCTGGCCGGTCCACACACGGCCGTCGGCGATCGCTTTGATGTCGTCGGCCTTCGCGTGGCGACCTTCCGCCACGGCCTGCACGAACTGACCGTACATGTTGTCGATGAGAGACTGCAGGTAGGCCCGTTCCGCCGGGGTCATATCGCGGCTGGGATCGCCCGTGTCTTTGAGCGCGCCGACTTTCAACACTTCCGGCTTGAGTTTCGCCCAGCGCATGAGGTCGCCGTAATTCACCCATTCGGCAATCACCCCGATGGACCCAACTACGCTGCCGTTGTCGGCGTAAATCCGGTTGGTCGCGGAAGAGACGTAATATGCCCCGCTCGCTCCAACCGTGCTGATCGAGGCAACGATGCGCTTTTTCTTTTCGTCGCGCAGACGCTTGACGGCGCGATAAATCTCCTCCGACGCCGCTACGCCTCCGCCGGGCGAATTCACCCGCAGAATGATGGCCTTGATGGAATCGTCGTCGCCAAATTTCTTGAGTTGAGGAACAATTACGCTGGAATCAAGAATGACGCCTTCGAGGTCGACCACGCCAATTTTGTCGCCGAAGCCGGCCAGTGACGCTCGTTCACCGCCGGCGTGCAGAGTCAAGTACACCAGCGTAAACACCGCCAGCACGAAGAGGAAGAAAACGCCTCCTCCAATTACGATCCAGAGCAGAGTGCGCGAACGACCAGTCTCAGCCATAACAGTGAGGCTAGTTTAGCACCGCAGGGGAAACAGGTCCTCAGTTTCAAAGTTCCGCTTCCGTCTTGACCTGCGGTGGAAAGCTACGTAATATTCGGCCTGCTTGACGAACGGTACCCGGATTTTCTTTGACGTTGTGCTGGACTTTTCAGAGGCAGCAACCAGGATCTTTCGGAGGTGACACATGGCCGGATTTTGCGGGAGTTGTGGATCTCCAATCGCAGTGGGTGTGAGATTCTGTGCCAAGTGCGGCGCGGCCATACCCGGCGCCTCGGTTCCACCAGCAGTTCAACCTGCTTCAGTGTCTGCTCCCCCAGTGGCGGCGGGCGGGCCGATCACTTCCCAGCCTGCGCCCGCCCAAGGCAGCAGCTCAGCATTGAAGATTATCTTGATTGTGGTGGCGGTGGTCGTGTTTCTTATGCTGGTGGCCGCTGGGGGCTGCTTCTACATTGCCTACCGGGTGAAGCAGAAGGCCCACGAGTTCTCGCGCCAGATGGGCGCAGACGCAACTCCGTACACGGGCAGAAGAAATCCCTGCCTGGTCTCCTCCAGCGAGGTCGCAGCTATTGTCGGCACACCGGTAGAAGCCGCGGTGTCGCGCGGCGACGCGGCCTGCGAATACCGGTTCAGTGGCGGCAACAACCAAAATCTGAATGTCCAATTCACCTGGCAAAGCGGAGCCATAACCATGAAGCTCGCGCACGGTGCCATGAAGCAGATTACCGGGGGAATGGATACTTACACTGCGGTGTCAGGCATTGGGGACGAAGCTTATATCGCGCCGGGAGGCTCGGGGTTCATGATGCGCAAGGGCGACGTCATGGTGAACATGGAACTGGTTGGCAGCGGCGTCAGCCCGGATGCCGCCCAGAAGATTGGCGCCAAGATCGCCGACCGGTTGTGATCGCAGGGCAGATCGGCAATCTCGATTCCCATCACGGCTGGCAATCACGCCACGATCACGCGCAGGGCGCCGCGCGCAACGCTCACCTCAATCGGGGTCCGGCACACGTACTCGCCGTCGGCGTATACGTCGAACGGCGCTTCCGTCTCCAGTCGCAGCCGCTCCGTCTGGAAATACTCCACCTGCGAGATGCTCAAGTGACGACCGGAATAAACTGTCGGGAAAAGACAACACAGTTTGAATTTGTTCATGTTATGAATGACGCAAACGTCGAGAACCCCGTCGTCGAGTTTGGCGCGGGGAGCGATCTTCATGCCGCCTCCGTACGACGGCGCATTAGCGAACGCCGCGACCACAACCGGTTTCGGCTTCGGAGCCGCAACTGGACGTCGGTCCTCGTCGTCGGGCACGGACATATTTATCGCTAAAGGCGCGAATCCTAGGAGCGCAGGCAGAAAGCTCAGAAGGTATCCGCCGTGCGCCCGGAGCCAACGGGGAAGCCGATTGGCCCGCCGCGCGATTTCCGCATCCAGCCCAACGCCAGCCACGCAGCAAAAATAGTGTGAGGCGGGCGAATCCGCGCCGCGTCGATCCATGATCCCTGGCGTGATTACACCCAGATCGATGGTCCGCATGTTGTCAATGCCGGAAGAAAACCTTTTCCAGGCCACCAACGATTCTCGAACGCTGCCCAGGTTCAACGCGCGCGCAAAATCGTTTCCGCTGCCACAGGGAACGACTAAGACCGGAAGCTGGAGTTCGACCAAGTGCGGCAGATGGCGATGCACCGTCCCGTCTCCACCAAAGATGAGAACGGCGTCGGCCTCGCCCGGCGTGGCGGGCAAGCCACTGACCCAGGTCGTTTCTGAGTTTTCCTGGAACGGCTTCAGATCTTTGGCGGACGAACCTGGCCCGAAGATGGCAGCGGCGCGCATGTCCGCGGCAGATTATCAGAAGCGCGCCCGCAAAGGACACCAACGTAACTAAGATTCGTTTCTAGCTCGGCGCGGAAGGGAGCCGATCGCCGGAGTCGTGAGTGGACAGGGCGAAGGATGGATTCGCAAGCCCTTCGCCCTACCGAGATCTACAGTCACATCGCGGTAAAGTCGGCAAGATCAATGTATTCGTCTACCGTGACTGGTGATCCGGTTAAACCGATATCGATTTGCACCTGGAAGCCCACCACGCTCGACCATCCACCAGGCAAAGGACCTGCTGGATACTTGGCATTGACCGGGTGCACGTCGTTGTCCACCGTCAAGGTGTCGTAATACATGCAGGGCTTGCCGCTGCAGCGGTTGGTGTCTCCGGCAACGCGGTGAACATCCCATTGAATGTGATGCCACCGATTGGGAGACAGCGAGCATCGAACCGCGGTGTTCATCCATTGTCCGCCGAGTTGATCGAAGACTTGCCACAACCCGTTAACCTGATTGCACTGTGATCCCCACATGAATTCGATCCCCGTCGACTTCGAGAAGTCGAACAGGTCGTACTCGAACGACCCGGCTACCGAGGCCTGGCCGGTCGGATAAACCCACAGACTCAGGGTGAAGGAAGTTGCATTGTCATAGGCACCGGCGTCGTGGGTCCACAACGCGTTGCTGTATTTCGGCCCGGTGATCGAAACCTTCATCGAGTGGCCATCTTTCGTAGGATTTCGATGGCCGATAGTCTGCGAGGTGGCGGAGGGCGTTCCCTGTCCCCCCGGGTTGCAGGCTGGCTTTATACAAACTGGCTTCCATCCTTTCATCGAATCGTCAGCGTTACGGTCGGAAATTTCTTTAGAACCTGCAGACGTCTGCGCCACACACATCGCAGAAATGAAAACGCCAATAAACAACGCCGCGAGAGTTCGACGCGCGATCTTCATGTTGGTTATCTCCGAATAGACAAACGAAATTTTGAGCGGGAACAGTCCAACTCCAGAGGCCGCGCGAACTCAGCTCTATACCGGGTAAATTGTCCAGGCTCGGAGGAAACGTAATTGAATCAGGCGTGATCCCACAGATGCCGGAAGTACATGCGCTCGCGACGGGCCAGCTCATTCGGTCCCAGGAGAGACTGTTTGGGCGCGGGTGCTTGAAGAACAAACTGAGAACCGGTGACGAAGAACGGACAACTGGCTTTTCGCGATTCCGTTTGGAGTATAGTTTCGGTGCGCCTGTGACACCGGTGGGTTCGGCAATGTGAAATTATGCTAACGGAATCGGCCGACTATCAATGGGTCGCTTCCCGGGAGCTGCAAATTAATATGACGAAAGATTTAATTGAGATTGGTCGGAAGCGCAGTGATCAGGAAAAAGCAGCCGCCGGCCGCGCCAGCTTGCGTTTCGTGCGCGACGGCAACATTGTGGGCTTGGGAACAGGCTCGACTGCGGCATACGCGGTGCGGTTCTTAGGGGAGCGAGTTCATGCAGGATTGAAGATCCGCGGAATTCCGACTTCCGTCCATACTAAAGACCTGGCTGCGAGCGTCGGAATTCCGTTGACCACGCTCGACGAGTTCCAGCAAATCGATGTCACTATCGACGGAGCTGATGAATTCGATCCGCAGCTACATCTGATCAAGGGTGGCGGTGGCGCGCTTCTGCGCGAGAAGATCATCGCTTCGGCGTCGCGGCAAGTTGTAATCATCGCCGATTCGAGCAAGCAAGTCGCGGTGCTGGGAAAGTTTCCGCTCCCGGTCGAAGTCGTTCCCTTCGCCCAGGCATTGGTTGCAAAGAAGATTGCCGCACTCGGGGCCATCGTGAAATTGCGCCAGGATGCGAAAGGGGATACTTTCGTAAGCGACGAAGGCCACCACATCATGGATTGCAACTTCGGCCAGATTCCCGATCCGCCCGCTCTGGCCCGCAAGCTGAGCGATATGCCGGGCGTGGTCGAGCATGGATTGTTTATTGATCTCGCCACCATGGTGCTACTCGCGAAGGGCGACGATATCACGGAGCTTCGCCGCAAGACGCGTTGAGAAGAGATCAACCGGTGATATCTCGCAGCGCTGCCAGCAAGCGTTCCACTTCTTCCGCCGTATTGTAATGAGCCAGGCCAATGCGCAGGAATCCGCCGTCTTTTTCAACGTCGAGGCGCTCGGTGAGATTTAGTGCGTAATAGTTTCCGTCCCAGGTGAAGAAACCACGCTCGCCGAGTTGCGAAGCGAGTTCGAGCGGCGTGTGACCCTTGATCCGCACCGCGATCGTCGGGCAGCGCCGATCGAAGCGCTTGGGGTCACTGATACCGTAGAGCTTCAGTCCAGGAATGGCGAGCAGTCCGCAGATCAGACTTTCCATCAATCCGCGCTCATGTTTACCGATCGCGTCGTAGGCGGCCAGTACAGCTGCGCGGCGTGTGGACGCTGACGCCTTCACCTGCCGCCCAAGATCAGCCAGATAGTCAACACAGGCAGTGATCCCGGCGATGCATTCATGGTTAAGCGTGCCCCACTCCCATCGGTTCGGAATCGTATTGGAGTTGGCACGAACTTTGAAGGGATCGAGGCGCTTCAGGTGCTCGCGCTTGCCATGGAGCACTCCCATGTGCGGCCCGAAGAACTTGTAAGTCGAGCAAACCAGAAAATCGCAGTCGAGCCCGCGAACATCGATGGATCCGTGCGGCGCGTAGTGGACCGCGTCAATGTAAGCCATCGCACCGCGCTGGTGGGCAAGCCGGACGATCTCCGCGACATCGTTGATTGTGCCCACGGCATTCGATGCGTAGCCGACGGCAACGAGTTTGGTGCGGTCGGTGATCTTGCGGGCCAGATCGTCCATGTCGAGGGTGCAATCTTCTTCGTGGATCTCCACCATGCGAACGGTCACGCCGCGCTCTTCGAGGGCTCGCCACGGAGAGACGTTCGCATCGTGATCCAGATGGGTGAGCACGATTTCGTCTCCCGGACCAAGTTCGCGCCCGATGGATCGGCTGATGGCGAAAGTCAGCGAAGTCATGTTGGGGCCGAAAACGATTTCATCCGGATCGCAGCCCAGGAAGTCCGCCATCGCGGAGCGTGTGCCCGCAATCATCGCGTCGGTGTGTCGACTGGTCGCGTACGCGCCGCAGGTGTTGGCGTTGTCGCGCTTCAGATAATCGGAAATCGCGTCGATGACGCGCTCTGGAACCTGAGTTCCTCCGGGACCATCGAGAAAAGTGGCGGGATGGCCATTGACGGTTTGCACAAGAGACGGGAACTGGGAGCGAACCCAGCCAAGATCGAGCGCGGCGGTCGTTTCGTTCTGAATAGTTAACATAAGGATTGTTCTGTAGTTCCTGTCGAGACGTAGCTTGCTA